>Ga0209374_1004345_pt1 | contig 10321 bp, 10 predicted proteins | sample SaaInlLV_DNA_10m_FD_184683 | JGI IMG/M metagenome (GOLD analysis project Ga0209374, IMG submission 184683) | Marine microbial communities from expanding oxygen minimum zones in the Saanich Inlet - SI075_LV_DNA_10m (SPAdes) (version 2) | ecosystem: Environmental > Aquatic > Marine > Unclassified ...
CATTTTTTTAGTCGTGTTGGGCGTCGGCCTCCTAATGTTTCCCTTTGCCTAGGCCTTTTTTGCCTCGATTATGACGGAGGGTGATTTTTGGAACGAGGGGAGCGCAGGTGGAGGCGCTTTGTGGCTTTTGTTCTTTACCGCCTCTCTGGCTTTGACTAGCTTTCTTGCATCCTTGATCTGGTGGCTAGTCAGGAAGTTGCGCAAGCGACGACGCTCTGCCAACAGCTAGGCGACTACCAAGACTAACCTTGATGACACTGTGCAATTTCGGGCCGCACGAAGCCCTAAAACATGGAACCAGCCTGCTGTGAGGGATCTAGGCCTTCCTACTAAACAGTAGGTCAGCGGGTCGATTCCGCTCGGTTGTGCCATTACAAAGCCAACTCAAGTTCTACGCAGCAGAAGAAGCTCTACTTGCCGTCCCACTGTGGATTGTCAACGTCGGCTTCACGCTTCTGCTCCGGTTGATGCTTTTTGGATCTCACAACAAAAAAACTCAGCACAGTTGCGACCACTGCGCCCAATACAAGTAGCACTAAAAGCGTTTCCAACAACATAAGCATCCTCTCCCTTTTTAGACCCTACCAACTCAGGCAAGAATTCAAGTCACTTGCCTGACACCCCGAGACACATCTGGACCGCATTTGCCAATACGTGTCAGGAAAAACGCTGTGTTTATTGGCTGAATTTGCCTCATGAGGAGGGTCCCCAGTTTGACTCTGTCCGGTGAGGCCCACGGTTGGCAATCACAAACCCCTTCTGGCTTCTTTGGTCAAATAGGTGCAAGGTATTCGGTATGGAAAATCCTTCAGTGTTGATCATTGGTGGTGGCCACAATGGCCTCACCGCCGCCGCCTACCTAGCCAAGTCTGGGATTGACGTAACTGTTTTGGAGAGGCTCCCAAACTTTGGGGGCGCTGCTGTTTCGGCGCAAGCTTTTGAAGGCATCGATGCCAAACTCTCTCGATATTCGTACTTGGTTAGTCTGTTGCCGAAGCAGATTGTCGAAGATCTTGGATTGAACATTTCGCTGGCGCAAAGACGCTACTCCTCTTACACCCCAATCCCAGGCAGCGATGAGGGGCTTCTGGTTGATAATCAGGATCAGGAGGCCACTAGCGCTTCCTTTGAAAGACTCTCAGCAGGCCAAGACTTTAGATCGTGGCAGCGCTTCTATGGCGAGACCCAAGAACTCGCCGGCAAGCTTTGGCCAAGCGTCCTGAAGCCGCTTCAAAGAAGACGCGAACTAAAGCAACAGGTCGGCAATCAAGCAATCTGGGATAAGTTCATGGAGCAGCCGGTTGGCCAAGCAGTATCGAGAGAGTTTTCCAACGATTGGGTCCAGGGAGTTGTCTACACCGATGCACTGATCGGCACCTTTTCTCCAAATCAAGATCAGACTCTGAATGCCAACCGGTGTTTTCTATATCACGTTATTGGCGGCGGAACAGGTGCTTGGAACGTTCCGATTGGAGGAATGGGTGCTGTTACTAGAGAGCTTGAGCGGGCAGCGGAACGAAATGGGGCAAAGCTGATTTCAAGCGCTGAGGCAATAGGGGTTTCATCCCACAAGAACGGGGTAACTGTCCGCTATCGGTCTTCGGGTCAGGAGAATGAACTCAGTGCTTCGCTGTTACTGGTGAACGCCTCAAGGCAAGAGCTGGCGAGTTTGAAAGGTGAGTCGCTGGAGCACCATCCCAAGAAGCCCTCACAGGAGTCTCCCTATGTCCATGGAGCTCAGGTGAAAGTGAATCTGCTGTTGAGAAGATTGCCGAAGTTGAAAGACCAGAGCGTCAGCCCAGAGGCCGCATTCGGTGGCACCTTTCACATCAACGAGAGTTTTGAGCAACTGCAGAGTGCCTATGACGCAGCTAGCAAAGGAGAAATCCCAGACCCTTTACCCTGCGAAATTTACTGCCACTCGCTCACTGACCCAAGCATCCTGGGTCCCGATCTCAGGGCCCTAGGTGCTCAAACGCTCACAGTCTTCGCCCTGCATGCACCGCATTCCTTGGTTGCAAACCTCACAGCGGCAGAACATGATGCCATGCGAGCCAAGCTTGAAGCAGCTGTGATTAGCTCCTTGAACTCGGTACTGGCCGAACCAATAGAAGACCTGCTCATTCTCGATAGCAACCAGAAGCCATGCATTGAGACCAAGACAACCCGAGATCTTGAGGAGGCACTAAAGCTTCCTGGCGGAAATATCTTCCACGAACCACTCAGCTGGCCCTTTGCTGAGGATGACGAACCGCTGGACAGCCCAGCTGCACGCTGGGGCGTTGCAACCGATGACCCCAAGGTTTTGATTTGTGGCGCTAGTGCCAGACGTGGCGGTGCTGTTAGCGGCATCGGTGGCCATAACGCAGCCATGGCAGCCCTTGAGATTTTTGGCTAACACCTCACGTACCCGTCGCTAAGTTTCGAAAAACTAGGTATATTTAGTCGAACTACAGCAACTTGTCAGCAATATGCTGTCAATCGCTGACGCAAATTTCTTCATTCCCTAACGAACCGCGCATTGGACAATAAATTGAAACCCAGCTCACGCTTGACTGCTCGACTTGGAGTTTCACAGTTCATTGGCTGGAGTTCAGGGTTTTATCTTCCAGCAATCTTGGCTGTGCCAATTTCAGAGTCACTGGGAATAGCAACTGAAACATTCTTTTGGGCTTTCACGGTCGCGCTTTTGGTAGCCGCTTTCTTGGGTCCCAGGGTCGGTAAGGCCATTGACCGGCTAGGTGGCAGGCGAGTCCTTCCCTTCGGGAGCATTGCCTTCATTCTTGGCCTGAGCCTGTTGGCCGCAAGCACCTCGATTCAAATGCTATTTGCTTCCTGGGTGCTGATTGGCATCGGAGCCGCGATGGGCAACTACGACGCTGCTTTTGCAACGGTCGTTACTTTTTTTGGTGACGAGTCAAACAAGATCATCGCTGGGATCACGGTTTTCGTTGGGCTCTCCTCAACAATCTCCTGGCCACTAAATGCGTGGGTCACCGAGAGCTTTGGTTGGCAGTGGGCTGTGATGGTGTGGGCCTTTGCTCACCTGCTAGTTGCTCTGCCGCTGAACCTAACAATCCCTCGGCTTGAGCCGAAGACTGTTGAACAGCCGTCCCCAAAAACCCCAACCGGCAACCGGAGGCGAATCCGCATTGACCTGTTGATCGTGATCTTTGCGGTGATGTTTGCCCTGGAGGGCTTCATGGTTGCCTCGGTCAACACGATCCTGCCTTTTTTGCTTACCGAACTGGGTGCTTCTGTCGGTGTTGCGCTATTCGCCGCCGCAATCCTCGGCCCCTCGCAGGTGCTGGCAAGAGTTCTGTTGGTTGCGCTTGGCAAGAGAATGACTCCGATGCGGGTGGCCGCACTGGCTATGCTTTCGCACCCTGCCGGCGTTGTGTTGGTCCTGGTCTTTGGTATCGATGCCCTAGTTCCGTTCGTTATTTTGCAGGGCATTGCGGTCGGCCTGGATCCGTTTATTAGAGGAACGCTTCCACTCTTGTTCTTCGGCCCAGAGCAGTTCGGCGAGCGTCAGGGCTACATCATGATGTTCTCAAAAATTGTGGTTGCCTTTAGTCCGCTGCTACTGACAGTAATAGTGCTTTGGAATCCAGTGGCCGGCATCCTGACCACGATGACCATGGGTTTGTCTGCATTCCTATTACTCATGGCCTTGGCACTAGTTCGACGAGCAAAAGTGGCGGCTTAGTTCGACAAACACCATCGGTTCAGCAGCTGCGGAATGTCGGCGACAAAAAACATCAAACTTCAAGCAAATTCTGTGTTATTTTTTAGGTGAAATTAGGTGATTTTTATTTCAACTGATTTCCACCAGCTGCGGAAGGTCAAAGATGACTCCTAACCCTTGGACAAAGCACTACCCGAGTGAAGTAAGCCCTGAGCTGGAACCGGTTTCCATCAGGCACCTTCCGGATCTCATAAAAGAGTCAAGCCAGAAATACGCAAAGACCACGGCGTTTACTCAGGTGATGCCCAACGGCATGAACGGCTCTCTTAGCTATGAGCAGATTGACGCTTACTCAAATGACTTTGCCGCTTACTTACGAGATGTGTTGGGACTGAGCCAAGGAGCTCGGGTCGCAGTGCAGATGCCGAACTGCCTGGCCTACCCAATTGTCGCCTTTGGGGTGCTGAAGGCTGGCTGCGTGCTGGTAAACACCAATCCTCTTTATACCGCGCCTGAAATGATTCACCAATACTCAGACTCGGGCGCAGAGACCTTGGTCGTGATGGACATCTTCGCTGATCGACTTGAAGAAGTAATCTCGAAAACAGGAATTAAGGCGGTCGTGACCGTCAAGATTTCTGAGTTCTTCCCAAGAATTGTTGGTGGCGTCATTAGAGGTGTTCAGCGATATTGGAGCAAAACGCTACCCAAGATCACCGTGGAGCACACCAGCTTCCAAACAGCCTTGGCTCAGGGGAAAGACAAAAAGAGCCCGACGAGTGCGGAAGGTTATGTCGATGGCATCACGAGCGAGTCGCTAGCTGCTATTCAGTACACCGGAGGCACAACAGGCGTTTCCAAGGGCGCGATGCTCTCCCACGGCAACCTTGTCTACAACACTCTCCAGATGATTTCTCACTGTGGCACGGGTATGCGGCAGGGGGTTGAGGTGGTGCTTACAGCGCTGCCGCTGTATCACATCTTTGCTTTCACTGTGAACCTGCTTGGCTTCTACCACGTTGGGGCCAGAAACATTCTGGTTCCAACCCCGAGGCCACCAAGCAACCTAAAGCGTGCTTTTGAGAACTACAAAATCACCTGGCTAAGTGGAGTGAACACCCTATTCAATGCCCTCTTGAATGAGCGTTGGTTTACCGAGAGCCCACCGAAGCACCTTCGTGCCTCGGCTGCTGGCGGAATGGCACTCCAGGCTTCCGTTGCAGAGCGATGGAGAGAAGTAACTGGAACCCCGATAGTTGAGGGTTACGGGCTTACGGAGTCCTCACCGGTTCTAACTTTCAACCCGCTAACGGGAATGGCCAAAGACGGGTCAATTGGCATTCCTGTGCCGTCGACTGAAGTTCGCTGTGTGGACGAATCAGGTACAGAGGTTGCGATTGGCGAACCAGGTGAAATTGTTGCTAGAGGTCCGCAGATCATGCTTGGTTACTGGCAGCGACCAGAAGACACCAGGGATACCTTGAGGGATGGCTGGCTTCACACTGGAGATATCGCAAAGATGGATTCAGACGGTTACTTCACCATTGTTGATCGTAAAAAAGACATGATTTTGGTGAGCGGCTTCAACGTTTACCCGAACGAAGTTGAAGAACAAATTGCTGCTGTTCCTGGAGTGCTAGAGGTCGGGGTGATTGGTGTTGCTGACGACAGGTCCGGTGAAAAGGTTCAGGCGTATGTAGTGACGACCCTTCAAGCACCAACAGCCGATCAAATCTTGGCCCACTGCCGAGAAAACCTTGCGGCCTACAAGATTCCTCAGTCAATTTCATTTGTTGACGAGTTACCAAAGAGCCCAATTGGAAAGATTCTTCGCCGTGAGCTCAGGGACAATGTCGTCTCAGCTATCTCAACAGAGAAGGGTGCATAAAGATGTTGAATTCGCTCATGATTCTCGCGGCTGAGGCAGAAACTCAGCATCAGGTTGTTACCCCTTTCGAAGAGGCTCTGTTGGCGGGGCTAGTGTTCGTCATTATGTTTGGTTTGGGATCCGGACTAACCCCCAAGGACTTCAAACTCGCGCTGCGGCGACCGCAGGGCCTAATCATCGGTTGGCTGACCCAGTTTGGAATCATGCCGCTAGTGGCCTACCTCTTGATTGTCACTTTGCTATTCCAGGACGCAATTCCACGAGAATATGCGATCCCAGTCGCTCTGGGTGCGCTGTTGATGGGCGCGGTCCCCGCTGGAACCACATCAAATATTTTCACCTACTTCTCTAAGGGCAACTTGGCACTCAGCGTTGTGATGACTACCAATGCGACTCTTTGGGCGATTCTCATGACACCGCTCGCACTGCTTTTCTATGGAGGACTGCTTGCAGCGAATAACCCCGACTTGGAGATTCCAATACGAAATATCGTGCTGACCCTGGCAATCCTGCTTGTGCCCGTGATGTTTGGAATGCTAATTAGGCGGTACAGTCCAAACACTGGAGCGCTTCTGGAACTAATGGGCGGATTCTTTGGACTTTTCTTCATCGTGTTCCTGATGGTTACGTGGGTTCCAAGAAACTGGAATCTATTGACCTCCACGCCTTGGCAGGTTTATGCGGTGTCGATTGGACTCGGGCTGTTTGGAATCACGATCGCGTACATTATTGCGAAGCTGATTCGGGTGCACCCGGCCAACGCTAGAACAATTGCCTTGGAAACTGGCATCCAGAATGGACCTCTAGCGATCGCCATAATTACAGTTACCTTTAGCGGCAGCCCTGCCCTGGGGGAAATCATGCTCGTGCCAGCAATGTACTCGCTGTTCATCGTGATTGTTTCTACGATTGTCACCATCTTCTTCAGGCGCGCAAACATTGCAGCTGAACAGAAAATACCGAATCTTCTCTAGCGATTCTGCAGGTTTTCAGCTCCCCGAATTACCCGTGGCTTAAGATTGTAGGAAAACAGCTTGGAGGCTCAACGCTATGGACACCCTGCACCAAATTAATTCTTCTTACGGCTTTCTAATCGCCTTTGGAATTCTTGCAATTTGGTGGGCAGTCGAAAGGTTTGCCAAAAAGAGGTAACGCTGTCCCGTTTACGCTTTCAGGTGGCTGTAAGCCTGACTAAAAATAGCTAGGTCCTGCCAGGGCATGCCGGTGGATTTATAAAACCTAATTCGTGTTGGATCGACACTGTTTGCCTGGCTCTTGCCAAACAAATCCCGCACCTCAATAAGCGCGGCTTCCGCTATGGCTTGGTCTTGAATCGCCATGATCACATCGCCTGCCTCGCGCAGGCTGGCGCCTAGTTCCTCAACAAATACTTGAGCCGCGGCAACCACATCGCTGCCCACCTCTCTGGCATCGGCTTCGTGTGATCCGACCGCAGCAATTACTGCCGTCTGCTTAATCTCACTCAAAGTAAATAGTGGCTGCCGGGCAGTAGTGGCAGTGACAATCAGGTCTGCCGCCAAAAGCATTTCTGGTGTCCCGGCCACGGCCTCAATGCCCTGTTCAGAAAGGCCGGCCATCAACTCAGCCCTGCTTTCCGGGTTCCTTGCAAAAATGGCGATTGCAGCAGGTGACAAGATTGCCTTGACGCTCAAGATGTGCGCAAGAGCCTGGGGCCCGGAGCCAAAAATGGCAAGCTTTGGACTCTCCGCAACCTTCAACTTCTGAAGCATCGCCGCAGTGACCGAGGCCGTGCGCAACAGCGTCAGTGCGGCCCCATCGCATTGAGCAAGCGGGGTCAGGGTCTTGGAGTCAAACAGCGAGTAGATTCCTTGAATTCGATCCAGGTTGTGCTTTGGATTCTCAGCGGCAACGGTCACAAACTTGAGGCCTGCAAAATCACCGATTTCACTTGGCATAACCAGCCCCTGGCCGTGCTCAAAATTCACAAAGGTGCGCTGCTTGTCGCTGGCTGGGTCAAACCCGCGCTCGAGCAGCTGGCCGATGGCCTCAATTGCCCTTGCGTAGCCGAAGCTCGCGAACAGTTCTTGGTTTGAAATCCAGCGTATTGCGGTCATCGAAGTGAGAATCCTGTTCCTAGCTCATCGTGCTCGTTCAGTGTGAACTTTGAGGTTCCGGTGCAGTACGCATTTCCTGAGATCACGGGGATCACGCCGCTGGTCTCGTGCTCAGTTAGCTCCTTAGCAATTCGTCCTGTAAACCGACTGCCAATAATCGAGTCATGAATCAGGGTCATGGCCACGGTTAGCTTGCCGGCATGATTGAGCTGCGCAATTCTGGTGGCGGTTCCGGACCCGCAGGGGGAGCGGTCCACTCTTCCATCTGCATAGATGGTTACATTCCGCTGATGAAGCTGGCTAGCTGATGCAGCCAATTCCTCGTAAATGATTGTTCCGTAGATGCCATTTAGTCGGGGGTCTTCCTGAGAGTTTGACTCCGGGGATTCATTCAGAGTCCACTTGATTTCACGGCCAACTTTGATCAGTTCATCCAGATGTTGGGGTTCAACGGTTAGACCCAGCTGCTCTACATTCAAGCTGGCGTAGTTTGCTCCGCCGTATCCAACATCCACCGTGACGGTTTTTCCGCTTGCCAATTCCACGGAGACATTTTCAGCAATCGAGTGGGAAAAGATATTTTTGAATGAGATCTGGGTTGTGACTCCGGCTTCCTGTCTCACAATGGCTTGCACTCGGCCAGAGGGAACATCAATTGTGACCGTTGTTTCACCGTCCGGGTTTGCAGTCACTCTTCCGGTGTCAACGGCCCAGGCCCCAAGAGCGATGGTGCCGTGGCCGCAGGCTGTTGAGTAACCATCTCCGTGCCAAAACAGCACGCCGAAATCAGCGCCTGAATCATTGGGTTCAACGATGAACCCGCCATACATATCGGCGTGCCCGCGCGGTTCATTCACAAGCAGCAGGCGGACTTTTTCAAGCTCCTGGTTGCCAATTGCTGAGGCCCGCTTGTCGAGAACGGTTTGGCCAACAATTTCAGGAAAACCAGATTCAACAATCCGAAATGGCTCGCCTGCGGTGTGGTAGTCGATGACTGAGATTGCCATTAGCTGGTTGGTCATTCTCGAAGTTTAGCCATCATAAGCATGCAGATTGCGGTCGAGCCTGATTCCTAAAGAGCGCCTGTTGAGCGAATTCTCCAAAAGAATGGGAATCCATTTCGAATCTAGACAGTTCTCTCATGCATGCCCAATTGCCAGCGATGCGGAGTTCCATTTCACCCGGAGCTATCCAGGTGCCCGCTTTGCGATGCCCAGACCGCGAAAGAGCAGGCACGAAAGCGTAGAAGTTGGTTCTTGATTAATACCCTTAGCGTCAGCTTCGTTGGGCTCGTGGTTATCGGGCGCGCAGTCGTTGCTCCTGGGGTTGAAATCGGGATGAGTTCGCTTGATTGCGAGCAGAGCTCAACGCTTGCCAGACAGACCCAGTATGCGGTTGAGCTCGTGGCAAATGGATCAGACCCTGAGCAAACCGAACTGCTGGAGTTGGCTGATGCCTGGACGGCACTGTCCCAAAAGTATGTTCCAGGCAAATACTCCTGGTCTACCTCCGGCCTCGAGCACAACTGGCTGCAGCGACTAGGTGTTGCCACCAATCAGTTGGCTACTGGCGAGATCGTGGTGTTGGAGGGGTCTTCGAGCCCTGAAAAGTATGTTCTGGAGCTCACAAAGCTCCGCGGTAGGTTCTGTTCCTAGCCGCTACCTAAAGTCAGGAACTACTAGATCAATCAGCTGTGGCCCAGCCACCAGCACAATTGCCAAAACAAACAAGGCCAGTCCGATGCGTTTCCAAATTTTCTCTAGGTTCTTAGGGTCTTTTGGTTCGCTCATGACCTTCAGCCTAGGGGTAATCTTGGGTCAGAGCCAAAGGAGCAGCATTGACCACGCCTTCCAACAATTTGATTGCCCTGGAACCAAAGAAAGTTCCGGCTTACGTTGAGGCAATCACGGAATCAGGCGGCCAGATTGCGGACCTTAGCGCTGAGGTCAAAGCGTTGATATGGACCGACTACTCAAACCCGCAGCTACTTCAGCAAACCCTTGATCAAAATCCACAACTGGAATGGGTTCAACTTCCCTTCGCTGGCGTCGATGCCTTCAGTTTCTTGCTGGATCGCCCAATCACTTTCACCAGCGCAAAGCGCTCCTACTCCGAACCAGTTGCGGAGCACGCCCTCGCGCTTTGTTTGGCGATGGCAAGGGTGATTCCGGAGCGAGTGCGGGCAACCAGCTGGGGCAGACAGTTTGCAGACAGCCTGTTTGACGAGGAAGTTCTGATCATTGGCGGCGGTGGCATTGCTGAGCAATTAGCGAAGCTGCTTGTGCCATTCAGGTCGAATGTCACCGTATGTAGGAAGCGGCCAACTGAGCCCTTTATACCTGGGTTTAGTGGGCAAGTGGTCGGGTTTGAGCAGCTCGATGAGGAGCTTGCTAAGGCAAAGTTCGTGGTTTTAGCTTGCGCGCTCACTGACGAAACCAGGCACCTGATGAATCAGCAAAGATTCGAGCTTATGCGAGACGACAGCTACCTGGTTAATGTTGCTCGTGGCGAAGTGGTGAACCAGGAGGATTTGGTTTCGGCGCTGAAATCGGGAGCCATCGCGGCAGCCGCGACTGATGTCACCTACCCCGAACCCCTTCCCGAAGATCATCCGATGTGGCAATTGGACAACCTAATCATCACCCCGCA
>Ga0209374_1004356_pt1 | contig 10304 bp, 7 predicted proteins | sample SaaInlLV_DNA_10m_FD_184683 | JGI IMG/M metagenome (GOLD analysis project Ga0209374, IMG submission 184683) | Marine microbial communities from expanding oxygen minimum zones in the Saanich Inlet - SI075_LV_DNA_10m (SPAdes) (version 2) | ecosystem: Environmental > Aquatic > Marine > Unclassified ...
CTTGATATTCCTGACGTGGTTTGTGCTTTTTACTCTGCAAGCCTCTTTAATTCGCAATCAGCGGCCCGTTTTACATCAAGCCCTCGGCCGTCTCAGCCTAATACTGGCAGTGGCCATGTTACTCGCGGGTTATCTTATGATGAGATCAGCCTATCGCATTCCATCATTTAGCATTGGCTCAAACAGTCATATCGCATCGATGATGTTTCCACTAACGGATCTGATTAATTTCGCAATCGCCTTTACGCTTGGATTACGTCACCGCACCAATAGCATCGCGCATAAGCGATTGATGCTGCTGGCTGGCATACTCATTCTCGATCCCGCTGTCGCGAGACTGGTTGAGGCCATCGGCGCGCAATTCTTTTTCATCCCGATCATTGAACTAGGGCTTTTTGCCATCCTGATCAGTTACGATCGAGTCAGACTTGAACGACCTCATTGGACCAGTTTGTTTGGGCTGGCGCTGTTTTTTGCCGCGATGGCGGCCAAGCTTACGCTAGCCCAGCAACCCGCATGGGCGGATTTCGCGGCACTGCTTTTCACCTAACGACTCAGCCCACTAAGCACAACACCTAACTAGACATCAGCGCTTGTTAAACCAGGTTCAACGCGTAAGCCAGATGGCGTAAACAAGTTCACGCATCATTACATTGAAAAAGGCGAGTAATTTACAGACATGCCTCATCGCTACAAACGATGTTGTGCGGTAAAGTAGCCGATCAGCGTAAAACAAAGATCGGACAGCACGAGTGGCTTAGCGAGCGACGACCGGACAAGTAGATAATGTTATGAAATATTTCACACCCCTCCTTCCATTCATCGCAGGCTGGACCTTATTGTTGATAACCGATTCTTTTGCAGTGATTGGCTTATATAACGGTTTGCTGCAGTTGGTGCTATTTGGTCTGGTGGTCTGCATTCCAATTTGGAAGACGCATCGGATGTCTTATGTCGATATTGGCTGGCCACTTGGCTTAATGCTCATTGGCGCATTAACTTGGTACTTAAGCAGCGGAGACCCGCTGCGGACGGCTCTTGTGAGCGTCGTTTATCTATCGGTCGGAGGCCGCATGGGTTTCGGCGCGCTAAAGTTGTGGTCGATGGGAAGGCTAAAACAGGAATTTCCACGCTATGAATATCAGAAACAACGATGGATCGCGTCTGGCAAAACCCATACACAACTGGCGATGCAAGTTGATGCCCTCTGGCAAGGACTCGCTAATGCGTCCTTTTTAGCGATGCCTGCCTTTGTTATTGGTACAAACGCGAATCAACACATACACTTCCTAGAAATCGTCGGCATGCTGGTTTGGATCGGCGCCTTTTCGATGGAATCAATCGCGGATACTCAAAAGCTCACCTTCTTACGCAACATGAAAAAGGCCGGCAAGAGGAACAGGGTCTGTAATGTCGGATTGTGGAAGTACAGCCGTCATCCAAACTATTTCGCAGAGTGGATGGTCTGGAATGGATTGATCATCGCAGCAATTCCTTCGTTCATGGCGCTATACGACATAGAAAATTTTGTCATCTGGTTAGCGTTAGGCGCTGGGCTACTGATGGCTTCGTGGAAGATGTACTCCACCCTGGTCTATGATACTGGCGCAGAACCATCAGAATACTATTCGCTACAAAAACGTCCGGAATATCGTGCCTATCAAGAAACAACCAACAGATTTTTTCCGGGTCCGATCAAACAAGTGATAGAGAAAAAATAGCGGAATTCAAATACGAACATCGCACAAGTTAGTTGAAAACTGTCAATTATTTGCGCGTGCTTGCGGAGACGCTGAAGTTTTAAACGAGTTACTATTGATGAAAATTTAACGCTTGGAGGTCTTCTTGGCTTCAAAATCAAGTGGGTCACGCCGAAATGCTGACTCTCACAACGCCATTATTGAAGCAACTGCCGAATTACTCGCAACTGATGGCTATGTAAACTTCACCATTGAGAACGTCGCAGCCAAGGCAGGTGTCGGCAAGCAGACTATTTATCGCTGGTGGGGCTCAAAAGCTGAACTAGTCCTGGAGGTACTGAGAGACCGCTTACTACCAGAAGTACTCGAATATGATGCGTCTGTTCCAATCAAGAGCTACCTGAGGGCAACGCTTCTGAAACTCGGGCAACACATCGGCCGAACTGATTGTCGCCAGGCAGTGATTTGCCTTATCTCCGAGGCTCATCGAAACCCCGAACTACATCAACAAATGGAGTCGACCATTTATCTTCCAAGAATCGAACTGATTCTTGATGCGTTTAAGGCGGCCAGGTCAAAGGATGAGGCACCCGCCGTTAAAAACGTGAACGTATTAATTCATCAGCTTTACGGCGCAGTCTGGTACAAGGTCATGATTCGATTCGAGCAAGTCGATGCCTCATTTGTTCGCAAACTCGTCGATCAAGCCTTCAGCGGGATTGAGTAAAACTCACGGGGCTATATCGCTAAAGATTCACCAGTGAATTGATAAAAACAAAGATTCGCTATAATCTAGACGTTGCGTCTCGACAAATCTCACGTGGAGATTGATTCAGCGAAATCATGACACACATCAATGGCTGACAGATAAGGTGGCAAAAAATGAGCGACAAACGAGAAAAGGGCATGGCGATGGTAGGCAAGTTGCTCGAGGGCACAGGTGCCGGAGGCATACCGCTGCCGGAAAAATTTAGCACTTACACGATTGAACACTTATTCGGCGACCTTTGGCAGGGCGATGATCTTGCGCTTGCTGATCGTTCGTTCGCTACCTGCGTAACCTTGATTGCACTGAACAGGGAATCTGAGCAGAAATTGCATTTTGTTGGTGCTCGAAATGTCGGCATACCCCGAGAAAAGCTCGAAGCGGCCATTACCCATGTTGCTCACTATGCAGGTTGGCCAGTCGCGATGACCGCCTTCCGAGTACTAAATGAGGTTTGGCCAGCTGACGACTGAAACGAGGTATAGACGGCTCATTTTTATGACAGGGGCATCAACTAGCCACCGCCAGGAGGAGTATTGAAACCAGCACCCTTTGATTACGTCAAACCTGCATCACTGGAAGAAGCATTAGAACTACGTCGCCGTCATGGTGCCGATTCTGCAATTCTAGCCGGTGGTCAAAGCCTCGTTCCTGACTTTAATCAACGGTTTAGGTCCACCGAGACTGTAATCGACATCAACGGGCTTAGCGCGCTGTCTTCAATAGAAGAATGCCAAGACACCATTAGTTTAGGTGCAATAAGCCGTTATCGGGAAATTGAAACCTCGGCACTGGTTGCCGAGCATGCGCCCTTACTCAAAATGGCAATACCTGAAATTGGCAGCCCTGCGATTCGGAACCGCGGCACTATCGGAGGCAGTGTCTCCATGGCTGATCCCGGCGCAGAACTTCCCGCATGTTTGTGTGCCTTGGGCGCGAACTTTGAATTAGCTCGAGCTGGTTCAAAACGTATGATCGCTGCGCAAGACTTCTTTACTGGTCGATTTGAAACAGCGCTAGACAACGATGAAATTCTTACCCGCGTCGATGTGCCAAAAAACCGCGTCGGGTTTCGGTCTGCCTTCCACGAAATAGCAAGACGTAAAACCGGTTACGCTATGTGTGGCGTTGCTGCACACGGAAAGGTAACGCATCAATCTGTTCAAGATCTGAAAATGGTATTCTTCGGTACAGATGAGACCCCCATGCTGGCCGTGAATACTATTTCGGTGATCGAGGGTTGCGTCATCAATGATGTACCGCCTGCCGAACTGGACGCTGCACTTTCTGAGGATCTGCATCCGTCCGATGATATCCATTGTTCAGCAAAACTCAGAATGCACTATGCCAAGGTGCTCACCCGACGCGTTCTTGCACAGTTTATATCGGCCCACGGTGAGGGATAGATGACGACAGAAAAAAAACTCATTTCGTTAAGTGTTAATGGCGAGTTGCAGGCAAAAATTGTCGAACCACGTATGTCTTTAGCTGACTTTTTGCGAATTGAATTAGAACTCACCGGCACCCATGTCGGGTGCGAATCAGGTGTCTGCGGTGCATGCACAGTCAACATCAATGGACAAACAGCGCGAGCTTGCACAATCCTTGCGGTGCAAGTTGAAGGTGACGAAGTCACCACGATTGAAGGTGCTTCAGAAAGCGGCGAGTTCCGCGACTTACAGGATGCATTTCACGCCAGAAACGCGCTGCAATGCGGTTTTTGTACGCCGGGAATGCTCATGATGTCGGCAGAACTACTGACCCAAAATTCAAAACCCTGCCGCCAAGAAATACGCGAGTATCTGAGCGGTAACTACTGCCGCTGCACTGGTTACGAAGCCATTGTTGATGCCGTAGAGACGGTAGCCCAAACAAGGAACGCGCGCGTAGGTGAGCAAGATGACTAATGCCTCTAATGACAATCACCTGTTCCGACCGAATAGCTACATCGGGCGAACCGTACCCCGTCCCAATGCAAAACGCCTGCTGAATGGCCGGGGGAACTATACTGACGACACAAAATTGCCTCGTATGGTACATGTCGCTTTTCTTCGCTCGCCCTATGCACACGCCCGGATAAACAAAATTGATAAAAACCAAGCGACCAAAGCGCCTGGCGTTGTTGCAGTGGTTGACGGGCACGATCTAGCAGAGGTTTGTGCGCCTTGGGTCGGTGTTCTAGCGCATCTTGAGGGGATGAAATCAGCAGAGCAACACGCACTCGCGATTAAAAAAGCCAGCTGGGAAGGTGAACCCGTTGTCGCAATCGTTGCCAGCACGCGAGCGCTGGCTGAGGATGCCCTCGAACTGATTAAAGTTGAATGGGACATTCTACCGGTCGTGACTGATATGGAAGACGCTTTAGAGGAAGATGCCGAAGTTATCCATGAGTCGCTGGGTGACAATCTGGCCTGGCGTCGAACGATGGATGCCGGAGATGTAGGTGCATCTTTTGACCATGCAGCGCACATCATTGAAGAGCGCTATATTTCAAACCGTCACACCGGCGTGTGTCCTGAGAGTCGCAGCATCGTAGCTGATTTCAATTCCGCTGACGATCAGATGACGATCTACCAATCAACTCAAGCCCCACACATGATGCAAAGCCTATTTGCAAAGCACATTGGATTAGACACGCACAAGGTACGTGTGATTTGCAACGATGTCGGAGGCGCATACGGTATCAAGGTGCACGCCTACCCTGACGAATTCGCAACAGTGGCCTTATCTTACATGCTGGGCCGCCCCGTGAAGTTTATTGCTGATCGACGCGAGTCTTTTCTTTCAGACATTCATGCTCGCGATCATCGAATAGACACCCGCGTCGCGGTCACGGCGAACGGTGAAATTACCGCTTTCGAGATCGATGACTGGACCGGCGTTGGGCCCTATTCCGCCTATCCTAGAACCAGCGCTATGGAAGCCCTGCAAGTGTTGAATTTTACCGGCGGTCAATACAGGAATCGTAACTACAAAGGCAGAGCCACGGTTGTCTATCAAAACAAAACACCCATGTCACAGTACCGGGCTGTCGGTCACCCTATCGTCACGATGATCACCGAAGGTATGGTCGATGATGCAGCGCGGGCAATTGGCATGGACCCGTTGGAAATTCGGCGCCGCAATCTGATCGCTGATGACGCCTACCCTACGACTTCCGCCAGCGGTCTTCCTTTTGAAAAACTTTCACATCAGGCGAGTCTCGATAAACTAGAAAAAATGATCGATTATGCGGAGCTGCGTAAAGATCAGGCCGCAGCCCGCGAAAGAGGCATCTATCGCGGCATCGGGATCGCAACATTTATCGAAATGACCAATCCGGGTGCTGCTTCATACGGGGTTGGTGGAGCACCTATCACTGCGCAGGATGGCGCGACCGTTAGACTCGATGCCAACGGCAATACGACCGTTGCCATTGGCGTCACTGAACAAGGACAGGGTTCAGAGACTATCGTGGCACAGTGCGTCGCAAGTGCCTTAGGTATCACTTTGGATAGCGTCAAGGTCATCACCGGTGACACCGATGTAACACCCTATGGTGGCGGCACATGGGGGTCTCGTGGCGCAGGTATTGCTGGTGAGGCGGCAGTTCAGGCGGGTAAAGCACTGCGTGAAAACATACTTGAAGTCGCGGCGATTATGCTTCAAACGGATGCTGACTCATTGGATATTTGCGAAAACAATGTGATAAACCACAGAGACGGAGAAGTGCGCATGCCTTTATCCGAGATTGGGCGCATTTGTTATTTTCGCCCAGACACCCTACCGGCTGACTTTCAGGCCGAGCTTGTAGCAACTCGCCATTATGTCCCGAGACAATACCCCTTTGCCTTCACCAACGGCGTACAAGGCTGCTACATCGAGGTCGACATCGAGACCGGCCTGATCGCGTTCAAAAAATACTGCGTTGTCGAAGATTGCGGCAGAGTCATCAACCCACAATTAGTCGACGAGCAAATCCGGGGTGGCGTCGTGCAAGGCATCGGCGGCGCCCTATTCGAAGAATGTAGGTATAACGACCGAGGAGAGCTGCTAAACGGCACCATGTCTAACTACCTGCTACCGACAATGACCGATGTGCCTGACATTGAAGTTGCGCATATTGAGACTCCCACCAGCGAATCAGAACTTGGCGCTAAAGGTGCCGGAGAAGCTGGCACCGGCGCGGCAGCAGCGGCAATCATGAATGCCATCAACGATGCTTTAAGTCCTCTCGGCGGAAAAGTGACGCAACAACCTTTTACCCCAGAGCGAATTCTGTCAGCGATCGGCAAAATCTAACCAGCTAGTGACAGCTTTACTAAGGACACCCATTAATCATCATATCTCAATCTTCTTTACCTCATCATATTTCTCCCGCCGCTGAAGCTTACATCTGGGGTTTTCCCCTCGCGTCGGTACACCGCACTCGGTTGCTATTGTGTTCAAAGAACGACAGCGGCACGATGAATCATGTTGATGATCTGGCGACACCAAGTGATCGGGCAATCGTCGTGCCGAATAACGATACGCTGTACTCATCCGCCTGGTATGACTTGCGTCATGGTGATTTGACGATTGATGTCCCGCCTATGGATCACCCGAACCGGTATTGGAACGTGATGGTGCTTGATGCTTATACACATGTCGCCTACGTTTGTCGCCGCCACCATGGCGTCGGAGGTACCAGCGTTCAGGTGACGTTCGACCCAGACACGCCCCCGGCCAACGATGCTGGTAATATCGTCACGATTGGCACTCCCACGGCATGGGTCATTGTTCGGGTGCTTGTTGAGTCGCCGGAAGATATCGAAAAGGCACGTTCTTTGCAGCGAAGTATTCGCGTAACAGCACCACCCGCTCACCCCACCGAACGAACCGCACGAGCCGGTCGCCCAACGGCTATCTATAAAGCAGGTGCGGAATTTTTCACCGAACTAAAAAGCTACGTTGCACTCGACCAACCAGCGATTTGGCACCCGAAACTCTCTCCAGAAGCACAGGCAATCGTAGATGATCCGGACAGTGTTTCGGCAGACGTACTGGCTGCTGGAGTTGAGGAAGGGGATAAACTTATCACGGGGCGCAATGCAGCGGGCACCGTGCATAAAAACGGCTGGAGTACCGGGCGCAGCGCAACCGGTTTTGACGGAGACATTCTTAAACGCGCGGCAGGCGCCAAATTCGGTCTAGGTGGCCATCAGGCTATTGAAAACCGCTCTTACATTGTGCAATCAGACGCAACAGGCAATAGACCCGACGGTGCAACGCCGCTTCTTTTAAAATTTGAGGCCAATGCTTTACCGCCCTGCAATGCCTTTTGGTCATTAACGGCCTATGGTATGGACATGTATCTTGTTGAGAACGAAATTGATCGCTGGTCTATTAGCGATCGCACCCCGGGGCTTGTCTACGATCAGGATGGCAGCTTGACGCTGACCATCAGTGCAGCACGGCCAGCCAAGACTAACAACTGGCTGCCGGTACCCGCAGGACCCTACATGATGGGGATGCGAGTCTATGAAGGACATCCAGCAATCATTAATTGTGAGTGGTTTCCTCCCGCCCTGATGCCCGACGTTCGCTAAAGCGCAATACTTTAGGCGCCGGCTGGTTGAGCTGTCGTCAGATGCCCGCATGGATGATCGCGTCAATTTCCACAACACAACCTGACCAACGAGGCACGTTGGGGAACCGCGATAGAGGAGCGGCGCCGCATATGGTGTGGCCGCTCATCATGGTTTCGCGGTTGATAAAGTCTTCCCCTGATCGACAAAATCGTGAAATTTGTCTTAGGGAAATTGAAAGCTTGCTTCCCTAGCACACTTTACTAGCACCCCCGGTAACAAATATAGCAACAAGGTTGTTATTATATGAACTATATATTAATATTTTTTTAACTCGAAACTCATGACCATTTTAGGAGGACATATGTCGCACCGCGAGGGACGCGTCATTCACGATGCAGATAGCCATATCATTGAAGGACGAGGCTGGCTGGAAAGTTACGCAACAGAATATGTAAAAGACAATTTGGACACAGGTGTTTTCGACCTCAACATGCCTGCGCTTGACCCTATCATCGAAGCCGCAGACAAGCGGTTGGCGGGCCAGAACCCAGAGCTCACAGCGGCGTTAAAATCTGACATTTTTGCTCACCCCGGCAAACGCAACATGTGGAGCGCATACGGCGCGGTCGAAAAGCGCGAGCGCAGCGACGCATTAAGCATTATGGGTGTGACCTCGCAACTTATCTTCCCCTCAGTTGGCGCCGGTCGGTTTGCTCGATCGAAAGATCTTGAAGTGGTTTATGGCGGTTGTGACGCACTCAATCGCGGCATGGCAGACTTTTGCGCTGATGACACGCAGCTGAAATCAGTTGGTTACCTGTCGTTACGAGACCCTGAGCGTGCACAGACTTCACTGAAACTCGCGTTAGAATTAGGCATCAATGCCATTTGGATAGGTTCCGATGCGGTTGAAGGCAGAGCCCCTTCACATATCGCCTATGACCCACTTTGGGCGATGATGGAAGAAGCTGGCGTGCCGGTAACACTCCATATCGGCAGCGGCCAGAACATGCCATCGGTTTATATGAACACCGGGACTGAAAGAGTTCTGGCAGGCAATATTGGCAACATCGAAACCACCAAACCAAAAGACTTGCCTGTTATCCACCACACAATAGAACGCTGGATAACCTGCATGATCTTTGACGGCGTACTGGAACGTTTTCCAAAACTGAAAATTGGCATTATCGAACTTGGTGCTAATTGGGTGCCTGCCTCACTGATGAACCTTGATATGGGTGTGTCGTTGCTCGGGAAGTTTGATCAAAGCCTGAAAAAACTTTCCATGAAACCCTCAGAGTATTTCGAACGACAGATTCGCGTCGCGCCACTTCATACTGAAAATACCGGCTGGATTTTGAAGAACGTCGGCAAAAATATTCTGATGTTTAACACCGACTATCCACACCCAGAGGGCGGCAAGGATCCGTTTGGAGATTTCGAGGAAAGTCTCGACGCCGTCGAAGCAAGCACTGAGGAGTTAGACCGGTTTTATAGCAAAAACTACGAAGACTATCTCGGTCTGTAACAAGCGATTAAAAAACAATTAACTCAACGCAGTAATACAAGGGGTGAAGTGGTTTCACCCCTGATCCGCTTCATTCAACAACACTGACTTTTACCTGAAAGGCCTTATCCTCGGGGATCAATCGTCTTACCAAAGTAAGGCGCGCCTTTTAAGTTAAAGAAACCAAAGTCCGTCGCTGGATACGGGTTGTTACGCCCGATCAAATGCGCAAATCTTGCTGGATTTCTCGCGACGACCTCATCACTGATCACGGCATTCAAGTCTTCCTGCGGCCTAGCGTACATACGGTTGAAATACACCGTCATGCCTACACGCTCACCCGGAATTGTGCGGGCACCAGCGCCGTGCCAAAGATTCCCGTTGAAAACAACAACAGAACCTTTTTTCGCTTCAATAGGAATAGCCATATTTCTAGCACCGTACGGCGGGCTGTTTCGTCGTTTGTGCGACCCTGGCACAACAAGCGTCGCACCAGACTCAAGACTGAAGTCATCTGTTACCCACATCATATTTGATGCTGCAGATGCCTCAGGGACAGGATCGGGTACCATCGGTGTATCCGTATGCATATCCTGTGGCGGGTCACCATCGACCCGGATATGACCGTGATTACTGCTTATCTGACAACTCTCACCCATGAGCCACGTGATCAAAGCTAACGGTTTTTCAGCCATGACAGCCTCTTCGAAAATTCGCCCTCTCGCCAGCAACCACGTCACTAAGTAACTCTTTCCTTCTTTCCCTGACAGGGGAATACGCCT
>Ga0209374_1004369_pt1 | contig 10274 bp, 6 predicted proteins | sample SaaInlLV_DNA_10m_FD_184683 | JGI IMG/M metagenome (GOLD analysis project Ga0209374, IMG submission 184683) | Marine microbial communities from expanding oxygen minimum zones in the Saanich Inlet - SI075_LV_DNA_10m (SPAdes) (version 2) | ecosystem: Environmental > Aquatic > Marine > Unclassified ...
AATCCTGCCGAGGTCACTGAAAATGAGGGAGTTAACGCTCCCTCTTTTCTTTTTAGGGCAACATAAAGGGTAACAATTCAATAAAAAATACTTGCTTCCATTTAAACACAGCTCTACTTAAATCCTAGTCTTTATCCACAGTTTAGACAAAGAATTCCTTTTCAATCAATCCAAATGGTACTTTAACACGTGCTTTTTTATTATTTAAAATCATTTCAGCCACTTTCTCTCCCATAAACCTAAAATCTTTAGAATCAACAGCTAACCCATAATAACATGATTGGAAATACAACAGTTCTCAAAGTTACAATCACAAGATGGTAAAGGACGGTTCAGGATGTATATGATTAGATTCCAATTACAGTAATCAATAATTTAGTTTACCTTACATAAACAAGAAGATGTCTTAGTTATGAAAAAGATAATGTACTGCCTTTTAGGTATTTCTTTTATGACATTAGGTTGCATAATTAATCCTAAAAAAAACAACCCTAGCTCCGATAAAAGACCCAACATACTGCTGATCGCTGTTGATGATTTAAATGATTGGATTGGTCCATTAAAAGGGCATCCCCAAGCCCTAACACCAAACATGGATCGATTAGCCAATGAAGGAATACTTTTTACCAATGCTCATTGTCAGGCTCCCGTATGCACCCCAAGCAGATCAAGTCTGATGACATCTCTTTATCCAAGTACAACCGGTTTGTATTTTTTGAATCCTGACATTAAGCATTCTCCCATCGCAAAAAAGAATGTATTGATGCCACAGAGATTTCAAAATGAAGGATATTATGTAACTGGAGTGGGTAAATTATTTCACAATGGTAGGGGAATAAATGAAAAATACGTCCCCAATTATGGAGGGAATTATGGAGGTTTTGGGCCTTTTCCTAAGGAAAAAATAACTGATTTCCCAGGACATTCATTGTGGGACTGGGGAATTTTTCCAAACAATGATACATTAATGCCAGATTATAAACTGGCAACTTGGGCAGAAAGTATTCTGAAAAACGAAATGGCTACACCCTTTTGGATGGGGGTTGGTTTTTATCGCCCTCATGTCCCACAGTATGCACCAAAAAAATGGTTTGATCTATATCCTCTGGATTCCATTCAACTACCGAAAATAATAACAAATGACTTGGATGATCTTTCTAAATATGGAAGAGACATCACAAGAGAAGGACATGTCTCTCCCAAACACGAATGGGTCATCGAAAATCAACAATGGAAACCATTGGTGCAGTCCTATCTTGCGTGCGTGAGCTTTGTAGATGCCCAAATAGGTCGTGTTTTTGATGCACTCGAAAATAGTGAATATGCCAAAAATACATACATCGTACTTTTTAGTGATCATGGATTTCACTTGGGCGAAAAAAAACGGTATGCAAAAAGAAGCCTTTGGAACGATGGAACCAGAGTACCTCTTATTTTCTGGGGGCCAAATATCTCAAAGGGAACCAGCAAAAAACCCGTTCAGTTGCTAGACATTTATCCAACATTACTGGAGTTGGCTCAGATCAGTCCTGATAAACTACACGAGGGGCATTCTTTAATGAATATCCTAAAGGGGAAGGAAGAAAAATGGCCTCATCATGCCAGAACAACTTTTGGCCCCGGTAATCACGCAATCATTTCTGAAAATTATCGGTATGTTAGATATAATGACGAAACTGAGGAGTTTTATGACCACTCCATTGACCCTCATGAATGGGACAATAAAAGTAAAGACCCAAAATATCAAGAATTGATTGAGCAACATCGTGCATTACTTCCTAAAGCGGAACATACAGCTTTGGGAAAGGGCTCTACAGGTCACGTTAGTTATCAAATATCTGAATCCTCCAAAAACTAAAGGCAGAGGGATTTAGTTCTATTTCTGGGAATACTTACTCAATACCAAAAACAATACTCCACACAACAGCCAAGCTGGTAAAGTAACAAATGACAGAAAAACATCAAATTGCACTGAAATAAAGTAGAACAATCCAAAGCTTATCAGCCAAGCAAAGAAGACCGAATTGTTGAAGGATAAATTCGCTTTTTCAGCATAATTTTTTACAATCCCAGTGGGCTTATGGAAAAAGTGTTCAAATACAATGACGGCTCCAAAGGGTGCCAAAATAAAGCCGTAAAGTGCAACAAAACCGAGTAGTTTCATGGCAAAAGCCGGAAACAATCCTGCAACGGTAGCCAGTGATCCTGCTAATATGGTAACCTTTGCTGTAGATAGTTTTGGAAGTAGGGCTTGAAAGGCCAATCCGGCTCTGTATATGGTAGGGTTAGCGGTTGTCCACCCCGCAAGTACTACCGCAATAATTCCAAATACACCAATGGCATTATTTGCTAATGGGCCTGGGGCTACCGGAGGGGCTTCTCCATTGTTTAACATCGCTTGAGCTTCAGGAGATTTTAGGTAAACAGCATACAGCAGTGCTGCTGCAATCCAGGCCATATAGTGTCCTATATACATTCCTGCTGCGGTTGCCCATCCTGCTTTTGGCGCTTTGGCATATCGGAATACTGACAAATCAGACATTCCAATATGCATTGCAGCATTGGCAAACCATGACCATATTGCGACATGCCAAAAGGTATATTTTATTTGTCCGGGGAATGGTTCTGTACCTTCCCCCCAAATATTCCAGAAATCGGAGAAGCTAGAAACACCCAATTGTCCAAGTGCAACCACTCCGCATGCCAAAAAGGCAATGACAATAATTGGGGACATCCAGTTTGCAGCTTTTGCGACAGTATCGTACCCCTTTGCTGCGATCACCGAAATAAGCAAACCTATCAAGAGAACAATAACGATCCAAGTTGTTCCGTTGGGTAGTGTATCAGTTAGCTTTGGCATGGGCATATCGAAGGGAATCCCTACTGCTGTTGCAGATACCGTAATCATGGAGCCAGCCAAAAAACAGAATAATATTCCGTTTGCCAAATTGTAGCCAATAACCAATTTCTTTCCACAGATTTTTTCAAGTTGAAAGTAGAGCGTAAGTCGATTTTTAACGGCTATTTCAGCCGTTAGAAAACGCCAACTCAAAACTGCTAGAAGATTTCCTAGGAGAAGTCCAAAAATCAGATCAAAGGCACTTACACCAGCTGTGAGAAAAAGGGGGCCAATCATAAACTCTGTCCCTGCTGCGTGTTCTCCTGCATACATTCCTACAAAACTCTTCCAATTTTTTAGTTTTGAGTTTGGAACAGGACTTCTTTCAAATTCCCCAACTGTTGTTTCATTTGAAGTAACTCCATTGTTTTCGAATTGTTTCATAATCATTTATTTTTTCATCCAAGGGACTTTATTAGTTTAAAATCAAAGGAGCATGCTTTTTTAGGGCATAGTTCTCTTTTAAAAATTTTGAATTTAGTTTTGTGTCCGATATGACAATTGCTGCTCCGAGAGCCGAACCCAATGAGGCATCCGTTGTTCGTACCTTTTTTTCTGGAAAGTGGTAGGTTAATAATTTGACGTAAAGATCATTATCGCTAAAACCGCCATCTATGTATAGCCTATCTGTTTTATCGTCTCCAATCGCTTTTTCTACTGACTTTACTTGCAACAATACAAGTTCTGCCATGAGTTGATGATAGGCATGATCATAATCATCAAAATCCAAATTGCTTTGGTTGGGCATATGACCGTCTTCGAGGGATTCCCATTTAAAATGGTACTTGAAATCATCATTTATCTTATGGTATATCTCATGATTAAAAGTTACTGATTTGTGATAATCATTGGAAACATCAAAATTTTTGTTGAGCTTTTCAACTTGCAATTTATATTCGTTGCCCAAGAATAATCTGGAAGCCTTAACCACCTTTCCATTGATGCGCATATAATTAATGGAAGCGCTGTCATAAAGGTCGTCTGAAATGGACTTTTCTATGAATGGATTGAACGATATGCTCCAAGTCCCAGTAGAAATAAGTAAAAACTTCTTTTTTAGGCTCCGCACATAGGGCAGTAATGCAGAGGAACTATCGTGAATACCAACACCTATTTTGAGTGGCTTTCCCCTGTAATTTGTGTCGATGATCGTTTCTGTTGGAACAATAGGTGGTAATTTTAAGTCAATACCTTCATTATAAACCCAGTTGTGATAATCTTTCTTTTCATAATCCCAAAGCGCTGTATGGCATCCAATACTGGTATATTCACTAACGGGGATTCCTGCAAACACATAACTCAAATATTGAGGAAGGTGAAGTGAATACTTAATTTTACCGTATAATTCAGGTCTGGTTTTTTTGATCCAGTACAATTGAAGTCCCGAATTGAGCATACTCAAATCTACACACCCAGTGGCTTTGAGAAAAGCTTCTTTTGGACCGTATTGTTTTAAAAAAAAAGGGACTATTTCTTTGGGAAGTGGTTTGGTATAGTTGTAGAATGGTATTAGGGGATAACCATTTTCATCTATATGAACCAAACTGGCTCCATAGGTTGAAAAATTTATGGCTTTAACATCGTATTCATTGGCATCGAGAATAGAATGAAAAACATCTTTAAGCCATTTTTGCAAAGCCAGTAAATTTTCGGTTGGATGTCCGTCTTCATCTTCTACCTCCTCAAAACGAATATACTCTTTATGTACTTCTCTAAAACTCTGATCAAATAAAAAAAACTTCTTATTGGTTTTGCCAATATCAAAAACCGCAGTTACTTTTATTTTTTTCATCCCAATACTTTACAGACCAGTCGCTATGGTATTTTTTCCCCTTTCTTTAATGAGTTGTCCTCTAATGTTGAGCTTACGATAGGCGTCAATAGGATTCAGTGCCCCGCCAGAAAGCAATCGCGCCTTTTCAATCAGTGGACGCACATCTGTTCTGTAGGCTGCTTGCAGAATCTCTTGACCAGCAACAACGTCGTTTTCTAGTTGTGCAGACCTTAAGGCCTCTTGATCAACAAGCAAAGCTTTTGCGTAGGCTTCCTGAATGGCTTCCAAAGACTGAATTAGGTCCTCCAGTGGGTCTTTGATGTTGTGACTGGCGTCAATCATCCATGCCAAATCTGGGTTCTGTGGATTGTTCTGCATACCATAAACCAATTCGTTGAAAATCAAAAACAAGGCATAAGGTTTAATACTTCCCACAGTCAAGTCATCGTCACCGAATTTACTATCATTAAAATGGAAGCCTCCCAATTTGCCCTTTAACATTAAGACAGAAACGATTTGCTCTATGTTGGTATTGGGCAAATGATGCCCGAGATCAACCAGCGTATATGCCTTATCGCCACATTCATTGGCCAGCATGAATGAAGTTCCCCAATCTTGAATTACGGTACTGTAAAAATTGGGTTCGTAGGGCTTGTATTCGATCAGCATACTCCAATCTGAAGGGAGACTTTTGTAAATCTCTGTTAAACTGTCTTGGGTATTTTGCAGTGCTGTTTGAAAATTGTTTTGACCGGGAAAACAAGCGCCATCTGCCAGCCACACTGTCAAACCCTTGGAGCCCAACTTATCTCCAATACCAATAACATCTATATTGTGTTGAATGGCTTGTGCTCTTATCGCTTGATCAACATTACTCAAAGAGCCGTATTTATAACTCTTCTCCGCATCTTTTTGATCCTGAAAGGTATTTGAGTTGACAGCATCAAACTTTATGTTGAGTTCAGCTGCTTTTTGTTTGATGGCAGTGTAATCGGATGGAATGTCCCAGGGGATGTGCAATGATACTGCCCCAGCCGTTTGTGTCAAACAATGAAGCACACCAATATCTTCAATCTTTTGCTCAAGATTTGAAGGCTCCCCATAAAAAGAAAAACGACCAAAACGCGTACCCCCCGCCCCAAGTGCCCAACTGGGAATGGCTACCTGAAAGGCCCTGATTTTCTCAATAATCTGATTTACATCATGATTATTTTTAGTTAATTTTTCCGTTAAAAAATCATAGCTGTGTTGGTGTGAATCAAGACCTGACTTGTTTTGATCGCTTATTTGATTTTTTGTAAGCCTCATAGATACTTTTCAAAAATTGAATTCTAAATGGTTATATGCTCTAATTTAAAACTATCTGACAAATGCATTTGCCATCCCGCCATCAACGTTAATGATATTTCCAGTTGATTTTTCTAGGACTCCCACATAGGCAAAAACACCATTGGCAATGTCACTCGGATAGATAATTTTATTTAATAAATTTCTTTTAGCGTAGAAGGCTGGGAGTTCTTCGACTGAAATTCCGTAGGCTTTGGCTCTCCCGGCAGCCCAGTCCCCTTCCCATATTTTACTTCCAATAATAACCCCGTCTGGATTGACAGTATTCACCCTGATTTGATCTTTTCCAAGTTCAGCTGCCAATAACCTTGACATGTGTTGTTGAGCAGCTTTGGCAGTTCCATAAGCCACATTGTTGGGCCCAGACACCAAACCATTTTTACTGGCAATAGAAATGTAATCGCCTCCAAGTTTTTGCTTCCTCATGATTGCTACACCTTGCTTGGCCAAATCAAATTGTCCTTTCACCAGTATGTCCTGAAGAATACTCCAATCTTTTTGGGTTGTTTCTTCCAATGGTTTTGAAATGGCAAGTCCAGCACTGTGTACAATAATATCAACACCACCAAAGGCTAAACAAGCCTCTTTGAAAGCTGCTGCAATGGAATTCGAATCGGTTACATCACAAACGGCATAGGTAGAAACGTCTCTTTTATAGGTGGCGTTTGCTTCGATCAAACTTTGCTCATTGATGTCTGTTAAAACAACATTTGCTCCTTCCGCGGCAAGTTTATCAGCGATGGCCTTACCAATCCCTCCAGCTGCTCCTGTGACCAAGGCCACTTTTCTCGACAAAGGGAGCTCTTTAGGCATTCGTTGAAGTTTGGCTTCCTCGAGTAACCAGTATTCAATATCAAAAGCCTCTTGTCTTGGAAGGGAAGTGTACTCGGTAATGGCCTCAGCTCCGCGCATTACGTTAATGGCGTTGATGTAAAACTCACTGGCTACACGCGTAGTTTGTTTGTTTTTTGCAAAGCTAAACATCCCAACACCTGGGTAAATGATAATCACGGGATTGGCATCACGAAGAGCAGGGCTATTATCTTTTTTACAACTGTGGTAGTATGCTGCATAGTCTTCCCTGAATGCATCAAAAGCAGGCTGAATTTTGGCCAAAACAGTATCAATATCAGATATATCGTCATCTCTATCCAGCGGCAATACCAAAGGCTGTATTTTTGTTCGTAAGAAGTGATCCGGGCATGAGGTTCCCATTGGTGCCAATCGCTCCAAATCGTTGCTGTTAATATAATCCATCACAACATCTGAGTCACTAAAATGACCGATCATTCTGTTTTCTGAAGAACATAATCCTCTCAATACTGGCATTAACTCAGCCGCTTTATCCAATCGCTTTTGCTTGGGCAGACTTTCGATTTTTTGGCCTCCAAAGACACTTCCTTTTTCTTCAATTTTCTTGGTAATATATTCTGAAGCCATTTCGATGACCTCTAAACTATTAACATAACATTCATATGAGGTCTCACCCCAGGTAAATAAACCATGACTGCCCAGTACAATTCCCCTAATACCCGGATTGTCATTTAGGCACTTCTCCAGTTGGAGTCCTAGATCAAATCCCGGACGCTGCCACGGAACCCAACCAATGGTGTCTCCCCAAATATCTTTGGTTACTTTTTCACTGTCTTTGGCTGCTGCAACCGCAATCAATGCATCGGGGTGTAAGTGATCAATATGCTTGAAGGGCAATAAACCATGCAAGGGGGTATCAATGGAAGGGGCTTTGCTGTCCAAATCATATATGCAGTGGTTAAAGAGACCTACCATGCGGTCTTCGTCTTCCAAGCCTCTATATACATTTTTTAGATTTCTCAGCCGTTGCGTGTATAGACCAGCAATCCCTGCTCTTGTCAACGTTCCTATATCTCCACCTGAACCTTTTACCCACATGACCTCAACTTCCTCGTTGGTTAATGGGTCTTTCTCAATGGTTTTACAACTAGTGTTTCCTCCACCATAGTTTGTTATTCTTAAATCGGCTCCGAGAATATTAGAACGATACAAGAAAAGTGCTACTTGATCCTCTCCTAATGCGCTGGCCTTGGCCTCATCCCAAAAGTAGTCTGCATGATTGAAAGTTTTATCACTTTTTTCCATAAATGGTTAAATTTTTCTAAATAAATTGTTGAATAAATAAAATTAAATCAAACGATACTCATTGGTTTCCTGTGTTTTCATGCCTTAACAGAGTTAATATGTAATGAGAAAAAGGTTGTTTTTATTCCCGATTGATTCTTTGCGTTTAAAATATTCCATTAATACATTTTGGCGCGTTTAAAATTTAAACTCTACTGCTTTTATTAATGGAAACTGTTGTAAAGTAATATTAAATCGAAAATAAATAAATCAATTTGATCAAAAATTTGTACAAAATATGGACTCTACAAAACTCACATCCATCTTGAATGGTTTAAAGTGGTATTTGCCTTAGTTGATGATTACATCAAGATATGACTGAAAAAACGGAGAAAAACATCATTGAATGAGGCATGAAAATTAAGGCTGAAAAAGATGAATAACCTATTGTGAAATTTATTAACCCTTAAGGTGCCAAAAAATCAAGCATCATTTGTTGATCAAAACAATGGCATGCATCATTTTATTTGTCTATTATATTTATAAGTTTTAATAATTGTTTTGTTGCTTAGCTTTGTAACAAAATAAAATATATGTAATTTTAAGAAAGTTTGGAAAAAAGATGAATACTTACTCAAATAAAGAGGAGGATTACAAAAAAAAGGCGTTTTTGACCCAGAAGTCCTCTACAAAAGGTTTAGATTCATCTAGTCCTGACATTGTTGATAACCGACCTGAAGTTTTATTCCAAAGAAAACTTCAAGAAAAGGCAGATAGTAGTACTGTTGTCAATGAGACATCTCAGTTACAGGCCATTGCGGATAATTTCATCTATCAAAATCAACCCCTCCAAAGAAAGGAAAACACCACTGGATTGCCTGATGATCTAAAATCGGGAATTGAAAACCTCTCCGGCTTTTCTATGGATGACGTAAAAGTGCATCGAAACTCAGATAAACCCAAGCAATTACAGGCGCATGCCTATGCTCAGGGAACAGAAATTCATTTGGGATCTGGTCAAGAAAAACATCTTCCACACGAAGCCTGGCATGTAGTACAACAAAAACAGGGAAGAGTTAAACCAACCACTCAACTGGCTGGAGGTGCTCAAATCAATGATAACGATTCGCTCGAAAATGAAGCGACTAAAATGGGCAATAAAGCCTCTACTCAGGTAAATTCTAATGGGAAAACGGCTCAAAGACAATCCATTTTAGACACATCAACTACAAATACAACATCAATTCAACTTCTTGGAGGTGATGCAACAATTCAGGATGTAGATACTTCGAAAGTTAAAAGCACTGCTGAGGTAGCTGATGTTGCCACTGGAGCTGGATTATTTTTGACTGGAAAAGATAAATTTTTCACAGATGACAAAAAAACAGGTGATATTGATCCAAATACTTCAGAAAAATTAACTGATGGACAACAAACATTTGATGACTTAGATACGGTTGGTAAGGTATTTGGTGTAGGACTTCAGGCTTTTAAAACAGCCCAAAAAGGAGCAGAGGCCGTAGAAAGTGGAGATCCAGTAGCATATGCTGAAACAGGTCTAGGTTTCCTAGGTTTTTTAAACAGCATGGCTGAAATCTCAACAGCTGCCAATAATACTCCTACTATAGTAGGATTAATCCCTGGTATTAATGAAGGTTTAGGATTATTGGCTGCTGGTTTATCTTTATATAAAGATAAAAGAGCAAAAGATGCAATTAAAAAAATTAAGGACGGTGTAGGAGTTGATACTGCTGAAAATGAAATCTTGAGTGAATTTGGAAGAAGGGTTGACAATAAAATGATAGAGGATGGAATTGAAGTCGCTTGGTCTATTGCTCAATTAATCGGTCTAGCATTCCCTGGACTAAATGCGGGTATCTCTTTTGTTCACAAAGGTGCTAATTTACTTAAGAGTGGTGTTAAATTAATGGCTACTTACTACTATGGCTCAGACAAAAAAGCTAAGGCTGCAAAACGGCTAGAGGTAGGCCAAGGAGGATCGGGTATAAGTGAAGGTGAAAAAAAGAGGCTTGAGACCGTAGAGCAAATGGTGAAAAACTCTGGAGGAAAGCATGTTGATTTCGTTCGCCTCCTCAGATTACACGAGGAAAAAACTAATTTGGAAGAAGAATTATCTAATACAACGGACGAGGAAGC
>Ga0209374_1004371_pt1 | contig 10265 bp, 7 predicted proteins | sample SaaInlLV_DNA_10m_FD_184683 | JGI IMG/M metagenome (GOLD analysis project Ga0209374, IMG submission 184683) | Marine microbial communities from expanding oxygen minimum zones in the Saanich Inlet - SI075_LV_DNA_10m (SPAdes) (version 2) | ecosystem: Environmental > Aquatic > Marine > Unclassified ...
TCTAATGCGTTATGATGGGTTACAAATGGTCGTGCAGAGGCACCACCTGGAATTGGTTGTAAAACTGGAGTTTCAACTTCTAGATATGATTTATTATTTAAGAAACCTCTAATAGTATTAATAATCTTAGTTCTCTTTATGAAAGTATCTTTCACATGAGAATTAACAATTAAATCAACATATCTCTGTCTGTATCTCTGCTCTAGATCGGTAAAACTATCATATTCATTACCCTCTGAATCGACTTTTGGAAGCGGAAGAGGCCTAAGAGATTTATTTAGTACCTTAAAATCTTTTACTAATACCGTAACCTCACCAACTTTTGTTTTAAACATATTACCCTCAATTCCAATAATATCACCTATGTCAAGTAGTTTTTTATATACAGTATTATACTTGGTTTTATCGTCACCTTGACATATCTCATCTCTATTAAGATAGACTTGGATTCTACCTTTACTATCTTGAATTTCAGCAAAAGAAGCATTTCCTTGAATTCTTCGTGACATGATTCTTCCAGCAATAATTACTTGTTTTTTGTCATCAAAATTTTTAATTAATTCTGATGAGAAGCTATTAACAGGGAATAATTCTGCAGGGTATGGATTTATTCCAAGTTTTTTTAACTCTTCAAGTTTTTCTCTACGAATTTTTTCTTGTTCAGTCACTGGTAATTGTTTATTCAAAGATAAGTTTTAAAAAACAATCATTGAAGTACAAATTTCTATATTTGATTGATAAATGAAAAATAAAAAAATCATTTTAAGAGATATTGGAAAATCTTCATTTTCAGATGCTTGGGAGTATCAAGAAGATATTTTTAAAAAAATTATTAATCAAAAAATTAAAAATAGATCAAGTGATATTAAAATGGAGACTAATAACTTTCTAATTATTACTGAGCATAATCCTGTATATACAATTGGAAAAAGTGGAAATATTTCAAATTTGTTATTAAATGATGATGAGTTGAAAACTCAAGGTATAGAGTACTATAAAATAAACAGAGGAGGTGATATAACATATCATGGACCTGGACAAATTATGGGTTATCCAATCCTTGATCTAGATAATTTTTTTACAGATATAAATTTATACTTGAGAAAACTAGAAGAAGTAATTATTAATACACTTAAATCATATGATCTGGAAGGCTTTGTTATTAAAGGAGAAACGGGTGTTTGGGTTAAAGATAACAATGGGCTATCCAACAAAGTATGTGCGTTTGGAATAAGAGCAAGCAGATGGGTTACTATGCATGGGTTTTCATTTAACGTAAACCCTGAACTAAATTATTTCAAAAATATTATTCCATGTGGAATAAAGGATAAGGGTGTTACTTCAGTTTCTGAATTAAAAAACAGCAATATTGAGATGAATGAAATTAAACAAATATTATATAAAAAATTTGCTGAATCTTTTGGTGCTAAATTAGTGTTTGAAAACTAATTTACTTCATATGAAACTATAGAATTGCTGTCAAGTCTGGCAAGAACTTCAATCTTTCCATCTTTATCAGAATCCCTTATATCAATTATTGAATTTCCTTTTAAAGGAAACCCCTTAACTAGCTCCCCATTATCTTCATATAAATAAATATTATTTTCACTTAAATCAGAAATTCCAATTAACATTCTTAAGGATTCATTAAATATTATAGGTTTTGAATATTTTCCAAAAGGAAGAGTAATATTTATCCCTTTTATAGACAATATGTTTTCACTTATATATACTAAGTTGTCGTTTTTTATGTCAATTAAATTATCACTTGATATGTTAAGACTTTTCTTTGATAATTTTCCATCCATGTCAATTTGAATTAAATTACCTTGATTGTCTGTTGTTGTAAAAGTTTTCATATATGAGTATATAGAGTTTTCACTGAATTGAATTTTTTGATCAACCTTTATTCTATCCCTACCTCTTCTATCTAAAATCTTTAACTCTCCATTTTCTAATTGAACTACAATAAAATCTTTTCCATCTATTCTAATATGAACTGGATCTTTTATGATATTTGATTCAAATACATTTGGTTTAAAGCCACTAACTTTTTTACCTCTCGAATCAAACATTTCAATAATATTATCATTAGTTACGAGGAATCTGTAATTTCTATTTTTCTCATAATCAAAAATTGAAATAGGGATATTATTTTCTCCAGATTCAATCTCGAAACTTAATTCTTTAACTTCATTTCCATTTCGGTCTAAAACATACAATTTATTTTCAGTCCTAAAGACTATCTGAAGTCTTCCATTTTTATATATATCAACTTGCTTAATATCACCAATTATTTTTTGTGGAATTTTTTTCTTCCAATATTGATTACCCTTATTTGAATAATAATATAGATAGTTTTCACTATCCTGAAATGTGAAATCATACTGATTATTATTATGATTTTTTAACCAAATTGGATTGGAAATTATTTCATTCTCAAATGAAAGAAAAAACTCTGTAAATACATCGTTAGTTTCTTTTGATTGATTCAATCTAGAATAATCAAAATCTAAAAGTGCAATATTTTCATTAATTACTCCACTAAATCCAATAAATGGATATTCAACTGAATCAAGGTTATTTGAATTATTATTAACCCAAAAAAATGAATGTTTTTTGGATTTTTCATTTTTGAAGTTTAAATATTTGGAGTTTGAACTCAAATTATCTTTTATTGCTTTTGAATTAATTATTTTCTTAATCTGAGATACTGACTGAGTAATTACTAATGAATTATCTAATAATGCAGCATAGACAAACGATGCTTTTTCGTCATAGGTGTTAATCAGAGTTTTTAAATCTAAACCTAGGTTGATTTTTTTTATATTTTTTAAATTTTCAATATCATTTAATTTAAAGTAGTTTTCTAGTTGCTCTATATTAGAAATTTCAAGAATTAAAAACTTTTCTTGATCCTTAACAAAACTTATTTCATCAATTAGATTAAAGGATTCAAAATTTATATTCTCAGTTGATAAATCATTCCCTTTTAAATAGTTTTTGAAATTGAAAACAAATCTTTCTGAATCAGAAATTGTAAAAGAAAAAAATGAGGAAAAAGAATTCGGAATTATTTTATCAGTTTTAATTTCTGATGGAGGAAGATTTCTTAAAACAGATAATTTACTATTAATAGAATCATTAAGCCTAGTAGCACCTATCATCTTAACTTCCTCAAGTGAGTATTTAAAGTCATAACTAATCCATGAATTATTTAGATTAGGAAAAAATGAAAAATCACTTTTGCTTTTTTCTAGTAAGTCTGAGTTTTTTGAATTTATAAAAATATTAAATGGGTCATTTATATCAGCACCTTTTATTATTTTAAGAAAATCCGAATCTATTTTTGGATTAGTTAGATCATGATCTCTAATAATATTTTCAAGAACTATATCTTCACTAGAACTTATAATATAGTTACCTAAAACTGTCTTATAAATATCTTTTGTATCAGAAGTGTCTATAAAGATTTTACTATTTTGATATTCTGATTTTATCAAATCACTTTTAGATATTGAATCACTAAAATTTACTTCTCTAATATATGTATATGCAGTTTGATTCTTTCCAAAAGGTGATAGTGATAATAACCCCGAACTATTTGAGTATTCATTTGACAATAAGTTAAGCTGGGTCAATATTTTACTTTTTGAAATAGAAATACTACTTAAATTTTTATTTTTTAATAAAATTTCTTTAGTGTTATTTAAATCATTGATATTCAATATTAATTCAGACTCAGCTGGAAGATAGTTTAAGGATGAAATATTTTTATTATTTATGTCTGAGCAAGAATTAAATAATGCAAAAAGTGCAAAATGAAATATTATTTTTTTCATTATTTATATTGAATTTTAAGTTGTAGTTTTTTTATGTTAAATGTCTTTCTATGAAAGTCAGTTTTTCCATGCTTATTTATCATGTCCATATGAAATTCTGTTCCATATCCTTTATTAGTGTTCCATCCATATTTTGGGAATTTAGAGTGAAGTTTTTTCATATACTCATCCCTATATGTTTTGGCTAGAATAGAAGCTGCTGCGATATTTTGATATTTACCATCTCCTTTTATGATACATTTGTGAGGGATATCTTTGTATTTGATAAATTTATTTCCATCAACTAAAATAAAGTTTGGATGAATTTTTAGACTGTCTAGAGCTCCATGCATAGCTTTGAAAGTAGATTTTAGAATATTTATCTTATCAATTGTAATGGCATTAATAAAAAAAACTGAAAAATCTATTGCTTCTTTTTCAATTATTGTTTTTAAATAAAGTCTTTTTTTTTCTGATAATTTCTTTGAGTCATCTAGGTATTTATTATTAAAGCCCCTAGGTAGAATAACAGCAGACGCTGTAACAGGGCCTGCAATACATCCTCTACCAGCCTCATCTATACCTACCTCAAATTTAGATTTTGAAAATTTATTCTTTAACATTAATTGTAAAATATATCTTGTAAAGAAATCTTACCTTAGTGTGAAAATACAAAATTGATGTTTAAACAATTTCTAGTTTTTACCTTTTTTTTCGCTCATATTATTTTATTTGGTCAATCTTCAGATTTAGATCAAAAACTTAAAGCTCAACAAGAACAAGAAAAACTAGAAAAAGAATCAGTAAATAAAAAAGATTCAATAACATCAGATTATTATAAAATATATTACATAGATGGAAGGATTGAATCTGTTGATACTACATTAAATATATATAAAGATTATAAATTTAATTTTTTAAGAGAAGATACATTTGATTTAATTTCTTTTGCTAATTCTGGTCACACTTATAATAAGTTATCCTATGACTTTAAGAATTTTAATAAACCAGATATTGGAGCTAGAGGAAAACATTTTCATTATTTTGAAAAAGAAGACATAGGTTACTATAATGTTCCAACTCCCTTTACAGAAATTTTTGCAAAATCAACTTTTGAACAGGGACAAATTTTAGATATGTTAGTCTCTATCAACTTATCACCTCAATATAATTTTACTATTGCCCACAAAGGTTATAAATCTCTAGGAAATTATCTTAATACTAGGTCTAGAGGTAATCAATTTAGATTTTCTTCGAATTATAATTCTAAAAATCAATTTACGTCCTGGAGGTTTCATTTTGTTTCACAAAACATTTTCAATCAAGAAAATGCAGGACTTGATCCTGATAGTATCTATTTTTTTGAGCAAGCAACAGATTATTTTGTTTTAGATCAATCAGGAAATCAGATTGTTAATGAAGATGGATCCTTTAAAATGATTGAGTATGATGGATATCTTGATAGATCTAGATTGGGACCAGGTCTTTTTGCTGAAGGATCTCTATATTCAAAAAGATTTTTTTCAGATTTTAAAAGGGTTTTGTTAAAGAATAAAAAACAAGGTTTAAACTCATTAGTTATAAACTATCAATTTACTCATGAGTATAAAAAAATGGAATTTAATGATGAAATGAATAATGAAATATTTGGTGAAGTTTATGATGAAGATCAAACTGTATCTGATCAATCTAGATTTATTGAACAGGAAAATAAAATTATTTTATCCTCAGATTTAAATAAATTAGGAGTATTTAATTTATCCTATTCGATAACTAATTGGGAAAACAATTTTAAAATTTATAATGAAGATGACCTAATTAATTTAATTGAAGAAGATCAATCAAATGTTAACCTACATTGGTTTAAAAAATCCAATAAATTTAATTTTGAGTTTATCTTTAATAAGTCTTCAGAAGATAATTTCAAATCTGATTATATATCTTTTAAAGTTATTGGAAGTCCAATAAGAAATTTTGATTTTGAATTAAAATCATCAATAATTGAAAAATCTCCAAATTTTAATTTCAAATTGTTTAGAAGTGCATATAAAGATTATAATTGGTTTAATGATGAATTAAATGATGAAAAAATATCTAACATAAACTTAAAATTATCATACAAAAAACTTTTTGTTTTAACTGGAGATTATAACATTATAGATAATTATACTTTTTTCAGAGAATCCACAAATGCCTTAACGGGGGAAACAGATTTTAAAAGATTAGCTGTAGTTAACCAGGTTAATAATCAAATAAAATATTACAATATAAAATTGTTTAGTAAAGTAGATATAGGAAAATTCAGCATAGTAAATACTGCTAAATATCAGAACAAAGAACAAACATCAGATTTTGGGGACTTATCTACTTTAAATGTTCCTGAATGGATAACAAGAAATACATTAATGTATTCTACTAATGTATTTAATAATTCATTATTTATTCAAACTGGAATTACCTTTAACTACTTTACAAAATACTATGCTGATTATTATAATCCATTAATTTCTGAATTTGTTACGCAGAACTATCGTGAGATAGGAGAATTTCCAAGATTTGATTTCTTTTTTAATGCAAAAATTCAACAGACCAGAGTATTTATAAAAGTAGAACACTTAAACAGTTCTTTTACAGGGTATGATTATTATTCAGACCCATTTAGTCCGTATAGAGATATGTCTATAAGATTAGGATTAGTATGGAATTTCTTTAGTTAAAAATGAAAAACTATTATGTTATTGGTTTAATGTCTGGAACATCAATAGATGGTGTTGATTTAGTCTATGTAAAGTTTTCATATAAATCATCTTGGAGCTTTAAAATAATAAATTCAAAAACTTATAAATATGACAAGGAATGGCAGGACATTTTAAAAAACCTGTCAAATAAAAACATTGAATCAATTAAACAAATAGATATTAATTACACAAAAATTCTATCTAATTATATTCTTGAGTTTATTAAAGAATTCTCAGTTCAAAAAATTGATTTTATTAGCTCTCATGGTCATACCGCATTTCATGACCCGCAAAATTCTATTACATATCAAATAGGAAATTTAACAGAGCTGTCAAGTTATATAGGATTAAAAGTCATCTGTGATTTCAGGACTCAAGATGTTAAATATGGAGGGCAAGGAGCACCTCTTGTTCCAGTTGGAGAAAAGTATCTCTTCAAAGATTACAAAAGTTTAATTAATCTTGGAGGATTTGCTAATATTACTTTAAGATCAAGTGATACTTTAATCGCATATGATATTTGCCCTGTTAATATTATATTCAATCATTTGTCTTTCAAAAAAGGATTAAAATATGATGATAGTGGAAAAATTGCTATGTCAGGAAAAATGAATATTGACTTATTTAATCTTCTAGAATCTTTAGATTATTATAACTTAAGCCCACCGAAATCTCTTGGTTTAGAGTGGGTTAATGAATTTATTTCCCCTATTATTAAAAGATTCTCAGAATATCCAATAGAAGATTTACTTCATACTTTTTCAAAACATTTTGCAAATCAAATTTCTAAAAACCTTAAAAATTCTGACAGGGTATTAATAACAGGTGGGGGAGCATATAATACCTATTTATTAGAAAACATAAAAGATGTTACAAAAGCTGAAATTATTATTCCTAACAAGGAAATTATAGAGTTCAAAGAAGCATTGATTTTTGGCTTTTTAGGAGTTCTAAAAGACTTAAATATTGATAACTGTTATTCTTCTGTTACAGGAGCAATAAAAAATCATAGTTCAGGTAAAATTATTATTCCTAAAAATTAAATTATTTTTTAATAAATTAGATGTTTGCAAAAAATCATTCTACTTGAATGAACCCCTATGAAATCATAATTCGTTAATGAAAATAAATTTAAAATAAATGGAGACAATATTATTAGGAATATTTATTGCAGGGTATTTATTAATTACTCTTGAACATAGCCTTAAAATTGATAAATTAATCCCAGCTCTTGGAATGATGGCTTTTTTATGGGCTATAATAGCAGTTTTTAATATCCCAGTTTTTGAGGTAGACACTGCATTAAGAGAATTAATTCCTGTTAAAGTGAAAAAAATAATGGCTTATCACTTAGCCCATACTTCAGAAATTTTGATTTTTTTATTGGGAGCTATGACAATAGTTGAAATCATTGACTATTATAATGGATTTGAAAAGATTAAGTCATTTGTTAGAACAAAATCAAGAAAAAAACTTTTATGGATTTTTGCAATTTTAGCTTTTATATTATCTGCTATTATTGACAATCTAACTGCTACTATAGTATTAATAACTATACTTCAGAAAATCATAAGAGATAAGAATCTAAGATTGTGGTTTGCAGGTTTAATTGTAATTGCTGCAAATGCTGGAGGAGCATGGTCTCCAATTGGAGATGTTACTACTACTATGTTATGGATCGCTGATAAAGTAACGGTGCCAATGTTATTTATTTATGTTTTTATTCCATCTGTAGTGTGTATGGTTGTGCCAATTTATATTGCTTCTTTTTTGAAACCTTTTCAAGGCACAGTGAGCAATACAGAAAATGATGAAAGTAACATAACTAGAATTGGTAATATAATGTTATGGTTAGGATTAGGAGGAATAGTTTTTGTTCCAATATTTAAGGTTTTAACAGGTCTTCCTCCATATGTTGGAATGATGTTATCTCTCGCAGTCGTAGCAACTTTTGCTGAGATATTTAGTGGAACTAAGTTTAATATAACCACACCTAATGATGATGGTGTAATGCATAGTCAGAGTCCCGTTCACAAAGCTTTAACTCAAATAGAATTACCAAGTATTTTATTTTTTTTAGGAATATTAATGGCAGTAGCTGCATTAGAGTCAATAGGATATTTATTTGAATTTGCTCAATATCTTGAAACTGCTATACCAGATATAAGGATTGTAGCTGGATTACTAGGTCTCGGATCTGCAGTTATTGATAATGTTCCTTTAGTAGCCGCTTCTATCGGTATGTTCTCTCAACCTTTGGATGATTCCTTATGGCATTTAATAGCTTATTCAGCAGGTACTGGAGGCAGTGTATTAATTATTGGGTCTGCTGCTGGTGTTGTGGCAATGGGAATGGAAAAAATTGAATTCTTTTGGTACCTAAAAAAAATAGGTTGGTTAGCATTTATTGGATTTGCTGCAGGGTTTATAACATTTGTGCTAATGGAATCATTTATCTTAACATAAAAGATTGGACTATAAAAATATTGAAAACTGGATATTAAGTCGAGTACCAATTTTTCAAAATAAAGGAAAAGACGCTTATAATCCTGGATTAAAAAATGTAAGTAAATTTTTAAATGAGTTAAACTTACCAAAAAATCAACTAAAATATATTCATGTAGGGGGGACAAATGGAAAGGGCAGTACATGTTCATATATTTCCTCTATACTTCAAGAGGCAGGCTATAAAGTAGGTACATTTTCTTCACCTCATTTTTATGATTATAGAGAAAGAATAAAAATCAATAATTCTAAAATTGAAAAATCTTTTATAGTAGATTTTATTGATAAGAATAAAAATATAATTGAAACTTTAGGACTGAGTTTTTTTGAACTCTCATTTGGACTATGTTTAAGTTATTTTAATCAAAAAAAAATTGACTATGCTGTTATTGAAGTCGGTTTAGGAGGAAGACTTGACGCTACTAATATTATTAACCCTCTAGTCTCTGTAATTACAAATATCTCATATGATCATATGGATATTTTAGGTGATTCTCTTGAAATGATTGCTAAAGAAAAAGCTGGAATAATTAAAACAAATTCAAATGTTATAATTGGTGAAAGAAATGGTGAAGTAGATAAAATTTTTATAAATAAGGCTAAAGATGTTTCATCATCTTTAGTATTTGCTTCTGATAATTATAGTGAAAAAATATATTCAGATATAGATTACTTAAATAAGAATATAAACACTGCCATTTATGCTTGTAAAGCGCTTAGTTTAAAAAACATAAATCAGAATTCAATATTAAGGGGTATTAAAAATGTTGCTATGAATACTAACATGTTTGGACGTTGGAGTATAATTGATAATGACCCAAAAATAATATTTGATGCTGCTCATAATGTAGGAGGATTTGAATCTATCGGAAAACAACTATCAAAATTATCATATGATAAAATTTTTGTTTTATTAAGTTTTGTCAAAGGCAAAAAGATTAACAACTTAATAAGTAAGCTTCCATCAGATGCTAAATTATATTTCACAACTCTGTCTATTGAAAGATCAATGAGTTTTGAGGAAATCAAGCTAAATGTTGAAGGAAATATTATATTTGACAAGAGTCCAAAAAAAATACTAAACCAAATAAAAAAAGAAACTTCCAGTGATGATTTGATTCTTATAACTGGATCTAATTTTATAGCAAAAGAACTTTTTTATGAAAATTAAATTATTAATTATAGTATATATATCATTTTC
>Ga0209374_1004377_pt1 | contig 10258 bp, 21 predicted proteins | sample SaaInlLV_DNA_10m_FD_184683 | JGI IMG/M metagenome (GOLD analysis project Ga0209374, IMG submission 184683) | Marine microbial communities from expanding oxygen minimum zones in the Saanich Inlet - SI075_LV_DNA_10m (SPAdes) (version 2) | ecosystem: Environmental > Aquatic > Marine > Unclassified ...
TATATTATAATCAATAGGAAAATAAGTCCCAAAAATCTCAACATATAAATTGTCCTTATTAGTTATTGTGATTCGATCTACTCTTATACAATAGCATATATGAATGGGCTTGTCAAGAGGTATATCAAAATAATATCCTTTTTTCTACCTCATCCTTGAATATCGCTATTATGTCTTTTGTAAATGTCGATCCAATCTTCCACTTAGTTCGAACATACCCACGGTTCTTATTAGGTCCTTGACTATAGCAACCGATGTAATAATCATGATGATCCCATCCTTCGCTATCCTCATATACAGTATCAATCAATAGATACCCTTGATACTTCTGTATTATCTCTACGTCAGGTCCTTCTTCTAACAACATTAGTTGTCCTCCCAATATATACGATTCGGCTCAATAAAGCCATGAACAAACCAAGCCACTCCGAAGTGAGGGCTACCCTTGCCAGTGAAATCTATTCTGTTGTTATACACGATAGCAGACATACCATTCATCATAAACATACCACCACGCTTCTTCCCTTGAAAAGATGCGACAGGTAGCAATAAAGCAAATGGTTTACCGAGTGAGTAGCAATGCTCTATAAACTTATCTTTGATAGAATATGGTGGATTTGTAACAATACCATCGAAGACATCATCAGCGCTACAATCGAAAAAGTCTTTCTCATTAGAACTTACGATAGAGTAATCGTGTGATCTAAACCCCTTTAGGATGTTTGAACTCTTGCCGCTCGTTGCTTCGTAATATGTCTTATCTTTGTCGAGATACTTGAGTAGTGGTGCTACTTGACCCGATGGCGTATAGCACTCATCACTCTCAGCATTGCGACCTATGTTTCTCAGACTATCAAGCAGCAATTTGAAACCACTCTGGTACGGGACGCTTAGTCCACACCATATTGAACCGTGCTTGCTTTGTCTGATAAAAAGCACGATACGATTGAACCACATCGTCTGACATACACTCAGGATTAGCTTTCATTGCGAGTGGTTGCTTAGTGAGAGGGCCAGCAGGAATATTAGTAGGAGACACACAAAGAGTCTGACCTAGCTTAGTGTCTGTTAGATGCTTCTTGCCGTAGCGATACTTATACTCATCACAAAGGGCTACAAAGTGCGTGTAGTGCCAAACATAGTTACCATGCGTCTCCATAGTCCATACAGTGCATGGGTGATGGAAGTGAACAGCCTTGTATAAAGCACCTTCTAGATACCCGTCAGAGTGAGTGTAGTAGGGCACCATACGCTTGCCCGACTTGGATGGGCGTTTACTCTCAACACCATCCAACATACGGTGCGCAGTTGAAAGCATCTGGGCGCTCTCCAATAACATTTTAACAATATGCTTATCGCATTGCAATTGTGCCGATAACACTGGTGACTCGTCTAATATAAAAATATTCATAACAACCTCACTTGATTCGTAGCATCATAACATATAAAGAATATGTTGTCAATACTATTTATCATAGTCCACGATATAAGCGCCTTCAGTAGATTGGAGTGCGGTCAGAATATCGCTGAACATTCTGTGGCTCATACAGATCACATCTGGTGGCGACTCTTCATTTTCTGGATACTGGCGAAAGAATACGCCAGCATCATCTATCACCATCTCAACATCTGTGTAATCATCGTCCTCATCAAGGATTGTTGTGACAGTGTGGTCAAATTCTATTTCATTTGTAAACATCTTATTCGACCGCTTCCAATTCAAAATTATGAAGACGATTCTTTTTCTCTGAGAGAAGCCGTTCGACCGCACAGAGCGCTGAATACTTCTCATCAGACGCACCTTCATTCATAGCAATTATAAGATTCTCAAGAACCTCAATATCACGAGCCATATCAACCATCATGTAACTCCATTTCAACTTTTTGAACTTTAGTGAACCCGACCATAGCGACCTTGTATTCAGTGCCATTTATATCAAGACGATCTCCTGTCATTGAACTGCGTAAGCCCATTGGCAGACCTGTTCGTTTAGAGACTGGGAGTTCTTCAAGCACTGTAACGTTATCGTTAGCATCGCTACCGATCTTCAATGACCAAGAGCCATCAACATTATTTGTATAACGCCAAGCATACTCTAGACAATCATCTATAGTGCCAGATAAAGAAATCTCTTCAGGAACATTTACCTCTGCTACTGGTGTATAACCTAACACCTTACCTGACTGAGAATCAAACTTCGCATGGTTGACTGTAATTTTCATAATAACTCTCTTTCTCTATTATATAAGACTATACTAGCATAGATTCGTTAGGATGTCAAGTGCTAATCTTCATCAATTTCGGAAAACGTGAACAGACACATTTCTTGCTCACGCATATGATCCAGTTCCTCATCAGTGAGTGAGTATGGCGAATGTTCAACTTGATACAAGACCCGCCTGTGAACCTCCTCATAGATAAAGTCAGAAGCCTCATAGTGATCATCAAAGATCAAAACTTCTGGATTAGGATCCAAGCTATCAATAGCCGCTACAACTTTATACTTCATCATTTCCCTCTTTCACATGAACAAAAAGACTCATCGGTGCTACACCAAGACCGATCTTCGTCCGAGATACACAATAGTCATTATATGTTTGATATTGACACATCGGGAGAAGCGATGAGAAGCCACTGGCTACCACCCCTTGCTCTTCAGATGTATTTTTACAATTAGACATTCTATACTCCATGATTCGTTCTACTTTTATATCATAGCAGGTATGAATTAGTTTGTCAAGAGGCTATAGAGCAATCAGAATACATATGAACATATCCCCAACACTCTTTGTCAAATTTCTTACGAACAGACTTCGCTTGGTCATAAGATAGACCAACCCACTTCTGTTTATTCAACCCACCAAGTGGATCGAATGATGCTTCAACAGTATACATTTTAGTATCGTCTTGTGTGTTCTGAGTAGTCATAGTATAGTCTCCTATTTGAAGTAATGGGTCTGAGAATAACTCATCTAAGTGGGTGTATTCTTTCGTCATAACATTCTCTCCTAATTGATTCGATCTACTCTTATACTATAGCATGAGTAAAGGGATCTGTCAAGAGGAAAGTTTGGATTATATACCCTTTATTCGAAGATAATTTTCTCTTACTCGAAACAAGTTTTCTAGGTAGTTATGTGTAAGACCAGTAAAGACCTGAGGCTCACTTCCGTCTACTGCTACTATGATAGCAAACTTCTTGATAGCAAGACCTGTCCTCTCAAAAAAAGCTGCGGCATAGAATGACGCTTGCGTGAAGTAGTTAGTGATCCACTCCTCTTTCTTTGGCTTACGAGATGTCTTGAAGTCGATGATAGTGAGTTCGTTATCAAACTCGGCGATACAGTCAACACGTCCCGCTATGCGAAACTTATCACTATACAGCGGTACCTCTTGGGCCCAGATGTTATCGACTCGTTTATCCAGTATAGGCTTGATCTGATTGAACGCAAATAGATTCGAAGGCATAGCGCCCTTACTCCACGTTGCGCTGTTATTCAGATAGTCTTCAGCCAGTTGGTGAACCGCAGTACCCCTTGTCGCTGCTTGAGTGCTTATCTTATTGGCTTCTTCCTCACCAACCCTCTTACGCCATGCTATTATTCCAGCAATGCTTTCAAGACCAAGAACTGTAGTTATTGAAGGGTACTTCTCACCCTCAGGTGTCTTATAAGTTCTACCAGTTGATAAAGTCTCGCACTCTAGTTCAGGTAATACCTGAGTTTCTTCTATATGGGTAAACATAATATATTCCTTTCTATAGATCATCATCTCCACGAAATTTCAGTTTCAAGGCTTTACGCAGTCGTTTGTTATAGCCACGCTTGATTCTTCTGAGTTGTCCCTTACCCCAAATGTGATATTTACGAGTAGGCGATAAAGCGTCATACTCATCGCCTCCTCGAGTCTTGATTCTCTTTATCAAGGTTCACCCCCTATAGCCCTAGTCTGTCTCTCTCTATGATATAAGATTTTACTAGTTCTGAACGAACAATGTCGCTGGCTTGAAACTCAACGAAGTCAAACTCATCCATGTTTCCTATCACCTTCATAAAGTTTCTTAGACCTGACATCTCACGCTTTCTTTCGCTTGTTAGATCATCTTGATTCACGTCACCGCAAAAAATAATCTTACTGTTTTCCCCTATGCGTGTCATCACCGTATGAAGTTCTTGATCAGCCATGTTCTGAACTTCATCAACTAATACCACACAGTCTCGAAACGTAGTGCCACGAAGAAATGACGTAGACGTAAACCTCACAAGGTCTTTCTGTCTCAGTATGTTATAAGCATCACCTCTATCAAATAGTTCGGCCGCAATCTCAACATACGCAGCTTCATATACTGCTTCTTTTTGTCTCTGGGATCCTGGGAGGAATCCTTGATCCCTTGTCGGGACAGTTGATCGCACTATATAAACTCTCTCATATAGTGATCGTCTATTCATTACCTGCGAGAGAGCGAAGTATAACCCCAGAAACGTTTTACCCGTTCCCGCTATCCCATGTAACATAAGATTGTATCCCTCATCCCAAGAATCAAAAGCTAGTTTTTGGTTCTCAGTCATAGGAGTTATGCCACTCTTTAGATTGAATCTAGATGTTAGTTTCGTTCCTAGTTCTATGATCCCGTCTTGTTTCAAAACTCGTTTTTGTTTTTTAGTCATACGCTTGTTTTGGGCAGGCATTTTATTATCACCTTATCTTGTTTCTATGTTAGATCCCCTATGATGTGACTTGATATTCTTCAAAACATCGTTGAAGTTATTATCTGTTCTTGTAATGCCAAGTCTTACCGAGTCGCCAAAAGACACGACACTAAGGCATTGTTTCATGTTGGGATTTTGTTCTAAGAACGTTTCTCGCTCAGATAGTGTGAGAAGTTTCTCAGTCTCTTCACCTGTATCAACATTTCGAAAAGTGTAAGTCGGCATAAATATATCCTTGTCTTCTCATTACTCTATATTTATATAAAAGTTATTATAGTGCCAATTCTTCATAGATTTCTTTCCAGTTCTGGACCCGAATACCTTCACCCTCATACTCATCGTTATGATCATGAGCCATGAGAAAAGAGTTCAGACCTAACTCAATACCGAGGTCACAGTTTTCTTTCTTATCCTCAATCCAAGCACAGTATGAGTCTTTATACTCAGCAAGCGCTTCGTCTTTGTCAGCACCAGTGTCAAGATACTTGAACTCAACAAACACAGTCTCGCCAAACATAGCCTTGAGTTGCTTAGTCCGCAACTCTTGAGCAGAGTGATCATCACTCAACGAAGTAATCGCATGAAACACAAACCCGTGTTCTTCATGAAGTTTCTTGACATATTTGATAGCGTCAGCGTGAGGTGGTAGTTTACCTATCGAAGCACTTTCATTGAACATCTTGATTAATTTCTTGATGTATTTCTTTGACACGCCGTAAGACTCAGCCATGTCATATTGACCGAAGGACTCTCGCTCGTAACCGTGCTTTCTCATCCACTCATGGAAGGCAAACGCCCAATCGAAGAGAACTCCGTCACAGTCTGTTAGAATCACTTTCTCATTCATCTGTTTCATATCATCTCACTTTCAAGTATATTGTAGCATAACTAAACAGTCTTGTCAACCCCTATCGTCAATTTTATTTACAAATTCTTTATAGTTGAACCAGAAGTTTGTTTTTCCTGATGGATACTTACCACCCGTATCAGCGAATGTCACTGACGCAGATACTAGCTTCGTGCCATCGGGCGATAGAAACTCAACAAGAGCGTTGCTTGTTTGACCGTTCCTTTTCATAGATAAGTCAAAGCCCTTGTGTATCTCTATCATAAGTTTCTTGAGTTCTACACTCGCGCGAGATGATATAACACCCATCTTACCTGGTACACCCACCGCTGCGTAGAAGTCATCATCACCATCGAACCCAATCATCTTCAGCATCCGAGCATCTATCTCTGCTTTATTTCGCTTATAGTGTGTATCAAAGATACGACACATCACCTCTATCACGTCACCGTGAGTTGTCTTAGCTACCTTACGAGCCTCAGCCTTGCTCATACCACCCTTGATACCACTACCAATAATTGTCTGAAGATCATAGAGATTGTTCATATCTTCTTGAGAGCCACGAAAGTCTTTCCCAAACTGAATAATAAATTCTAGCGTATCACGAGGCAGACTTGAAGGATCATCATAGAATAGTGTCTTGATAAACGATACGAATGTCGAGTTAGATAGATTGATGTTAGAGGTCTTGTATGCTTTGAGTGAAGCCATTACTCTATCTACAATAGTGGACTTATCATCTTTTGTAATGTTGAGTATGAGGTCAGCTTTAGTCTTACCCTTACCAGAATCACCCGTCATCTCTAAATCGAATACGAGTAGCATAGTGTCTTCGGTGTGTTGAGCAATGTCTAACATTATCTGAGAAGCCATTGCTTTACCAGCCTCGTCCATACGCTGAAGTTCTTTTGCGTCACCACCCAGTCTTTTGATATCAGATATCTTAGATTTATAAGTAGCACCCGTCGAGGATGAGGCTGTGCGTGGCGTAATTCGCAACTTCTTCTGTTCAAGTTGCTGAGAGAGATACCAAGCAGTTGAATATTCTGCTAGGTATCCCATTCTCGATTTCATATCTACAGTATCTTCTTTCACGACAACATAAGGTGTAAGTTTGATCGATACCTTTTTCCCAAAGTTCAGCTTACCTATAGCTTTCTTGAGTAGACTTAGAAACCCCTTGAACATCTTCCTGATGCTAAAGGCTTCGTCTATCTTATATAAATGATCTGTGAACCCTAGCATATCTTACTCCTTCGAGTATTTATAATTTTTATTCCATACTCTCAAAGATATTCAATAGTTCCCTTTTCAACACATTCGCTTTTTCATAAGCCTCTGCTGTCCGAGGGTTGTTTGTCCCTATTTGAAATTTTAGATCATTCGCTGATTTTTGAAGTTCAACATAAGTCAAAAATTTATGCTTTAGATTCATAATCTACTCTCCGTTTAGTGTCGCATCTCTTTGCTTGCGTTTATATTTCCTTGCTTTCTTGATAGCCACCTTTACCTTATCGTAACGCTTTCTCTGTAAATCTCTATCGTCGCCCCATTCATCTTCCTCGTAAAGACTGCGGTCACCACGACTCTTCTTCTTAGCCATCGGTCTTCTCTCCGCTTATGATCACACCAAAGGCCTCATTGATAGTCTTTGCTGTAAGACCTTTGAGTGGCTTTTGCTTTATCATTTTCAGAAGAAGTTTTGCGTCTTCTTTATGGACAGTCTCAAGTAGTTCTATGAATACACGCTCACGAACTATTTGTTTCATATCGTCACTGCCTCGACCCTTGACGAAGTATTTCAGTTTACGAGCCTCACGCAATAGCGCCCCATGGTTCTCTTGAGACTCAGAGGGTGTATAAGGTGGAGCCGTTGTTGGAATTAGTAACTCTATCTTATTCTTATCATACATGACAATAAGAATGTTGCGTAGGGCTACTGTGTTATTTGCTCGAAGCCAATTCACCTTCTCTTCGTTTGTTTTGAGTGTACAGGCTTTGTTTATGATTTCTGATAGTGATGGTGTCATTTTTTAAAACTCGTTTAGATTTTCCATTAGGTTGCGAAGTTTATTCTTCATAAAGTAGTTCAGTAGTTGAGAACGATCTTTAGTATTCTCTACATTATATTTAGTCAATATCTGATCTTTGATATTATCAGGTATTGTGCTTAGATCAATCATTGCTTTATTGCGCATATAGTTACGCTTTACAGTCTCGTCCATATTAGAAGATGTTTTCCAGTCTTCAAGTCGCTTACGAGTCACAGGGCGTTGTCTCTCACCAACTACAAGACAGTTATCAGGCGAGAGAACGTTAGGTACACCGTCACCAGCATCACCCTTCATAATATGCTCATAGAGATATCCTTCAGGATCACTATGCTTGATCCAACGCTTACGAGTGGGATCATATTGACTAACATTCGCATACTTGTGAAGTTGAATGTAATCTTTATCACCTGAGAGAACTAATATGGGTTCACCAGTATTGAGTACAGTACCCTCTTGATGAACTATCGTGCCGATTATATCATCAGCTTCAGCGTGTTCAATCTGAAGGACTTGATACGGAAAAAACTCTTTGAGTTCTTCACGCACACGATTGAGTACCTCGAAGATAGCGTTCCAGTCCATCTCACTTTTGTCACGGGATTTACGACGACCCGCTTTGTAGTAGGGGAATATATCTCTTCGCCAGTAGTTCTTATCATCAGCGCATATGACTAACTCGCCAAACTCTGAATTGAATTTCTTGCGATTGAATCGTATCGTATTGAGAATCATGTGACGTAACATATTCTCATCTAGTTCCATATTCTGGTGGTTACCTATCTGCGCCATTAGCGTAGATATCATAACCTGACTTAGGTCTACAAGTATCATAGTGTTTCTCCATTCTGCTACTATTATATAGTATTAGACACAGATTGTCAAGTGTTTATTCGTCTTCGTCATCATATGGGATATCAAGAAACTCTTCAAGAAACTCATCTGGGTTCTCTAATGGAAATAGCCCCTCGGCGATTTTATGCATAGGATAATCTATACCCTCAAGCGTATATGTAATGCTCTTGACTGCTTCAGCAATTAGCAATATATCGTGCGCTACTTCTGGACAGTCTTCAATAACGTATCCCGATTTTTGTAACCGACGGATTAGATGGTGAGTAAAGGCTACTGCTATTTCTGATGATACCTCATCATGTGTATCAGTCTCACCCTCTTCATCCCTATCTTTACGAAAAGCATCTATGTTTAGAACATTCGTATCACCCTTAGCGTTCTTGGATGAGTTCCCTATATCTATAATATCAGACATCTTCACACTCCTGAATCACACCATTCACCTTTATCTTTCCTGGTCCGATGTATACGCCACCCAAGTCAGCGTAGAATACACCGAATGATCTCTTGATGTTACCATCTTCATCATACGCCATTCTCACAGAGTTGAGTCGTAATTGGTTCTGCTGATGCTCACCATAGAACAAGTCAGCATATACGCCGTCACGAATATATCGATCAAGATTGCGGATATAACCTTCGATTGAAGTCTTACGAGCAAGTGCGCCCTTCACGTCAGCCCGAACATCACCCCGCACTGATGTCAACATCTCTTTCTGAGTTTTGATCCACTCTCTTACATTCTTGAGTGACAACGTATCATCATCAGATAAAGCAAGAACGTCTGGATGGACATTCTTAGGGGGACCTTGATTTGCTTGTCGAGCAGCGCGAGCCTTAGCTAATCGTTCAACGGCTGCGGCTTTTTGCTCTTCAGTCATAGGTTTACGCTTACGCTTTTGCTTGATGGTCTTTACTGATGTTCCCATCTGTTCACGAATCTTTCTTCTTTTCGTCATACGAGCCATGGCTCACCTCTTTCATTCTTATCAACTACGAATCATTATAGCACAATACTATTCTGTTGTCAAGAGATGTTTTAGAACATTTGTCCATTCTACCGATCTATTTCTCGAAGAGTAAACTGAATCAGAGACTAGTTTGGTTAGTTTAGTCCTTGTTGTCAAGTTTGCTCTATACTCAGGATTCTCGAAAGCCATAACAGCCAGCTTGAGATAGTTATAGAATAGATTAGCGTGACTCATCTTATCCTCTTGAAAAGCATACATATTATTTAGTGAGAGTGAAGTCTCAGGCAATGCTGCGAGTGATGAGTGAACGCAGTATAAACCAGCACTCATCGCCTCTATAAGCACAAGACAAGAAGTCTCGGGCCATGTAGATGGATAAGCTAGAATGTGAGACTGTAACAACGATTTTCGTATTTCTTCATTACTCACAGACTTACTGTAGTTTATCTTGGGGTGGTTATTCAACTTATCAAAAAGTTCTTTATAAGGCTCATCTCTAGACGCCCACCCATACAAGTCAAAAGATGAGTAAACATCTAGTACAACATCATGCTCATTAGCTAATGTGTTGAACGTGTGATAAAGAATATCCAGACCTCGATGCGGCGTGCTGAAATACGTCAAACGAATTGGTCCATCGTTTGGTTTATCATGATCTTCAATGGGATCAATCGCATTGCGTAATACTATACCCGCATCATATGGCACGTCAAGATATGCTTTATACATCTGTTGCTGCCAGTGAGATACGAATACCAATTTGTCATATTTCTTCCAACCACCATCCTTGAGATGCTGAACCTCAGGATCGGTGTGTAGATCAT
>Ga0209374_1004381_pt1 | contig 10252 bp, 10 predicted proteins | sample SaaInlLV_DNA_10m_FD_184683 | JGI IMG/M metagenome (GOLD analysis project Ga0209374, IMG submission 184683) | Marine microbial communities from expanding oxygen minimum zones in the Saanich Inlet - SI075_LV_DNA_10m (SPAdes) (version 2) | ecosystem: Environmental > Aquatic > Marine > Unclassified ...
TGGGGAGGGTATGCCGCGGCGAGGACAATCGCACTCATGTGTTCTATCGGGTCTTCAATGAGGTGCCGGTACTCTTTTTATTCGCTATCGTACTGCTGGTATACCTGCGGCCCACGCTGGGCAGTTAGCCCTGACGGGATGCGCGGGAGCCCGCGGCCTGCGATAATCGCACCAAACAAAAGCAAATTGGTTTGTCATGACTCGATCTGAAGCGCTCTTTGAGCGCGCCAAAAACACCATCCCGGGTGGCGTGAATTCTCCCGTGCGAGCCTTTAAGGCGGTAGGCGGTACCCCCCGCTTCATGGAGCGAGCGGAGGGTGCGTACCTTTATGATGCCGACGGCAAGCGCTACATTGATTACGTGCTCTCATGGGGCCCAATGATCATGGGACATAACCACGCTCGCGTGCGCGAGGCGGTCGTCGAAGCAGCGCAGAGCGGATTGAGTTTTGGCTGCCCGACCGAGATTGAAATCGAACTTGCAGAAACCATCAGTACCCTCGTGCCCAGCATGCCGCTGGTGAGAATGACCAGTTCGGGTACCGAAGCCACTATGAGCGCGATCCGCTTAGCCCGAGGGTTCACTGGCCGAGACAAGATCATCAAGTTCGAGGGCTGCTATCACGGGCACTCGGACTCACTGCTGATCAAGGCGGGCTCCGGCGCACTCACCTTTGGTGTACCCAGCTCACCCGGGGTGCCCGCAGTGCTGGCGCAACACACCGTCACGCTGCCTTTTAACGACCTGGCGGCGCTGGAAGTGGCGATGGACGAGCTCGGTGATCAGGTGGCCTGCGTGATTACCGAACCCGTAGCAGGCAACATGAACTGCATCCCGCCGGTAGCGGGTTACCTCGAGGGCATGCGCGAATTGTGTACGCGCCACGGTACGGTCCTGATCTTTGACGAAGTCATGACCGGCTTTCGGTTTGGTACCGGCGGTGTGCAGGGTTTCATGGGCATCACGCCGGATCTGACCTGTTTGGGTAAAGTCATTGGCGGCGGCATGCCGGTCGGCGCCTTCGGGGGCCGTCGCGACATTATGGAGCATATCTCTCCGCTGGGACCGGTGTACCAGGCGGGTACCCTGTCTGGCAACCCGGTCGCCATGGCGGCAGGGCTGGCCACCATGGCCATCATCAGTGAGCCCGGTTTTTATGACGACTTGTTCCGGCGCACCGGCGACCTCTGTGACGGCATGCGCACCGCCGCGGCCAGCGCTGGTGTGCCCTTTACCACCAATCATCTCGGGTCCATGTTCGGGGGCTTCTTTACAGAGGAATCAGAGGTTACCCAATATAATCAGGTCATCAATTCCAATGTCGCAGCCTTTAATCAGTTCTTTCATTTGATGCTCGACAGCGGTGTCTATTTGGCGCCGGCTTCTTTTGAGGCGGGCTTTATGTCGTCGGCGCATACCGACGCAGACATTGCCGCGACGGTTGATGCAGCGCGTGCTGCGTTCACCGCGCTCTAACCGCTGGAGTGATGCATGAGTGAACGTGGAGCCTTCCCCCAAACCCGCATGCGACGGCTGAGAGCGAGTGCTTTCGCCCGCGATATGGTGCGCGAGCACTCCCTGACACCAGCAGATTTTATTTATCCCGTATTTGTGCTCGAGGGCACGGGACAGCGTGAAGCGGTGCCCTCCATGCCCGGGGTGGAACGGCTCAGTATTGATCTGCTGGTGACACTGGCCAAAGAGGCGCACCAGTTGGGTATTCCTGCAATCGCGCTGTTTCCGGTGGTGGGGCAGGAGGCAAAATCACTGCTCGCTGAGGCCGCCTACCAAGCCGATGGCTTGGTGCAGCGTGCCGTGGCTGAACTCAAACGCGCAGTACCGAACATCGGCGTCATTACCGATGTTGCGCTGGATCCCTACACCACTCACGGGCAAGACGGCATCATTGACGACAACGGTTATGTGCTGAATGACATCACCAGTGAAACATTGGTCAAGCAGGCCCTGAGCCACGCCGCCGCTGGTGCCGATGTGGTCGCACCCTCTGATATGATGGATGGGCGGATCGGCGCGATCCGCGCCGCCCTGGAGACGGCGAATCATCCCAACACACTGATTCTCTCTTACGCCGCCAAGTACGCCTCAAGTTACTACGGGCCTTTTCGTGACGCTGTAGGCTCAGCTGCCAATATTAAAGGCGGCGATAAAAAGACCTATCAGATGGATCCGGGTAACAGCAACGAGGCACTGCACGAGGTGGCACTGGATCTCCGCGAAGGCGCCGACATGGTGATGGTTAAGCCCGGCATGCCCTATCTCGATATTGTACGCCGCGTGAAAACCGAGCTGCAGGTGCCCACATTTGCCTATCAGGTGAGTGGGGAGTACGCCATGCACCAGGCGGCCTTCGCACAGGACTGGCTCAGCCGCGATGCGGTGATGCTTGAGTCGTTACTGTGTTTTAAGCGCGCAGGCGCCGATGGCATCCTGACCTACTTTGCGATGGATGCGGCGCGGTTACTGAACGACTGACGTCCATGGGCTGCAGCGCCACGTCAACTTTTTATAGCGCTGGGCGCGTTATCACGCAGATTCTGTTGGCTGGCATCATGGGCAGCGCGACACATCTCCCTGCTAACGCACAACCCGACGCCATGGGGGCTGACTGCGGGTGCCTGTGGGAAGGGAGCTTCTCTGAAGTCGCACCTGATTCTGATCTGGTGATCCTCGCAAAGGTGCAGGCGATGAAAGGCAACGCAATCGATCTGTTACCCGAGCGAATTCTTAAAGGCACCCTGTGGCTAGATACCCTGCGTGTTTGGATGCAGACCCGGGATTATTGCCGACCGCCTGCTGAGGCTTTCCCTGTCGGCAGTCGCTGGGTGATGGCGCTCTCACAGATCCGCGAGGTGCCCGAAGATGGCTTTGATCCCTTTACTCCCAATGAAAGTTTTGGGCGCAAGGATGACTACGTGCTCTCGAGCTGCGGCGGTTATTGGTTGCGCGTTAACGGCAATACCGCAATCGGTAATCTGGTGCCCGGAACGCCACGCTTTTATCACCAGCCCGATATGTCGCCAGTGCTGATCGACCTCATCGCGGGTTTTGTGGCGGGAGCCGTAAGTCAGGATGCGGTTATTGAAGCGAGCCGGGAGCGCCCCGAGGAAGTCGACACCCTCATTCTGGAAACACGCAGTTTTCTTCGTGGTCAGGAGAACTGGCTCCCGAAGGACGATACCGACGGCAATGTCCCAACCTCAGAACCTGACAAACGGTAGTCAGTCAGCACCCGAAGCGCGATACCCCCTATCGTCAGGGGTCCAGAATAGAGATCATCTCATCGATCATCATGAGCGACAGACCCCATATGCGATAAGTGTCATAAAGATAAGAATCTGTCGCCATCTTCTGACCCTTCCACTCCCACTCCAGCGGCTCACGGTTGTGGTGGTCTATCAAAAAATGCAGCGGCACCCATACCACTTCGTCGACCTCATAGTTGGGCGTTAACTCGGGGAGTTCGGCCACGCGAAACACGAAGGGAGTCACCAACATCTCGGGGCGATCCTTGCGCCAACCGGTATTGACGTCAGACAGCTCGCCGAGGCGGGTACCCCACTCCGCCAGATCCACGCCAATCTCTTCTTCGGTTTCTCTGAGGGCACAGGCGAAATTACAGATGTCACCGGGATCCCTGCGTCCACCGGGGAAACCCATATGGCCCGACCAGGGATCTCCCTCTCGCGTCGCGCGACGGATCATTAATATCTCAGTCGCCGCGAGACCCTCGCGCACCATGATAGCCACCGCAGCGCGCCCCGCATGCGGCTCAAAGTCGGCTTCTTCCTTGACGAAATTCGATAGCCGCGATTCCAATTGTCGGGATAGATCTCGCATCGATACCTTAATGCAATGTGGTCATAGCGCGTTTGTGTTTCGGACGTGACATCAGCTGCCACTGGCCAGCTTCACGCCGTCACATCATAACGTGATACGCGCAGTCACTGCGCTCGGCTTTTAGCCTGTTTGCATCCAGAGTGACAAGTGAGAGCGGCGGTTAAGAGTGGCAATTGAGAGCAGGGCTGCCCCGCTTCCGGTATCATGCGGCCCTTTATGACGGTAGAGGAGCTCAACCCGTGAAACCCTATGCTGCTTATGCTATTGGTGCCGCGCTGGTGGATACCGAAATCGAGGTCAGCGACGAAGAGTTGGTCGCCATGAATGTCGATAAAGGCATGATGACGCTTGTCGACGCGGCCAGACAGTCAGAGATGCTCGCGCATTTATCGGATCGACTGATCCGCGCAAACCACGCTTCCGGGGGCAGTGCGGGTAACAGCATGATCGCCACCGCGTTGCTCGGCGCACCCACCTACATGAGTTGCAAGGTTGCTCAGGACGAAGACGGCGATATCTACCTGGCGGATCTAGAGCAGTCCGGTGTCACACACGGTTTGTCTCATCAGCGGCAAGACGGCGTCACCGGCAAATGCCTAGTATTGATCACACCGGATGCAGAGCGATCGCTCAACACCAATCTCGCTATTTCAGAAACCCTGTCTATTGATGAGGTCAACGAGACCGCCATTCAAGATTCGGAATGGGTTTATCTGGAGGGGTATCAGGTGACGTCACCAACGGGGCACGCTGCAGCGCTGAAAACGAAAGCGCTAGCTCAGAAGCACGGTGCTTTGACTGCCGTCAGCTTTTCTGACCCAGGGATGGTGAAGTTCTTCCGCGAAAATATGGCTGCGATGGTCGAAGGCGGTGTGGAAATGGTTTTCTGTAACCAGGCCGAGGCACTTGAATGGGGGCAATGCGAGGAGATTGAAGCGGCCATAGCCGCCATAAAAAAAATCGCTCGCCGCTTTGTCATTACGCTGGGCGCTGAGGGTGCCATCACCTGGGATGGCGAGGCACTCCATCGTACCAACGCGCAAACCGTCAAAGCTGTTAATACCAATGGTGCTGGCGATATGTTTGCCGGTGCCTTCCTGTATGCGCTATCGCGTGGAGAGAGTGACTTGCGGGCAACAGAATTTGCCACCCTCGCCGCGGGGGAAGTAGTAAAATATTTTGGACCACGGCTTGATCGACAGTCCTGTCTCGATTTACGCCGCCAGTTTTTTGGCGACTAAACGCGCTACAGTTACAAATTGAACGGGCAAAATCCTATGAGCGACAAAGAAATCAAACCAGTCATCAAAGCTGACCCGCTCTACCAGATGCTGCGTCAGGAAGATATTGATGACTTTAATGCAAAACGGGACTCACTCGATGCCAGTGAGCTGACCGGGGGTGATTACCGCGGGCGCGATCTGCGCAGAATGAACGCGCGTGGATTAGACTTTTCCAATGCTTATTTTCGTAATTGTGATTTAAGCGGTATCGACTTCCGAGAGACCAATCTGGAGGGAGCAAGTCTGATGGATGCGAAAGTGTCAGGCGTCTATTTTCCGGCAGCGCTCAGCCCTGATGAAATTCGGCTCTCCCTTGATCATGGCACACGTCTCCGATATGGGCGGCAGTAGTCCAAGATGACGGGCGGTAACGCCACCGTGTCCAAGCGAAGCAGTGCCCTGATTGCGTTGCTCGTATTGACTCTGGTGGCATGCACGGCGCTCAGCCTACGGGCCCTTAGCCAAAACTCACTGGCTGAGGCGCTGCAACAACAGAGCGCGTTCTTGCCGGTCCGCGACGCATACCAATTGGATGGCGCGCTCACCCCGGAAGGCGCATTACGTCTTTACTGGCAAATTGCCGAGGACTACTACCTCTATCAGCACGCTTTTAAAGTCAGATCGCTAAGTGAAGAAGACGCGGAGCCGCTTTTTATACATTTTCCGCCCGCCCTCGCCAAAACAGATGAATTCTTTGGCGAAGTTCAGGTCTATTACGACGAGGCAGACCTCATTGCAGACCTGCCACAAGGCGCTGACAGGGTGTCTGTGGCAGTGACTTATCAAGGTTGCGCCGATGCTGGCCTGTGTTACCCACCAGAAACAGAAACCCTCTTGATAGACCTTGTATCGGGCACTGTTACGGCCGGGTCGACTCACGCGACTGCACAGCGGTTGGCGCCAGCGCCCTCCCCTCCCACAGCAGACATGACGTTGCTTTTGGCACTGGGACTCGCCTTCTTGGGGGGCATCATCCTCAATGCCATGCCCTGTGTGTTTCCGATTTTATCACTTAAGGTATTGAGCTTCGCCACGGGCGATCCTACTGAACACCGACGCCATGGCCTCGCCTATTTGGCGGGGGTTATTAGCTCTTTTTTGCTGATCGCAAGTGTACTGATTGGTCTACAGGGTGCGGGCCGATGGGTGGGCTGGGGCTTCCAATTACAATCCACCCACTTCGTAATTGCATTGGCTTACTGCTTTGCATTAATGGGTTTCTCACTGTCGGGCATGGTTTTGTTCGGAGGACGGTGGATGAACCTTGGTGCAGGGTTGGCTGCAGCACCAGGAAGCAAAGGTAGCTTTTTCACTGGCGTGCTGGCTGTCGTGGTTGCCAGCCCGTGTACTGCGCCTTTTATGGGAAGTGCCTTGGGCTACGCACTCACTCAGCCGCCTCAATACGCGCTATCAGTATTTGCAGCACTGGGTGCGGGTATGGCTGCGCCGATGGTGGCCATCAGTTGGAGCCAAGCGGCACGACGCTGGCTACCCAAGCCCGGCGCCTGGATGGAGACGCTGAAGCAGATCATGGCCTTTCCCCTTTACCTGACCTCGGTATGGTTGATTTGGGTGGCGGGGAAACAAAGTGGTGTGGACACCATGGCAGCAGCAGCCGCAGGACTCGTGCTGCTGGCGCTCGGGCTCACGCTTTTGCGCGGCGGGCAGACCGCGCGATTCATTGGAATAGGGTCGTTGATTTGCGCAGTCTTATTGGGAAGTGTGCGAGGCGATCCCGTTGCGACTGATGGTCAGCCGGAACGCGACGGCGTTGTAAGATGGTCAATCGAGGAGCTGAACGCACTGCGCGCGCAGGGGAAACCCGTTTTTGTCGATGTGACCGCCGACTGGTGTATTACCTGCCTAGCCAATGAACAGGCTGTACTGTTTACCGATGAAATGACCGCGGCTTTTGCCACTGCCGGCGTCACCTACATGGTCGCCGACTGGACTAATTATGACCCGCTTATTGGCGAGTTTGTAAGAACACACGGGCGAAATGGCATTCCGCTTTACGTTCTTTACAGCGGAACGCCGGGTGTGGCACCCCTGGTATTACCACAGTTATTGACCACCAATATGATGCTGGAGGCGCTGGAGTCAGTGAAGCGCTGAACCACAAAGGCTCAGTTTGTCGTGGTATGGCGTGGTGTTCTTGATATCCTTGCGGTCTTCAACACCCCGTGCACCCGGTGTGGGATGCGCCTGCTGGATGCTATCCAGCACGCCGGACCAAGGAGAGGTATTTTTTGACGACTGGCAAGTTATTGTTGAGTAGCATGAGCAGGCGATTAACCACTCTGCTCCTACTTCCTCTTTCAGCGATAGCCATGGAAGAAAACACGCGCTGGGAAGACGCCTGGGTGCGGAGCACCCCACCCGGCGCGGCTGTCGCGGCGGCTTATGGCCGCTTGGTACATGAGGGTCCGCAACCGGTAACCATTACCGCGGTGACCAGCACCTTGGGCGCCGCTGCACAAATGCACGACATCGTCGCCAATGGCGATCAACGCCGCATGGTGCTGGTTGACGCCAGAACACTGGCACCTGGGGAGGCACTGGTTTTCGCCCCGGGGGGACTTCACATCATGCTCATGGAGTTTGAGCAAGCGCCTGCAGAGGGTGCTGAGATTCAACTTTGCGCACTGACACAGAACAACAACGCAATTTGCACTGCCGCTCCCGTACGACGCGACGCACCCGGGTCCGCACATCATGACTCAGGGCACCACCACTGATGACCGATGACCCTTCAGCAGATAATGTAAGCAGCCCTTCTCCGGCTTCAGGCGAATCGGGTCGTTGGTGGACTCGGTTCAGACCCGCTGCCTCGGATTCCGACCCCCGGACTTTGGGTAAATGGATCACGGCTTTTGCGTCACTGTATGGATTAGTGACTATCGGGCTGGGTATGTACTGGAGTCAGACCCCCGATCCTTTTGATGTCCGGCAAAGCGCGGCGCAATACGCGGCGCTCACGGAGCAGGAGGTTGTGACCGGTTCAGTCACGGTTGCAGCGCTTCAGGAGACGATTCGCACCCTCCTCGAAAAACCCGGTGGCTACCTGCACAACGACGTTTTCCCGCCGGGGGTGTGGCTGGACAACACGCCTAACTGGGAATACGGCGTGTTGGTGCAAAGTCGAGATTTGGCGCGCGCCTTGAGAGAAGTCCTCAGCCGCTCCCAGTCCCAGTCCAAGGAAGACGTCGACCTGACCCTGGCAGAACCGCGCATTAATTTTCAGTCAGACAGTTGGATACTCCCCGCTTCCGAGAGCGAATATCGGGACGCGGGACGATTTTTGGAGCGCTACCGGTCAAGGCTGGCCTTGACCGGTGAGAACAGTGCGCAATTCTATGCTCGTGCCGATAATCTGAGTCACTGGTTGAGCATGATCGAGAAACGGCTGGGCAGTTTGTCACAGCGCCTTTCTGCCAGTGTAGGACAACGGCGAATCAACACTGATCTCGCAGGTGATACGGCGGCGGCTCAATCCACCAACGCGCCAGATGAAATACTGGTCCGCACCCCCTGGCGCGAAATCGACGATATTTTTTATGAAAGCCGCGGTGCTGCCTGGGCACTCACCCAGTTCCTCAAAGCGGCCGAGATCGACTTTGCCGACGTCCTTGCGAAAAAAAATGCCACCGTCAGCTTGCGACAAATCATCAGAGAGCTCGAAGCAGCTCAGGCACCAGTATGGAGTCCGATCATCCTCAACGGTTCGGGTTTTGGCTTGTGGGCCAACCACTCACTGGTTATGGCGAGCTATATTTCGAGAGCCAATGCAGCACTGATCGACCTGAGAGAACTGCTGGCACAGGGCTGATTAATCACGCGTAGGGGAAAGTCAGGGAGTCTATAAACCTGCCTCAACAGTGATCATACCGCGCGCCCACTCAGTAACACCCACTCCTCACGCTGATCGACTACCGCCAGCGCCACATCAGGCGCGTAGGCTTCGATCACCTCTTTGGCCTGTTTTTCAAGCAGCCCGGCCAATGTCAATTGCCCGCCCGGCGTCAGCAGCTGGGTCAGCACGGGTTTGAGCGCCACCAAGGGGCCCGCCAGAATGTTGGCGATCACCCAGTCTGTAGTCCCCGCCCACTGCTCAATCAGCGCATCGTCGGGGAGCACGGCAGAAAATTGCGATGGGGTCACCTCATTGCCTGATGCATTGGCGCCGCTGGCGAGGATCGCCTGTGGATCGTTGTCCACGCCGAGCACTGAACCAGCACCCAAGCGCGCGCCGGCAATACCCAGAATGCCCGAGCCGCAGCCATAATCGACCAGGCGAATACCCGATGTCACGCCCGCATCCAATGCCCGCAAGCACATGGCTGTCGTCGGATGCGAGCCAGTACCAAAAGCGAGCCCTGGATCTAGGAGAATATTGGTGGCGCCGGGGTCGGGTGGTGGTGTCCAACTGGGACAAATCCACAGCCGCTCGCCCATTTGTATCGGATGAAACTGCGACTCCCACTCCCGGGTCCACTCTCTGTCGGCGAGAGGCACGGCGGCGGCGGGTCGATCAATGATCCATTCATCGGGCACCGTGGCAAGGAGGGACGCCAGGTCACGTCCACCCTCGAACAGTGCGGTCACACGCACGACGTCCCATAAGGGGGTTTCACCCGGGCCGGGCTCAAGGAGAGGCTGATCTGCCTGATCCTCCAGAGTCAACGAGAGCGCACCATGGGCGAAAAGCCAGTCCTCAAGGGGCTCGACGTCGGGCTTGCGCGCCGTGAAATGAAGCTCCTGCCAATCGGCGGCTTCGCTCAATGCTCGTGTTCCAGCTTACTCTCTAGGTAATGAATACTGACGCCACCGGCCATAAAGGAGGTATCGGTCACCAGTTCGCGGTGCAGTGCCGCATTGGTCCTGATGCCATCCACCACCAGCTCATCGAGGGCCTGCCGCATTTTGGCCAGTGCGGCCTCTCGGCTATCGGCGAAGGTGATGAGTTTGCCAATCAGGCTGTCATAGTGGGGAGGCACGGTGTAGCCGCTGTAGATGTGAGAGTCGACCCGTACCCCGTGACCACCCGGGGCATGGAAAGTCTTGATGGTGCCGGGCGAAGGCATAAAGGTGCGCGGATCCTCGGCGTTGA
>Ga0209374_1004383_pt1 | contig 10251 bp, 9 predicted proteins | sample SaaInlLV_DNA_10m_FD_184683 | JGI IMG/M metagenome (GOLD analysis project Ga0209374, IMG submission 184683) | Marine microbial communities from expanding oxygen minimum zones in the Saanich Inlet - SI075_LV_DNA_10m (SPAdes) (version 2) | ecosystem: Environmental > Aquatic > Marine > Unclassified ...
AAGGCTTCAACTGCTGCCACAGCGGCATCGAATTGACCAGTGTGTCCGACCATATCGCCATTAGCAAAATTGACGACGATAAAATCGTACTCTCCCGCACCAATGGCGCGCACTAATGCGTCGGTCACCTCAGGCGCGCTCATTTCGGGCTGCAGATCGTAGGTCGCCACGTCGGGAGATGGTATCAATGTCCGTGTCTCGCCAGTGAATGTCGCTTCACGACCCCCGCTGAAGAAAAAGGTGACGTGGGCATACTTTTCAGTCTCGGCAATTCTCAGCTGTGTTAGCCCCTGTTCTGCCAGTATCTCACCGAGGCTATTATTGAGCCGGCTAGGGGGGAAGGCGACCTTACAGCCCAGCGATGCGGCGTATTCAGTGGTGGTGACGAGCACCAGCGCCGGTTTAGCAGGGCGTTCGAACCCTTGAAAATTGTCTTCCGTGAATGCTTGGGTGAGCTGTCTAGCGCGATCTGCGCGAAAGTTCATGAATAGCAACGCATCGCCATCGGCCAGGGTGACGCGATCGCCGATGCCTGTGGGAGCGACAAACTCATCGTCTTCTCCCCGGTCATAGGCGTTAGACAACGCCAGTGCCGCTGATGAGGTGAAGTAACGGGCCTCCCACTGTGTGAGGAGATCGTAGCTTTGTTGAATCCGCTCCCACCGGTTATCTCTGTCCATCGCCCAGTATCGGCCATGCACTGAGCCAATCCGTCCCACCCCGAGCTCGGCAAATACTGCCTCGGCTTTTTCGAGAGACGTTTGAGCGCTTCGGGGGGGCGTATCTCGACCGTCCAAAAAGGCATGCAAATATAACTGCTGTGCGCCGCGCGCAGCCGCAAGTCTCAAAGCAGCGAAAAGGTGTTCTTCATGGCTATGGACGCCACCCGGCGAGAGCAACCCCATGATATGGACCGCCTTACCGGCCGCAACCGCAGCATCAATTGCTTGGCAGTACTCGGGATTGGTGTCGAAATCACCTTCGCTGAGGGCCTTGTCAATACGCGTTATCGATTGATACACAATCCTGCCCGCGCCCAAGCTCATATGGCCCACCTCGGAGTTGCCCATTTGCCCCTCAGGCAGGCCGACATCAAGGCCCGAGCTCGAAATTAACGTATGGGGCGCTTCACGCCACAGCTGATCGAGGTGGGGCGTTTGTGCTGCGCGAATTGCATTGTCCTCGGTTGCGTCGCGATGACCGAAGCCATCAAGGATCATGAGCAGCGTTGTTGGTTTTGCTGGGGCCACGGTCAGTCAGGCTCAATTAAAAGACACGTCAACAGTGTAACGCGGTGGCGGCGACTGAACACCTTTATAGCGACGAAGAGAACGACGATGGATGGGCATTGAGTGCTTTACGCGACACGGTTGGTGAGACTCGAACACCCGATACCGTGCGCAATGGGCTCCGATGACTCGCCTCTACCGCCTTGGGGGTGCCCAAGGCTCATCGCAGTGCTGTCACAATCGAGCTTAGGCGGCTGGCGGCAATCCGACCCGGTCATGGCACCGGCGCACGTCTTGACTGGAGGGAGGCTGATTGAACGGATATACTCGCCGGTCGCCGACGGGTTGCCGCGGGAGCGGCAGTAAGACTTCAGCTGGCGCCATGACAAGCTAAAAGGCTAGCTCGCTTCATAAAGAGTGGGTAGTGATAAGAGGTAGGGTAACGTGTCGACAAGCTTAATCGTGCCATTTATGGCTGAACAATGGGTGCTCATTGCCGCACTTGCCGTGACGCTGATGATGTTGGTGTTTCACGAAACGCGAAAAGCCGGTCCCGCCTTATCGATCAATGAAGCGGTGCAGCTGGTGAATACCGAGGGCGGTATTTTTGTTGATATTCGGGATGCAGCGGATTTTGGACGAGGCCACATTACTAACGCGTTGAATATTCCCTCGGCCGCGCTGGCTGGCCGTATGAGCGAGCTCGACAAATTCCGCGAAAAACCGGTAGTGGTCGTGTGTAAAATGGGCCAATCTGCTGCAGGCGCGACTAAAGCCCTCAGGGCAGAGGGGTTTACGCGGGCTCAAAAGCTGACTGGCGGCATGATGGAGTGGGATGCACAGAAACTCCCTGTCGTGACACAATGACCGGTGTCGTGATCTACACCACTCGGTGGTGCCCTTTTTGCACTCAGGCAAAGGCTTTGCTTGATCGAAAAGGAGTGAGTTACCAAGAAATTCCAGTTGATGGCGACCCAGCTGCTCGACAGCAGATGGCGCTGAAAGCGGGTAAAACATCGGTGCCGCAAGTGTGGATCGGTGAACAACACATTGGCGGTTGCGATGAGCTCTATGAGCTGGAGCACTCCGGCACGCTGGATTCTTTATTGGCGTAATGGCTCGGCAAGACCACCCACATACTTTTAGTAAGGAGAAAGACCATGGCTGAAGAACAGGCCGCTGCACAGGAGCAGGCGTCACAGCAACAGTTTGTGACACAGAGAATCTATACCAAGGACATCTCGTTTGAGTCTCCTGCAACGCCCAACGTATTTCGGCAAGAGTGGAAACCTAACGTTAATGTCGACCTCAACACCAAGAGTAGCCGTCTCGATGACGAGGGTAACCACGAGGTGGTCCTCACGCTGACCATTACAGCGAAGCTTGAAGAGCAAACTGCCTTTCTTGTGGAGGTTCAGCAGGCTGCTATTTTCTTTGTGTCGGGTATTGAAGGCGAGGCGCTTCGACAGTTGCTTTCGACCGTTGCACCGACGATTTTGTTCCCTTACGCCAGAGAGGCGATCGACAGCTTAGTGGTGAGAGGCGGATTCCCCGCACTGATGATTGCACCGGTCAATTTTGATGCGCTGTATCGTCAAGCCGTCGCACAACAAGCAGCGGATGAAACGGAAGCTGACGCGGCTCCCGAGGGCGCGACGCACTAGCGGCGTTTTGGGGGGCAACTACTTTACGGGCCGATCAAGCTCTTTGAGTTTTCGAGTCAATGTGTTCCGCCCCCATCCCAGCAATTCTGCTGCCTCCGCTTTCCGGCCACCGGTGTGATCTAAGGCGGCGTCTATCATGATCGATTCAAATAAGGGAAGCGCCTGACGAAGGACGTTTGACTGCCCTTCGGCAAGTTGGCGATTCGCCCAATCAGCTAGCTGGGCGTGCCAGGTATCAGCCTCCTTCCGAGCTGATGCGTCTGGATGCTGAATTAACTCCGGCGGTAGGTCAGAAAGCAGTACCTCTCGCCCCGCCGCCATCACCGTGAGCCACCGACAGGTATTTTCTAACTGCCGGACATTGCCGGGCCATGGCAGTTGAGTCAAAAAGTCCAATGCGGCGCTGGATAAGATCTTCGTTTCGACGCCAAGCTCCTGACTCGCTGCCGTTAAAAAATAACTGAGCAACTGTGGAATGTCCTCGCGTCGCTCCGCGAGTTTGGGGACATGAATCCGAATGACATTGAGTCGATGAAATAGATCTTCTCTGAACGCGCCGGTTTCAACCAAGGCCTCTAGATTTTGATGGGTGGCGGCGATAATGCGCACATCGGCTGTGATGGACTCAACGCCGCCAACGCGAAAAAACTCACCATCTTGTAAAACACGCAATAGCCGGGTCTGGGTGGCCGCTGGCATATCGCCGATTTCATCGAGAAAGAGTGTGCCGCCCTTGGCTTGTTCAAAGCGACCCGCTCGGCGATTGTTGGCGCCGGTAAAGGCCCCTTTTTCATGACCAAAAAGCTCAGATTCCATGAGCTCCTGCGGGATCGCCGCCATGTTCAGCGCCACAAAGGCACTGTTGGCCCGAGGGCTATGCCGATGAAGTGCTCGTGCAACCAATTCCTTACCGGTGCCGGATTCACCATTAATCAAAACGGTGATGTGACTGTGCGCCAGGCGTCCGATGGCACGAAACACCTCCTGCATGGCGGCGGCATTCCCAATGATTTCTGTCGTGCTGGGGTCAGGACTGGTAACGTCTGTCGTGATGGTCTGACTGCGTTGGGCCTGCGCGCGCGACACGATGGAGACCATTTCTTCAATATCAAATGGTTTCGGTAAATACTCAAAGGCACCCTCTTCGTAGGAGTTCACCGCACTGTCTAAGTCAGAGTGTGCGGTGGTGATAATGACTGGCAGATGCGGAAGCTTTGCTTTTATTTTCGAGAGGAGGTGAAGACCATCCATGCCGGGCATTCTAATATCGCTGACGACCACCATCGGTTCTTGGCTTGCCAATGCATCCAACACCGCTTGACCTGTTTCGAATAATCGACTGGTCAGCCCGGCGCGCGTGAGTGCTTTTTCCATCACCCATCGAATTGAGCTGTCGTCGTCTACAATCCATACCTGTTCAGTTAAGGACATGTTGCATCTCCATGGGTAAGAGCAGGGTGAAGCAGGTGTCGCCGGGGACGCTCTTAACTTGAATGAGGCCGCCATGTTGGTTGGCGATTCGCTGAGCGATCGAGAGCCCTAAGCCGGTTCCTTGAGCATTACCGGTCACCATGGGTAGGAATAAGCGCGGCATTAATTCGTCTGAGACGCCGGGACCATCGTCGGCTACCTGAAGCGCACAGACGAGCTTGTGTCGGTTGCCGCCTACGGTGAATTGTCTAAAAACCCGTGTACGGAGCGTGATCAATCCGCCTTCGCCACACGCCTGCCAGGCATTGCGCACTAAATTCAGTAAGGCTTGTGTGAGCTGTCCTGCATCGGCAAGAAAGTCAGGCAGGCTTGGATCATAGTCCCGCTCAATCTGCAGTGCACCTTCGGCTTCCGCTTCGATCAATTGTCGAACATGCTCGGCGACTTGATGAATATTGGTGGGCTGAGGTTCTAAACGCTCTCTGGGACCGAGCATGCGATCCACTAACTTATGCAGTCTGTCCACCTCGGAAATAATGATGTCAGTGTATTCTTGGAGTGCGGGATCCGGGAGCTCTGCTGAGAGCAGTTGCGCGGCACCGCGGATACCTCCCAGTGGATTTTTCACTTCGTGGGCGACGCCTTTCATAATTTCTTTCAGCGAAGCTTGCGCCTGCCACTCGCTTTCGTCGCGGCTTATCGCCTGCAATCGGTCGACCATATTGAGCTCCAACAGCAAGCTATGACTGCCGGCCTTTGCCGTGACTGGACTGATCGTAATATCCACTGTTTTCTGTTGGCCAGATCGGGTCGTCAGTGATATGGCTCTCCGCACCATGGGGTAATTTTCCGACAGTGCTTGATGCAAGAGGGGGTACCACTCATTGGATTCATCGAGCAGCGCGTCTAATGGATGCCCGCGGGCGCGACTCGCAGAGACACCGAGTAAGTTTTCGGCGGACAGATTGAGTGCGCAGACATTCAATTTGGCATCGAGCAACACCACGCTGGTGGCGAGCAACTCGAGGTTATAGTCTGCGGGCAGTTTGGGCATGGGGTTAGCGAGCCACAGAGGGTCGTAATACGAAGACCGTGCTGGTGTCAGAGACATCCACCTGCATTCCTGAGCTGTGTAACCGCTGAATCCGGAGTCGATGCTCACCCCGATAAATATTGCTGAGGGACCACCGGTGCTGTTTCTGTGGAAGCCCATAGGGGGCACCATCTATTTCCAGCTGCAAGTGCTCAGAGTCGGCCAGCGGAGGCCTGATTAAGGCGGTGACGTTGAAATTACCCGGCCCCATCGGGATGGTGCTGCCGTCAGCCGGTTGCTCGATCCGAGTCTCAAAAGGGATGATCGCCGCAGTGGGTGTTGCCGTGGGTTCGACCGGTTTTGTGGCAAGGGGTTCGGCGGTATTGAGCGGTCGTATTGTCAGCTGCTCCGCTGACTCGGCGTCCACCGTTGGAGACTGGTCGGTGAAGACGATATTGCCGTCTTCATCTGTGATTTTATAAACGGGGGTTGCCACGGCGGTAATGGCACAGAGTGCCCACAAAACGGCGGTTAACCGCCGAACTGGCTGGTGTAAGAAGCGTCTGCAGTGGTCCTCATTCATAGTTAGGTGTCTTGATGTCCCGGCTGGCTAAAATTTGTCTCTGGTCAAGTCGCACCATTTTGGTGCGTTATAGTTTGTGCAGTGATTAAAGAGTCAAAAGCCCGCACTGGGCGGGCTTTTGGGTTGTGACGACCACTGGCATCGCCGCCCTTACAAGGAGTAATACATATCGAATTCCGCTGGGTGGGTGGTCATATTCAGCCGCTCTACCTCCTCCCGCTTGAGTTCGATGTAGGCGTCGATCATATCGTCGCTGAATACCCCGCCTGCGGTCAGAAAGCCTCTATCTGCATCGAGCGCATCCAGTGCCATTTCCAGGCTCGAGGCAACAGTAGGGATGTTGGCTGCTTCTTCTGGGGGCAGGTCATACAAGTCCTTGTCTGCTGCATCACCGGGGTGAATCTTATTTTGTATCCCATCGAGACCGGCCATTAACAAGGCCGCAAATGCGAGATACGGATTAGCAGTGGGGTCAGGGAATCGCACCTCAATGCGCTTGCCTTTTGGTGACGGCTCGTAAGGGATACGGATAGACGCTGACCGATTGCGCGCCGAATACGCCAACATGACCGGTGCTTCAAAGCCGGGTACCAAACGCTTGTAGCTATTGGTCGAGGCATTAGTGAAGGCATTCAGTGCCTTGGCATGCTTAATCGTGCCGCCAATGTAATACAGCGCGGCATCGGATAGACCTGCGTAGCCGTCGCCGGCGAAGGTATTTTCTCCGCCCTTGGCAATCGACTGGTGGCAGTGCATGCCTGAACCGTTATCACCCACGACAGGTTTGGGCATAAACGTCGCGGTCTTGCCGTAAGCATGCGCCACATTAAAGACGCAGTACTTGAGAATTTGTACTTCATCCGCTTTCGACACTAGCGTGTTGAACTTGATACCAATTTCGCACTGCCCCGCGGTGCCGACTTCGTGGTGGTGTACCTCGACGTCTAATCCCATTTGCTCCATGGCTGAGCACATAGCAGCGCGGATATCGTGCAATGAATCGACCGGTGGGACCGGGAAGTAGCCTCCTTTAACACGGGGACGGTGCCCTGTATTGCCGTCTTCAAAATCTAGGTTCGAAGACCAGGCGGCCTCTTCTGCATTGATCGAGTAGCTGGCGCCGCTCATGTCGACGTTCCATTTCACGTCATCAAAGACAAAAAACTCTGGTTCTGGACCAAAAAAAGCCGTGTCGCCCAGGCCCGTCGACACTAGGTAAGCTTCTGCCTTTTTGGCGATGCTACGGGGGTCCCGTTCGTATCCTTGCATCGTGTCAGGTTCGACGATATCGCAACGCACAATCACGGTGGGGTCATCGGTAAAGGGGTCAAGCACTGCCGTGCTGTCGTCGGGCATTAAAATCATGTCTGACTCATTAATGCCCTTCCAGCCTGAAATCGAGGAGCCATCGAACATTTTGCCGCCCTCGAAAAAATCCTCGTCCACTGTATGCGAGGGAACTGAGACGTGTTGCTCTTTTCCCTTGGTATCAGTGAATCGGAGATCCACCCAGCTGACGTCGTTTTTGCTGATTAACTCTAGCGTGCGCTCTGACATGTCCTCTTCCTCTTTTGAAGTCTCGCCCCGTCATGACGGGATGTTAAAAATGCGGATAGTGCGATTGCACTGATTAGCTCCTTAATACAGTGCAAAGCGTATGCCAACTTCTGGCCATCAAGAAAAATTATGTAAGCTTATGTTTTGCATCACTATTATTGATAGAGATGGCAACGGCAGTCCGCAATACGCACTATTGTAGTGCATATTGGCACGGTGTGCGCACTGTATTGGTGCTGACGGGTGGGCGGAAATAGGGTGAACCACTTCTTGTTCACTGGTGTACACTCCGCGCGCGCAAAAACCCCTTGGCCGCCGACAGACATGAGAGACCTATGAAAGCCCTTCGTAACATTGCCATTATTGCTCACGTAGACCATGGCAAAACGACGTTGGTGGACTGCCTACTGCAGCAGTCCGGTACGCTGGATCGGAAGATGGCGGGCGCCGAGCGTGTCATGGACTCCAACGATCAGGAGCGTGAGCGCGGCATTACGATTCTGGCCAAGAACACCGCTATTCGCTGGCGCGATTACCGTATCAATATCGTCGACACTCCCGGGCACGCTGATTTTGGGGGCGAGGTAGAGCGCGTCTTATCGATGGTCGACTCTGTGCTGCTCTTGGTTGACGCAGTGGATGGCCCCATGCCACAGACGCGATTCGTCACGAGTAAAGCGTTTGAGCGAGGACTAAATCCGATCGTAGTGGTTAACAAGATCGATCGGGATGGTGCCCGTCCCGATTGGGTGGTAGATCAAATCTTTGATTTGTTTGATGCCTTGGGCGCAAACGAATCCCAGCTCGATTTCCCCGTGGTTTACACCTCTGCGGTATTGGGGATCGCCGGTGACGATCCGGCCACAATGGCTGAGGACATGACGCCGTTGTTTGAGGCAATAGAGCGACATGTGCCGGCACCTGATGTGGACGTTGATGGTCCTCTGCAGCTGCAAATATCGGCCTTAGATTATTCGAGTTACGTGGGTGTGATTGGCGTCGGCCGCGTGACCCGGGGCTCTGTCAAAGGCAATACACCGGTCACCATTGTTGACCGCGAGGGCGACACTCGGACGGGCAAGATTCTTCAGGTGATGGGTTATGAGGGCCTAGAGCGCACAGAGGTCTCTTCAGCAGATGCTGGCGATATTGTGTGTGTTACGGGTATTGATGGTCTGTTGATATCCGACACGTTGTGCGATCCCGTGCAACCCGAAGCATTGCCTGCGCTCACCGTCGACGAGCCGACGGTCAGCATGACCTTTCAAGTCAACGACTCACCCTTTGCCGGGCGCGAGGGGAAGTATGTGACCTCTCGCAATTTGAAGGAGCGTTTGGAGCGAGAGCTCATTCACAATGTGGCGCTGAGAGTTGAGCCCGGTGATAGCGCCGACAAGTTCAAGGTATCGGGCCGTGGTGAGCTGCACTTGTCCGTGCTCATTGAAAATATGCGACGCGAAGGCTTCGAGTTAGGTGTGTCGAGGCCAGAGGTCATTCAGAAAACGATCGATGGCGAGGTGTGCGAGCCCTATGAGCAACTGGTACTCGATATTGATGAACAGCATCAAGGCGGTGTCATGGAGGAGCTGGGTCTGCGTCGCGCCGAGCTTGCTCAGTTGGTGCTGGATGGCAAGGGACGTGTGCGGTTGGAATTCATGGTTCCCGCTCGAGGCCTGATCGGATTTCGCTCTCAGTTTCTGACCATGACCTCAGGTTCGGGCATTATGACTCACATCTTCGATCATTACGGACCAGTGACTACGGCAGTACTAGCCGCTCGACAAAATGGGGTGTTGGTATCGATGGTGACGGGCAAAAGCCTGGCGTATGCCTTACATGCTTTGCAAGAGCGTGGGCGACTGTTTCTAGACCCCAATATTCAGGTATATGAAGGACAAATAGTCGGTCTCCATAGCCGGGGTAATGATCTGGTGGTGAACCCAACGAAGGCGAAGCAACTTACAAACGTGCGCGCATCTGGCACTGATGAGGCATTGACCCTCTCCCCACCCGTGAAGCACACCTTGGAGCAAGCGTTAGAGTTCATTGAAGAGGACGAACTGGTAGAGGTCACCCCAGAGAGTATTCGTTTGCGCAAAAAATGGTTGTTGGAGCATGAGCGCAAACGCGCCTCGCGCAGTGCCGCTTAATTCCTAATTCTCTTTCAGCATCTCCACATGCTCGATATTGTCCTCGTAGTAAGGCCCGTGGGTCATCACGAAGCCCAGCGATTCGTAAAACGCGGTTAAATATGCCTGCGCGCTGAGTCTGACCCCTTCTGGCCAACGCGCATCACAGAAATCGAGGGCTCGTAACATCAGGTCTCGCCCTAAGCCGTCTTCGCGATAGTCAGCGTGAACAGCCACTCTGCCAATCGAGCACTCTGAGTAACTGATGCCGGGTGGCGCCACGCGCAGTGTGCCGATGAGCTGCTCGCCGTGGAGCAGTTCGAGGTGCCAGCACTCGGGGTCTTTTTCATCGGCTTCCAAATAAGGACAGGCCTGTTCCACCACAAAAATGGCGGTTCGTAGGCTGAGTAAGCGATGCCATTCGGGCCCACTGAATAGTGCAAAGTGCCGCCACCGCCAGACCAGCGCTTTACGGTCTATCGTTGAATGTTCTGCCATGGCGCATGTCTCCTAATGAGGCGTGGCGAGTCTGTTTTAGGCTGCCGCAAAGTGAAAAGCGCAGTTTCGTGGTATTCCCGCATGAGGGTGCGTTAGCATAGCGCGGTTCAAGAGTTTACGGCGGCGT
>Ga0209374_1004390_pt1 | contig 10244 bp, 4 predicted proteins | sample SaaInlLV_DNA_10m_FD_184683 | JGI IMG/M metagenome (GOLD analysis project Ga0209374, IMG submission 184683) | Marine microbial communities from expanding oxygen minimum zones in the Saanich Inlet - SI075_LV_DNA_10m (SPAdes) (version 2) | ecosystem: Environmental > Aquatic > Marine > Unclassified ...
GGAGTTTTTGGAATTTCAGGCTCAATACGTTCTGTGATTGGAATTTCTTCTTCCATATCTGCATTCATATTTACATCTCCTAAATCACCAAATTGACGATCAAAAGTCTTTTTTTCAATTGCTACATAGGTCACAAAAAGAGCTAATACTAGGCCTAATTGCATAAATATTTTACTGTAGTTCTCTAGATTTGATTTTGGGTTTTTTTTGATTTCCATTGCTGAAATTTTTATATAGTTCGCTAATTTAACTAAATTATTATTTTAATTACAAGTTTAACATTAAAATACACTAATTTTTTTTTCAAAAACGTGAAAAATTACCACGGCCAACAAAACACCAATAGTATTTGCTACAATATCTAAATAACTAGCTGTTCTATAGGAGGTAATAACTCCCTGTAATATCTCAATAATAATGCCAAAAATAAAACACCCTAAAATTATATATTTTACATTTTCTTCAAACTTTTCTCTTTTAAAGAAAGCATAGAGCCAAGAAAGCATTAATAAAAAATAAGCAATAAGATGGTATATTTTATCAGATACGGATATGGATTCTACAACAATAAATTCTGATTTCACAAGACTGCCAAAAAGTATACAAATTGTGAAAAATACAGCAATGTATATAGCGTTATTCTCCAATAAGCTCTTGATAGGCTTGAGCATCTAATAGTTCTTCTATTTGTGAATCGTCTGTAATTGCAATTTTAATCATCCACCCTTTTCCATAAGGGTCTTTATTCACTATTTCTGGCTCATCCTCAAGTCCCTCATTGAACTCAATAACTTCACCAGTTAGAGGCATGAACAAGTCTGAAACAGTTTTTACTGCCTCAACAGAACCAAAAACTTCATCTTTTTCAACTGAATCATCTAAAGTATCGACGTCTACATAAACGATATCGCCTAGCTCTCCTTGTGCAAAAGAAGTAATTCCTACAGTTGCCGTATTTCCTTCAATTTTTACCCACTCGTGGTCTTTTGTGTATTTTAAATCTGATGGGATATTCATATGTTAACTAATTTTATTGATTTCCTCCTAAATTGTAAATAATGTTGAATCCTGCGTTTATCGATTGTCTAGGGAATGTCGTTGATATGGCATATCTAGACGTTTGATGATTATAATAAAACGACGCTGTTAAATTACTATTTAATCTATAATCTGCCGATAATTTTATCGAAAATAATTTTTGACCACCACTAATTTGATCATTGTCTGAATTTACAGATCTAACTAAGGTTAAATTATCTCTCAAAGACACATCAGCTCTTACATTAATATCTCCTTTAAGGGTTTGTTTTTTTCCTGTAAAAGATGTTTTCATCTTCACATCTTTAAAGACATAACCAAAACCAAAAATATATTCGGTTCCTTTAATATCTGTTAATGTGCTATTGTTAAAATTCATAGTAAGTGTTCTGTCTCGCTTTAACTCTCCTATCATTGAAAATGAATTTTTCATTTTCATATCTACTCTAATTAGCGGCGAAAATTCGTCTACCAAAGTCGCTGATGATACTAAAGTACTTGTTTCAAAATCTCCAGCAGCATTTGTATTTGTTAAATCATTAGCATCAAATTGTAAGTTATTTGTAAAACTTGAAACTGTATATGATGATTTATAGCCATGAGAAACACTGAAACTACTAAAATTCTTTTTAAACCATTTATACTTCATAAAACCAGTATAACGGAGGTTCCATGCAGGAATAGGTATGTCTCTAAAAATTCCTAAATTAACATTAGTTGCATCTTTTCCAGAATAAGCTGCCAAAAATGAAGGCAATAATACATCTTGACTACTGCCACTGAAGCCAATTACTGTTCCATCAATTGGATTTATATTAACTGGGTCATCTACATTGATCCCTGCTTGCTCGCCCAACCTTCTTGAAACTGCAACCCTATTGGCTCTTAGCTGATCGAATAATTGGTTTCCATCCTTAAAAGCAGTTGAAAACATAGAATAACTTGTGCTGTAATTTCCAGTTATAAAAGCAGGAATAGTTTCGTCAATAAATCCATTGCCACTTGGATCATTGGTATCTACTCTAATATCTAATTGTTGCGCTAAACTTCTGGTTTTAATTTTATTCCCAGTAATTTCAATATTTAAATCCTTTACAGGTTTTAAAGAAAAGTTATAATCTAATTTATTGAAATGAGTTCTTGTATAAGTTTTATCGTAATAATCCTCTCCATCTGCTCTGGGTGTCACTAACCATCCATTCTCTAAAGCTGTATTTCTTATGTCTACCTGGCTACCAAATACAAAACCTAAAGAAGGTGCTAAGCCTCCATTAAAATTATTTCTGCCTAAAAATCCAACTTGTGGCTCATACCCTGGCAATAATTGACCATTATTTTCAGTGTAACTTAATTTCCCTGTTTTTACTGAGGTGATTACATCATAAAATCCTTTGATAATTTTCCTTCCTAATGGCTGCTTCTTTCTTTTTTTAACAGCTACTTGTTTAGAGGTTTCTAGTTTGTCAGAGGAAACTGAAGCTCTTTTTTTTCTATCTTTTTTCTTTAAAAATAAATTTTCAAATTTTGAATCTTTATAGAGCTTTGCAAAATTAAATGAACCCGTTAAATTGTGAGTATTGGCATTCTGAATTAAATTTCCAACTTTCTCTATTATTGTTATATCTTGAGAAGTAGCTCTCCAATCAAAATCTGCAGTGTAGGCATAATCTACACCTATAAAACCTAAATATGGGATTTTATTAATAGGTAGTTTATATGTTGAGTTTAATTTTTGGCTGTATTGAGTTGGTCTTCCTGTATTAAAGAAATTATTAAAAATCTCTAAATCATCTTCACCTCCAAAAGCATCATAGATATAACTATTTGATGCATTAAAATTTATAGCCAATGATTTTGTGAAGTTAAAAGCCAATGCGTAATCCCAATCGAATAAAAATCTTCTTTGTTTTAAAATTGGCTGAGGACTCAACCCTTCAACTAGGTTTCTTGAGCGTTGTTCATTAAAAGTTCTATTAATTCTTGAATTAACTGCAAGACTTGTTGGGATTGGATTAAAATTAATATCTCTTATCAATTGTAAATACTTACTTCTAAATAATTCTTTTTTCTTGAAAGGCTCAAAAAACTTCGGCTGAAATGTAAAGTTATAGGATGCAGCTGCCATAACTTTTTGATTCAATGCACCTTCTATATTGTAATCTCTATGAGATTCTTCGTTAAATGAATAAGAAACAGACAGGTTTTCTACATCATAAAATTTTGGTTTCTTAGTTGATTCTGAATTTCTATTTTTTCTTACGTTAATAAAACTTATACTCGATCGCTTTGTGTAATTTCTTGATACATCTTTCCCTCTTGGTAAATTGGATGAAAGGTTTGCATCTTCAACTACCGAAAGCTCAATATCTTGGTATTGAGGATCAAATTTTGGATCTATAAATTGTTCTCCAACACTATAATTCATTGGCAACTCTATTCCCCACTTCTTTGGCATCATCTTACCTAAATTAATACTCGTTGAAATATCATATTCTTTAGTTTCATCTAGTGATCTCTGGCTAACCCTATCTTCAACATTTCCAAACCCTACGGTCTGCATTCTTCCAGTCATGGAGAGGGTGGCTACATCAGCAAAATTGGCATCTGCACTAACAACAGCGGCCCATCCACCATCATTATCAAAACCTGCTGACCGAAGTTCATTAAACCAAATTTCAGCACTTTTGTCTAAAGGACTATTATTTCTAACACCCAACATGATCGTTCTAATCTGAGATAATGTGGGGTTTCCTTTCACCCTAAGAACTAATTCTTCTGAATTATTATTGGAAGCAGTAAATAACTCATTGATTGGAGCATTTGCTATGTCTCTTGCTAATTTTATTTCTCCTAATTTTTCTAGCATAGCATCTAAATTATTTGCTTCAGGCCATACATCTAATGGAGCTAAACTTCCATTTTGAGTAATTTTTAAAGGTATTTCTAATTGATAAAAATTATCATTTAAGTCTGTTCCTAATCTAATAATTGCTGTTAAATCATCATCTTCAAGAGTGTTTTCAATAACAGCTTCGGCATGTAAAAACATTTTTAATTCTTTATACCTTCTTAAATCAACACTAATGTTTTTATAAATTGCCCTTACTTTGTCTTGTGGAAGGTTCGTAACTTTTAAGGTAACCGACTGCTCATTTTGTTGTTGAACCGTAGTACTTCCTTGCAACCGCTCTCTTACAATTCCAGGAGGGAGTACATATCGTCCTTCATTTTGCTCAATATTAACAACACCAACTTCAAAATTATTCAAATCCTCTTGTTCTAATGGAAGATCTGGTAAAATAGCAGGATCTAAAGTTCTAGTATAGCGTCTCCAGTCTCCCCTAACTAAATCTAATTCTCCAAAACGAAGAATTACAGGCATTTTAAAATTAGTCATAAACATTCTAATAAAACGAATGCTGTTAAAATCTGAAATATTATTGACAGGAGTTCCACTTCTTATTGGAATTCTAAATTGATACCATTTAGCAGTTTGAGACTCTCCATTTTTTAGAGTAACCTGAGTATCTTTTTGATCAACAATGTAGTTTTGTCCTACAACCAAGTCAGAACTATTTAAAGATACTCTATACTCAAAAAAGCTTTCAACCGTATTCATGGTTTGATCTTTATTAATATCTTCAACATCTGGATATGTTGTTGATGAAATAGGATAAGGCTCTGAAGATTGATTTAATGTTGGAGAGTTTCCTTGAGTGTTATTAAATAATTTATATCTTGAAATAATTGAAGCATCAGCATCATCATAATCTCCACCTCTGTAGTATCTGTAATTATCTGATGCAGGGTCAGCTAATCCTGCTAATGCAGGAAATTTAGATCTTTCTTCCTCATCTGTTAAGCCATCTAACCCTATATCTTGCCTATTTCTAGAGGTGTCATCTTCATCGAAAGCATAAATAATTGATGGATTTGTAGGAACATTACCCCAAGTAGTAGGAGTTACATTGGAAGATAGGTCATCTGCTGGCAATCCGTTTTCATACATTTTAAGATTATCTTTTAAAATATCTTCAGATATATTTCCTAAATTTATATACAGATCACCTACCTGATTTTGAAGATCTTCTGGATTGATATCTGATGGTAAACCTTCTTCATTTGATATAGAATAATTAGTGTAAGGATCCATCACCCAAAACTGGATGTACTCAACATTTGCTTGCTCAAAATTATTGGTTGTAAGAGGGCGCATAATTCCTGCCCATCGATCCTGAGGGTTTTCAAGAATTGATGGATTTGAGACATCTGTTGGCCCCTCAAAATTATAAGGACCACGTTCACTTGGGAAATAGGCTAAATCTAACGTTCTTATCAAGGATTGTTGCGTGACATCCAATTCTTGATTCGGAAATAACTCATCAAAATTTACTTGCCTTGTCTCTGCTCTAGAAAGGGCATCAGCATCAATATTTTCTGGAGTATCTCCAGCGCCATAAAAAATTGGGTCTATAGTATACCAAGCCAATCTGGCTCTTTTATAATTATATCTTTCATCGTTACTTAAGTTCCCGTTAAAATTAGGAAAAGTTGGAGTATCTGGAGTACTTGCTGTATACCACTGTAAAGGCGTTAGTAAACTAATTGGTATTTGCGAGGCCTCAAAATCATCTATATAAGCAGTTGCAGAGCCTGCAACATCAATTCCTTTTGGTGACCCTGGAATAAGATAGGCCATGTCTGCTCTTAATGATAAATTAGAGGGGACATCGGTGTCTACAAAAGGTAACTTATTTGCTAGTTTGGTAAATAATGGCATCTCCGATGAAAAATCAATATTCATCCCCAGCATTGTGTTATTGATTGGCTCACCTCCAAAATTTACTTTTGGTGTTAGCGGTCTTTCATTTACATTTAAAATAGTTGCTCCTAATATGAAGTTTTCATTGAAATTGTGTTCAACATCAACTCCCATAAAAGTTTTTCTTTGTTGATTAAAAACAGCATTATTTTCTGTTGAAACATTTATTGGAATTCCTGAGGATTGTAGTCCTGGATCTAATATTTGTACTCTCCCTGCCAAATAATCTACAACATAATCAACACCCTCAACTAACTGTCTTCCTCCTGCTGTTACGGTTACAGAACCACGAGGAACATTATAGGCGTTTAGTGGAATTCCTCCACTATCCTCAGATTTAAAATACCCTTTTAATAAAAATTTATCTTTATTTTGATTGTTATTTTTAACATTGATTTTTGTGTCAAGATATAACTCGTCAAATACATATAAATCAACATCTGAAGAAGCATCTAAAGATAGCTCAAGTGCATTACCAAAGGGTTCTGCTTGAGGAAAAATAACATATCCATTTTGAGAATTTATGGTAATTCCTTCTACATAATCAAAATATCCATCTGGGGTTTGATATTGAGTTTGATCCAGTCTATCTAAATTAAAAACTTGTAACAGTGGTTTGTTGGCAATATCTGTACTTTGAGCGTTTTGTAATGTGTTAGATGGAACTCCTGTTTGATCATCTCTATATTGAATTTCAAATCGAAATCCATCTGAAGTTAAAGGAGATGCCCCTAAAGCATATATATTTTTCATCATTAAATTCCATGTTGGAAATGCCTCCTCCTCACCAGCTACAGTTCGTTTTGTTGTAAGGATTTCACTTCTTAATAGCTTTACCGCTAGATTATCTGGAGATGAAATACCATCATTTGAAAACTCTCCCACTTTAAAAGACGTTTCACCATTTGAAGCTCCTACCACAGTATATTCATAAGATACAGCTAGAACCTCACCATCATTTAATCTCCTATTCAATGATATAAAACCTAACTGAGAATTTAATGTATATTCATTAGGCTGTAACTTTCTAGCATTTTGCAATAAACTATAATCAGAACCCTGACTCATACCATAGGTTCCCGAAAGATAATTATCTACAGTTGCTATATCTCTTATTAAAGGGCTGCTTAAAGTATTAGAAATATTATTAGACTCATTTGTTGGCAGTGCAACCCCATTTACATTGGGAGCATTAAGTGAAGGCGCTACCAAACCACTTAGGCTAACATAATTTTCAGATTCTGGTTCACCTATATCAGCTAAGGCAACAATACTTCTAAAATCCTCTACAGAGGCATTCCTGTTAGTAATCCAAATTTCAATTCTAGTGATATTAACAGGGCTGCTAATAAGCGGATAGTTTTTTAATGATTTGGCATAGTTTTCTCTAAAATATTGAGATAAAAAAAAGTGCCTATCATTATCATAGTCCGTTGCTCTCAATTCAAATTCTTGAATTGAGGAACCTCCTTCTGCAGTAACTGTTGTACTTTCTGAGTTCTGTTGTGAAAAAACTGCAGTAATATTTGTTTTACCAAACTGAAGTTTAGTTTTTAATCCAAATAAACTTTGAGCTCCATTTATTAATGAGTTTTTAATTGGCATAGAAATATTACCCGCTTCAATTCCTTGTATAATACCATCTTCACTATATTTAACCCCTGGAAGTGAGGGTGGCATAAATTCTACTTTTATTAAATTTTGAAAATCAAACGTAGATTGCGTATCGTAATTTGCAGTTAACTTTAAACGCTCACCAACTTGTGCTTGAATACCTGCATTTATCTGTTGATCAAAATCAATAGTGAAACTGCTTCTATTTTGTTCAGACAATTGAGGGTTTTCTGTATTTTGATATATAATCCCGAATTTTAAATTAATATTTCCAGTTGGTGTAATTTTTATTTCATTTCCTCCAAATATTGTTTTAAAAAGTTTAGAATTTACATAATAAGAGGGTAATAAATCTTTCTTATCAGATGTTTTTTTACTTTTTTGTGCAGCCACTTTACTCTTAAAGTACTCCAACATATCTCTCCGTAATCGATATTTATCATACTCCTCAGGTGTCATATAAATTGGAGTTTTGATAAAATAATCTCCCACCTTTTCTACAAAAATATATTTGTTTAGAATTTTGTCAAAAATCACTTCAATTTTGGAAGGGTAACCCAATCTCATGTTTCCTGTTTGAAGATGACTAAAGTCATAAACAAGTGGAATAGAATCTCTGTTATTTGTAGTTATTTGAGCCAGTGATGTATTCGCAAAAGCAGCGAAAAACAAAAAACAAACAAGGTATTTTTGAAACTGATCCAATTGACTATAAATTCTTAAGTGCTTTTTTAATTAACAGCTCTACTGTTTCGTTTGGCGTGTCTTTTAGAATTGCAGTAATTACTTTTTCAGACTGCCTTCTATTAAAACCTAAAACTTCTAATGCAGATAACGCTTCTTCTTTGTTAGTATTGTTTGAGCTTAAAGAAACTTCATCTATATCAAAAGTTTTTAAAATTTTATCTTTTAAATCTACGATAACTCGCTGTGCTGTCTTAGCGCCAATACCTTTAACAGATTGAATTAACGCTACATTTTCTGAAGCGATTGCATTTTGAACTTCCTCTGAACTCATAGAAGATAGCATTGTTCTGGCGATATTAGGACCAACTCCTGATACAGAAATCAAAAGTTTAAATACTTCTCTTTCAGTTTTTGTGATAAATCCATAGAGTGTATGAGCATCTTCTCGTATTGAAAGATGAGTAAATAATCGAATATTCTCATCGGTTGGTAATGACGAAAAAGTTTGAAGCGAGACATGCAATAAATAACCAACTCCTGCACAATCAACAACTACATAGGTTGGGTTTTTTTCTACAAGGCGACCTCTAATTTGTGTAATCATATTTTATATGCTTCTTCTAAGGTAATCAATAATTTATTTCTTTCGTTGTTTTTGTTGTGCATCTACTACAGCAACAGCAGCCATGTTAACCATTTCATCAACACTTGCTCCCAATTGTATAATATGTGCAGGCTTTTTAAATCCAAGAATGATAGGACCAACAGACTCAGAACCATCAATTTGTTTTAATAATTTATAGGTAATATTCGCTGATTCTAAATTTGGAAAAATAAGCACATTTACCTTCTTACCATTTAATTTAGAAAAAGGAAATTCTTTTGCTAGCATTTCTGGATTTAGGGCAAAATCAGCCTGTAGTTCGCCATCAATATTAACATTCGGAAAGTATCTATGAATATAAGAAACTGCATCTTGAATTTTTCTTGAACTTTCAGAATTTGATGATCCAAAATTAGAGAACGATAACATTGCAATATTTGGCTTCATTCCAAACATTTTAGCAATTTTATAGGTCATTTGAGAAATCTTAGCTAATTCTTTGGCTGATGGATTGATATTAATAGTTGTGTCAGCCAAGAACATGGGGCCTTGCTTTGTTAACATTAAATTGGTTGCAGCAATTCTAGATACTCCTTTATCTTTCCCTATTAACTCAATCATTGGTTTAACTACCGTAGGGTAAGGTCTAGAATACCCCGTAATTAAAGAATCTGCTTGGCCTTCATTAACCATCATGGCAGCAAAGTAGTTTCGCTCTCGCATTAACTTTTTTGCTTGATGAAGGCTAATTCCTTTCCGCTGCCTAGTCTCCCAATATTTAGTAGCAAAATAATTTCTACGTTCTAACTCTTCATCTGTTTTAGGATCATAGATTGGAACTTCTGCTGTAAATCCAAGCTCCTCCTTTAAAGCTAAAATAACATCTTTTCTACCTAATAAAATTGGTTTCCCTATCTTTTCCTCGAGAACTCTTTGTGCAGCTTTCAAAACATCTAAATGATCAGCCTCTGCAAAAACAATACTCTTCGGGCTTCTTTTTGCTCTATTGTGTAAGAGTCTAATTTCTTTACTTCCAATACCAGACCTATCCATTAATTGATCACGATACTTATCCCAATCATTAATAGGTTCTAGTGCTACTCCAGATTCAATTGCTGCTTTGGCAATTGCCGGAGGTATTTCATAAATTAATCTTGGATCAAATGGTTTTGGTATAATATATTCTTTTCCAAAAGACAAACTCACTTCATCATAAACGATATTTACCTGTTCTGGAACTGACTGCTTCGCTAAATCTGCTAAAGCATTTACAGCTGCCATTTTCATTTCCTCATTAATTTTTGTCGCTCTAACATCTAGGGCTCCTCTAAAAATAAATGGAAATCCTAATACATTATTTACTTGATTAGGGTGATCTGACCTTCCTGTAGCCATAATAATATCATCTCTTGTAGCACAAGCTAAATCATAAGAAATCTCTGGAACTGGATTTGCCATGGCAAAGACTATAGGGTCTTT
>Ga0209374_1004402_pt1 | contig 10220 bp, 6 predicted proteins | sample SaaInlLV_DNA_10m_FD_184683 | JGI IMG/M metagenome (GOLD analysis project Ga0209374, IMG submission 184683) | Marine microbial communities from expanding oxygen minimum zones in the Saanich Inlet - SI075_LV_DNA_10m (SPAdes) (version 2) | ecosystem: Environmental > Aquatic > Marine > Unclassified ...
TTAAATTTTTGTATCGAATTATGAATTGTCTTTGTTGACACTCTTAATGAGTGCCCACACAAATTGTCTTGTTATAAATTGTTAAAGAGCGTTGCGACTTCGTCGCTACCTGCTGAGTGGTTCGTTATGCCCCTCTCAACCGGGATGCGTATAATACGCTTTTGAATCTGGTTGTCAACGCTTTATTTAAAGTTTTTATTAATAAATCATTTAACTAAAACATCTTCAAACACTTGCTTGGTAAGGCTTTGTCGTTGCCGACTTGTTCTTGTTCCCTTCAAGTGAGGAGCGCATTTTACAGATAAAATTCAATTGTTCAATAGGCTTTTACAAAAAAACTTCTTTTTTTTAGTAACCCATTGATATACTTAGTTTTAGGTATAAAAAAACCGATGATAACATCGGTCTCTTTATATCCAGTTTCAATACAACAACTACTCAGGAATACTTGCATTCCCAGGGTTGCCTTTTTCAGCCTGTATTCTCATATATATTTCTTCACGATGTACCGATACTTCTTTTGGCGCATTCACACCAATACGCACTTGGTTGCCTTTAACACCCAATACCGTTACGGTGACTTCGTCACCTACCATCAAAGTTTCTCCAACACGACGAGTCAAGATAAGCATTTTTGCTCCTATTCCTTTTTATTATTCATCCATGTTTTAGAAAACAAACAACCTGTTTTCCTATTTCCCTGTAATTTTGGTCACATCAAAATTACTTTTCCTAATTATAAGTACAAGTTTAAGAAAACACTAAATTTTTTCTGAAATAAAATCATACACTGACGTGAGAGCATGTTCTAAATTTTCAGGTTGAGTGCCACCGGCTTGAGCCATATCAGGTCTACCACCACCCTTGCCACCCACTTGAGATGCAACAAAGTTAATGAGTTCACCTGCTTTTATTTGGTTAACTAAATCACTCGTAACACCAGCAATTAAGTTAACCTTTCCTTCACCAGGGACACCTAAAACGATGATACCTGAAGAAATCTTTTGTTTTAGTTCATCTAACATCCCGCGTAAAGCCTTTGCTTCTACACCGGGTAAGTTTGCCACTAAAACATTATGTCCTTTTATAACTTGTATTTTGCTGACTAGATCCGAACCCTGTTGACTTGCCAGCTTTTGCTTCGCTTGAGTCAGCGACTTCTCAGTTGCCTTGAGCAGATCTTGCACATTCATAATACGCTCAACCACATTAAATGGTTCAACTTTTAATAAATTTGCGGCTTGTTGCAATGTTTGAGCTTGCTGTTGTACATAAGCTACTGCCGTAGCACCGGTTATAGCTTCAATCCGACGCACTCCAGATGCAATGCCACTTTCAGATGTTAGTTTAAATAAACCAATATCGCCCGTTTGATTAACATGAGTACCACCACAAAGTTCCGTTGAAAATTCGCCCATTGATACAACTCGGACTTTTTCATCATATTTTTCACCAAATAAGGCCATCGCACCTGAAGCCTTTGCCTCATCCAGATCCATTAATTGGGTGTTTAATTGATGATTAGCTCGTATCTGCGCATTAACAAGCTGTTCAATCGTATTCAACTGTTCTGCCGTAATTGCTTCAAAATGGGCAAAATCGAAACGTAATTTGTCGTCATCAACTAATGAGCCTTTTTGACTTACGTGATCGCCAAGTAACTGCCTTAATGCTGCATGTAATAAATGCGTCGCACTATGATTTAATTTTATTGCATCACGTCGAGTACTATCTACAACAGTTAATAATGACTGTCCTTTACTAATTGTCGCTTTTGCTATCCCTTGATGACCAAATGCATTGGCTATCTTTTTGGTATCCGTAACCGTGAAGACATTTATATCATTACTTAATAGTGAACCGCAGTCACCCGCTTGACCACCTGACTCAGCATAAAATGCAGTGGTATCCAAAATAACAATACCTTGTTGACCGGCTTCGATAGTTTCTACTGTTTGGTTATCTACAATAATTTCTACTACATTGGCTTGATCTTGTGTTTTATCATAGCCCGTGAATTCTGTGTTGTGTGTTATTTTTAAAGTTTCATTGTAATCAGTACCAAAGTTACTTGCTTGTTGCGCGCGCGCACGTTGTGCTTGCATTGCATCCGTAAATCCAGCTTCGTCAATCGTGAAGTTTTGTTCACGAGCAACATCAGCGGTTAAATCCGCAGGGAAACCATAAGTATCATACAATTTAAAGACGACATCACCAGGGATTACAGTGCCATCTAATTCGGTTAAACTTTGCGCTAATATATTCATACCGCGTTCAAGTGTTTTAGAAAATTGTTCTTCTTCGACGCGTAACACTTTTTCGATAACAGGTAGTTGATCAACTAACTCTGGGTATGCCTCACCCATTTGCTCCGCTAATGCTCCGACTAGCTTATAAAAGAAAATATCTTGAGTACCCAGTTTATAACCATGACGAACGGCACGACGTATAATACGACGTAACACATAACCACGCCCCTCATTCGATGGCATGACTCCGTCACAAATCAAGAAACTACATGAACGAATATGGTCAGCGATAACTCGTAATGATTTATCATTTAAGTCATCAGTGCCGACAACACTTGCCGCAGCTTTGATAAGTGCTTGGAAAATGTCAATTTCATAGTTACTGTGGACGTTTTGAAGTATCGCCGAAATGCGCTCTAGGCCCATTCCTGTATCAATAGAAGGCTTAGGTAATGGCTCCATAGTGCCATCTGCAGATTTATTGAACTGCATAAAGACTAAGTTCCAAATTTCGATAAAACGATCACCGTCTTCCTCTGGAGATCCTGGAGGACCACCCCAGATATGCGCACCGTGGTCATAAAAAATCTCAGAACATGGGCCACAAGGTCCAGTGTCACCCATCGACCAAAAGTTATCAGAGGTAGCAATGCGAATAATTTTATCAGCAGGTAAACCTATTTCATTTTCCCAGATGGCGAATGCTTCGTCATCTTCTGCGTAGACAGTCACTAACAATTTGTCAGCAGGTAGCCCTAATTCTTTGGTCAAAAACGTCCACGCAAACTTAATCGCATCGGTTTTAAAATAATCACCAAAACTAAAGTTACCTAGCATTTCAAAAAATGTGTGGTGACGTGCAGTGTAACCCACGTTATCTAAATCATTATGCTTACCACCAGCACGAACACAACGCTGTGATGATACTGCACGACGATAACTGCGTTGTTCTGCACCTAAAAAAACATCTTTAAATTGGTTCATACCTGCATTGGTAAATAACAGCGTTGGATCATCACTTGGAACCAGTGATGAAGATGCTACAGATTGATGGCCTTGTTGACCAAAATAATCTAAAAATGCCTGTCTTATTTGGGCAGTTGAACGCGTCATGGATAATCCTTTGAAGATGCAATTATAAATGCAGGGAAATGTTACTAAAAAATTATCAGCACAATCTATCACAGTTTTTACTCATAATTAACACTAGATTAATGTTTTATGGGCAAAATGTCCTAAAAGTTTTCTTGAAAGTCCACAGCATGAGAAATTTGCTCTTGATTAAACCCTCGGTACTGCAAAAAACGCATTTGTTTTTGTTTTACCGTCCAATCAGTTTCTGGATAGGCTGCGTATTTTTTACATTTGACTTGATAGGCTAATTCAAACCAATCAGGTTGTAGTTCATCCAGTGCATCAGACAACATATTTTCAGAAATATTATGACTATACAGTGCTTGTTTAATCCGTGATAAACCTTGACCTTTTGCCATACAATTTCTAACAAAATGAAAGGTAAAACGGGCATCTGATTGAATATCTTTTGCAACAAACTGTTGTAATACATGAATCACATCACGCTCTGGTAGTGCTAATACTTCGAGTTTTTGTAATAATTCGGCATAACTGTGTTCACGCTTTGCTAATAAACGCGTTATTTTATGGCGGATGATGCGCTGTGGATTATCTTGTTGAATCGGAATATTATCAATATCCATGGTGGTACTGACTCCATCATAATGAACCGTTGTTAACTAGAACGGGTAAGAATAACGAATTATCAATAAAAAAGGAACAGACCTTGTCGTTTACTGTAATGGCATTTACTGACATTAGCCAAATAGATCCTGCTCTGTGGGATAGCTGTTTTGCAGAACATGGCGGTCCTTGTTTAACCCATCGTTTCTTACACTGCCTAGAAAATAGTAACAGTGTCGGTGACGATACAGGTTGGCTCCCCTATCATCTAGGCGTTTTTCAACATGACCAGCCCATCGCATTTGTTCCAGGTTATATAAAAACTCATAGTTATGGCGAATATATTTTTGACCACGCTTGGGCCAATGCCTATGCACATCATGGGCAACAGTATTATCCAAAATGGATTAACGCGATTCCATTTACCCCAGTCACATCACAACGTATAGGCTGGGTAGATGCGCAACCAAGTTGGAATGACCTTCCAGTCATTATCGAGCAAGTTAAAACCTTTTTGTATGAGCAACATTACTCGTCAATGCATTTACTCTTTGCAAACGAGGCGGAACAAATCGCATTGCAAGATGCACCTTTATTGCATCGTTTATCATTACAGTTTGAATGGCGTAATCAGGATTACACATCTTTTACCGATTACTTATCTTATTTTACGTCGCGTAAACGTCGTTCCATTAATAAAGAACGTAAAAAAGTGCAGCAGCAACAAGTCACAATTGAACGCTTGGCTGGCACGAAGATCACCGCTGAGCACATGGCGTTTTTTTATGATTGCTATCGCGTCACCTATCTAAAACGCAGCGGGCATGATGGATACCTCACTGCTGAGTTCTTCACACAATTATTTGATCAATTAAAAGACAATGTGTTACTGATTTTAGCCAAACAAGACAATCAATATATCGCAGGTGCGATGTTCTTGTTTGATGATACACAGTTATACGGACGTTATTGGGGCGCATTACGTGAAGTCGATGGGCTTCATTTTGAATGTTGTTATTATCAAGGCATTGAATTTGCCATTGAACATGGTATTCAACGTTTTAATCCCGGCACTCAAGGTGAGCATAAAATATTACGTGGATTTGCCCCCACATACTGCCATTCATTTCATAGCTTAGCGCTACCGGATTTTGAAATCGCAGTAGATGATTTTTTACAACGCGAACGGATTGGGATCAAACAATACAAAGCACAATGCGATGAATTACTGCCGTTTAAGCAGGTTGAAGCTGAGTCATCAGAGTCAACTAATATGTAAATAGATATGTCTATCACCTAGGCAGATCAGGCGTTGATTGGTATTATCAAGGTGTTATAACTACTATATTAATAGGAATTTTTAAAATAATGATGAAGAAAACAACAATAGCAACATTAGTTGCAGCGAGTTTCATACTCGGTGGCTGTACTGGTCAAGCCCCAACGACTAATACTCCAGCAGCAATAGAAGCTGTCGCAGCGAAAGCTGAACTAGGTTCATTTGGTGTTGAGTTAAGCGCCCGTAACTTAGATATTAAACCTGGTGATGATTTCTTTATGTATGCCAGTGGTAATTGGTACGACAATTATGAACTACCTGCAGATAAAACCCGTTTTGGTGCGTTTTCTAAGCTGGCAGAGCGTTCAAATGATGAAGTAAAAGCGATCATTGAAGATTTGGCTGCAAAAGAAAACTTATCAGGCACGGAAAAACTCGTTGCTGATTATTACAACGCTTATATGGATACTGACACGTTAGATGCACTCGGTATCACTCCTTTACAAGCAACGTTAACCGATATTGCAAACATCGCCGATGTGGCAGGCTTAACTAAAACCTTCGGTGAAGCTTGGTTAACTGGCACAACTACGCCTATCTGGGGCGGTATGTGGACTAACCCGAAAGATCCAAACCAATACCAATTACATGTTGGTGTGAGTGGCATTGGTCTACCTGATCGTGATTACTATTTGTTAGATACCGAACGTTTTGTCAATATTCGTAATGAATATCAAAACCATATTGCACAAATGTTAGCGTTTGCTGGTGTCAATGAACCTGATGCACAATCTCAAGCAGCAGCAATCCTAGCGCTTGAAACTAAAATCGCTGAAATCCAATGGCCACGTGAAAAACGCCGTGATCGTGATTTAGCCCTAAACCAATTTGAACGTGATGCGTTTGAAGCTGAATATGCTGGGTTTGATTGGGATAGTTTCTTTGCCTCTTCTGGTTTTGCGATCCCAACGTTAAACGTACGTCAACCTGAGCCAGTAAAAGCGGCGATTGATTTGATTAACAGCGAAGACTTAGCGACGTGGAAAGCGTATTTAACTTACCATACAATTTCTAACAACGCGTCGATGTTGTCGCAAGATATCTACACCGCTAATTTTGCGTTCTTTGGCACCGTATTGAATGGTCAAAAAGAGCCGCGTCCACGTTGGAAGCGTGCCATTAGTGCGATGTCAGGCACTGAAAGTTTAGGTTTTGCCATAGGTGAGATTTACACCGAGCGTTATTTCCCAGAAAGCTCAAAAGCGCAAATGGCAGAGCTGGTCGAAAACCTACGTACAGCCCTTGGTCAACGTATCGATGGTCTTGATTGGATGGGTGCAGAAACTAAGGTCAATGCTAAAGCTAAGCTAGCTGCGTTCCGCCCCAAAATTGGCTACCCAGATCAAGGTATTGATTTTGCTGGTTTAGACATCAAAGGCGATGATTTGTTAGGTAATGTTAAAACGTTACGCAAATTCTTCCAGGCCAAAGATGTGGCTGTTGAAATGGAACCGACGGATCGTGAACGTTGGGGCATGACGCCACAACAAGTCAACGCGTATTACAATTCATCGTTTAACGAAATTGTGTTCCCTGCTGCGATTTTACAACCACCATTTTTTGATCCAAATGCAGATGCAGCCGTGAACTACGGTGGTATTGGTGCGGTGATCGGGCATGAAATGGGTCATGGATTTGATGACCAAGGTTCAAAATCTGATGCTGAGGGTGTGCAACGTAACTGGTGGACTGATGAAGATCGTGCTGCATTTGACGCGAAAGCTGAAAAACTAGCCGCTCAGTATTCAGCGTATGAGCCAATTGAAGGTAACTTTGTTAACGGTAAAAACTCATTAGGCGAAAACATTGGTGATGTCGGTGGATTAGCAATGGCTTATCATGCTTATCAACTTAGCCTAAATGGTAAAGAAGCGCCAATTATTGATGGCACTACTGGTGATCAGCGTTTCTTCCTAGCTTGGGCACAAGTCTGGAAAGAAAAACGTACCGAAGAAAGCATGCTGAACCAACTTCGTGGTGGTACTCATGCGCCAGGTCGTTATCGTGCACTCGCTCCACGTAATCATGATGCATGGTATGCTGCGTTTGATGTTAAACCAGGTGATGCATTGTATTTAGCACCAGAAGATCGCGTGCGTATTTGGTAATCATTACCGAACACTTATTTACATAAAACTAAATAAGCGACGTGAAAAAATATAGCCCTTTAGTTGTTATCAGCTGAGGGGCTTTTTTTATGTAGATGATGGCCGCAGGCGTTTATTGGTGGACGGTTGTGCCAGTTGAGCGAAGAAGTGCGTATATGGAGTCTTTTAAAACACAGGCTCGAATGTGCTTACCGACAATAACGATACATAAAATTCATATGACCATACAACTCAACATTCCCCATTAAGACAAACCCTAACCGTTCTAGCAACTTAACAGAGCGGGTATTCGTCGGCAGCACTATTGCTAAAATATTCTCAAGTTTAAGTACTGTCAACGCATGTTCAAGCACTGCCTGACAAGCAGCAAAGGCATAACCTTGACCTGCATATTCATCTAATAACGCAAAGCCTAAATCAGGATGCGCTAGTTCCGGACGTTGCAGTAATCCACACACGCCAATAGGGAGCATAGAGGTAGTGACTGTTGGATGTTCAATATCGGGGATCGACACCAAATCAAGCGCAAAGCCATTTTCTGCAAAACAGGCCATTGGCCCAGTAGAAATATATTGTTCAGCTGCGGTAATATCAGTTATGTGTTTATCTGCAATAAAACGGATGAAACTTGGCTGATTATACAACCGCATCACAAAAGGCGCATCACACAGGGATAAGCGCCTAATTATCACGTCAGATGACAAAATCAAGCCGCAAACTCAGCTAAGGATTTAGGACGCGCAACCGCGGAATGTAACTCCCAAAAGTACTGATGCGAATCATATTGTGCAGAATTTAAATCCACTATAGATAATTTATTAGGATCAGTAAACGTCATCGACGCCGGACCGAATGACTCCAGTGGTAAACGCTCTGCAACATTCTGCGTAAAATACGCCACAAAATCATGTACTAAATCAACCGTGTACGGATACTGTAACGCATCATCCGGCATTGCAGCTTGATTGACTGAAATCACTGTGGCTAATGCAGATTGAGCATGTGTCGGCGACGATGGTGTTAAGGCATAGCGAGTACTAATATAAGCATACAATTCTTGATAAAAACTCGCCCAGCCTGAAGGCATCGACTTATCCTCGTTAAAATAGCGAACCGCCCATGTTAATAATGGGTAACTATCTGGATTTGCCTGAGTGTCATCAAGCAGATTCGCTAAAAACGTCCCCGCCATGATGCTATGCTCCCATTGCATGTAACGTAATACATAACGTAATAAACTATACCCATCGGCCATCACATAAACATCATACAACGCATTCATGCGCTGCATGTCTGCTGGCGTATAACTATATGTCGAGGTTAAAAAACGGTGTTCATCAGTTTTAATTTTGTATTTTTCCATATAGCCAGGTTCTGCCATTGGGCTATTAGGTAACAGCTGAGTAGGATAGGCCTTAACCGATACATCCATATCAATATAACGTTGTAAATCTGCAGTAAATGAGGCCACCGTTTGTCCCGGTAATCCCATCATTAAGTCAGTCGATAATGGCAAATTCAAATCCGTAAACGCTTGCGCCAATTCATCATAGCGCTGAGTGCGAATGTTTTTGCGATTAATGACTTCTAAGGTCTGCTCATCAGTAGTTTGGATAGAAATGATCCCTTGCCCAATGATCCCGCCATCAGAAAAGATTTTAATGATCTCGACTAAGCGCCATGTGGAGTTTTTGGTGTAGTTCACCACGATCTCTTGTGGGTAACCATATTGGGCTTTGGTGTCGACAATGAATTGTGAGATCTCGATATCGCGGTCATACAAGCCATAATTTGCATCAGCAATCCACATCACACGAATTTTATTTTGCCCAATCCAGGTAATTTCATCTTTAACCCGCTGTAAGTCAAACTTACGGATTTTTTGATTGGTCGCACTGCCCCAATCACAAAACGTACAACCATAAGGACAACCGCGATTAGTTTCAATGATGGCCGCCTCGACTCGTCCTTGGTATTCATCGAATAAGCCAGATAAATACGGGGATGGCACCGCATCGGGGCTTTTCATTCGCTCACGACTACCGGTACGAATAAAGCGCCCCGTCATCGCTTCTCGATAAGTGATCCCTGTGACTTGAGCTAAAGCATGATTATCCGCTTGAATATCCCGTTTATGCGGTGTATTCGGTTTGGCTATCGCACTTAACGCTTCCACCACTTCGGTGATCGTAATCTCACCTTCCCCATGAACGGCAACATCTACCGAAGTATGCTCCGTCAAAAAATCTTCACAGGCTTGTTGGTAATCAGGCGTGCTCGGTCCACCATGGATAGTAAAATTACCGCTATATTGTTTCACCGCTTGACTGATCTGCATGTTGACATCAATTGACCACATGTAGTTTGAAAACAGCCACACACCCGCACCAAATTTACGATAAGGCCCATTAAATAACGCATTAGGCTCAAGATAATTAAGTGGAATAAACTGAAATTTATCTAACAACGCCCCATCTTGATAAGCAATCAAGGCGCTGTAAAGCACCCCAAGTGCCAATGGAAAATGGTTTTCCATATGCGGCACAAAGTAAACTGGGATTTTATCTTCGGTTAACGCGTCTTGCCATTTAGCAGGGATTGGTAACGCTGAAGTTGTCGAGGTCGAAAAAGGAGTTAAGACTGGCGCAGTTTTGGCAATATTGGTTTTTTCATCGGCTAATAACCCTAATTGATGCCATGCACTGATGCGAGCTAAATAAGTATCATAAGCCACACCTAGCGGCGCTTTTGTCGTCAATATTTCAGAAATTGATTTACCTTCACCAAAGCTCAATAGCACCATGACATCTAGCGCACTCAGCGCAA
>Ga0209374_1004406_pt1 | contig 10216 bp, 7 predicted proteins | sample SaaInlLV_DNA_10m_FD_184683 | JGI IMG/M metagenome (GOLD analysis project Ga0209374, IMG submission 184683) | Marine microbial communities from expanding oxygen minimum zones in the Saanich Inlet - SI075_LV_DNA_10m (SPAdes) (version 2) | ecosystem: Environmental > Aquatic > Marine > Unclassified ...
AAGCAGTCGTTTATCAGCGGTGCCAATGCGGTTGATCTGGCGGCGACCAGCTGCACGGTGGATGGCGATGAGATCTCGGCGAGCAATGCACTCATTGGCGGCGATAGCTATGACATGGTGCTTGGCTGGCGCACAGCGGAGCAGGGGTTCGAGATCATCAAAATCGTCGAGCAGAATCAGGCCGGCAACGGAAGCACTGACTCGGATAGCGGCCCTGTTGAGGGCGTCGCTGCTTGGCAGCCTCCCGCGAACGTGGAATGGATCCAATACAACTTCAACCTGATCGACACGTTTTGCGATGATCCGAATGGATTTTGTGCGGGCTGGCTGGAGGAGGCTCCTCCGGAATGCAAAATCAACTATCGATTGGGCGACTCATCCCAAGACACCCAAACGCGGCTTGATTACGAGTACTGTTTAGACAGTATGGTCTTCCGACCTTACTTGTCACTAGACATCGAACGAGTGACCGCGCCGTTGACATCAAGCCAAAAAGACATCGCCACGAGGTTAATTCAGGCAGGATGGAATCAAGTCGCCGTGAAGCCAGTCGAATTTAGAGTTGCTTCCGACATACCACCGGCAATTGTTGACGCATCAAAAGAGGGAATGTTGGCCGCGATAGACGTGCTGGGTAACTATGGGCCGCTCAGGGTGTATTTGGTCGGCAATGATCTTGAGGTGGCGGAGTCACTTGCCAATGACTTCTGCGAATTCAATTACCCCTCTGAAGAGAGGGCTTACTGCCTCACCGATCAGGGAGAAGCCATTCGCGAAATGGCATACATCTATCCCGGCGCGAATGGCTTCCAACAGTCGTCATGGCGATTGGATTCTCCCGTGCAATCATTTGTCCACAATCCCTACGCAGACGAAAATAACCAGCACGATCCGGTTGAGCAAGAGCTCATTGTTGATCGAAAGGTCAACGCTCACGAATACTTTCACGTGTACCAGGGGGCGCATAAGATTTACTTCGGGTCCGACGACGATTCGTTTGGATGGCGCACCACCCGTTGGGTTGAAGAAGGGGCGGCGATTTATTTTGAGCAATTGATGTCAAAACGAATGGATTGGGAGTCGCAGAGGACGTTAAATAGCCGTGTAGTCAACGATCTGATGGCAATGAAATCGTTCTCAGCACGGTTTCCCGGTATTTCCATAAGGGATGTCGATACGAGCGAGCAAACCGAACGTTTGCAAGCGTATTGTGGGACGCTGTGCATCGGTGCCTTGCAATATGAATTTGGACACATCGCTTTCAGGTATCTGGAAAATAAAACGTCTTCAGATAAGATCCTTTATGAGTACTGGGATGAATCGACCACGCTCGGCTGGGCTGATGCGTTCGATAAAGTCTTCGGCTTATCACTGACTCAGTTTTATGCGGAGTTCGAGACGTTCTTAATGCTGAGCCTTGAGGAGCAGTTGTCGATTTTAGGGGTCGAAGACGACGAGCCGTAATGTGGCGAATTCGGGCCCCTCATTATTCGAGGCGCTCTAAAAGCAGTCTTGCCATCGCTTAATGAGCACCTCGACACCCAGCTGATTCAAGGTGTCTGTATTACGCTTGGGAATGAGCGCTATATTCGCAGTGGCATCCACCGCCTGCGTGACGCTTGATTCCCGCAATATATGCACCATTGGGTATGGGGATCGATTGGTGTAGTTTTCTGCACCGTCTGGGTTTGTCCCATCAAACTGATGATGAGGATGGAAACCCACCAGTTGATACCTGCCCACCCAGTTCATCATGACGAGCAGCTCCTGAGCCATCCCTAAACAGTCGTTAAAATCGCTAAAATCTTTCATGCCAGAGGTCAGGATGAGAAAGCTGGTCTCAGTCTCTGGGTCACTATCGAGCCAGTCCATTTCCTCATGTAGCGCGTGTAAGATGTCTTGCAGTGATTCGTTAGCACAGGCTGTGTAGCGAATAACGTCGCGTGCTGTGACGTGTTGGGCAAAAGGGCACAGATTTAACTCCACCACAAATGACTGTATCCAGCGCTGTGTTGTGATGATCGAATTCTTAATAATGCCTGCCTCTTTGCCCGTAATCAGGGAGAATCGTGTGTTCTCTGAGCACCCACGCTCAGTCACCTTTGCTATGGTACGCGATGGTGGCATTGTCGATAAGACGAGATGAGAGCTCGATCATGGTTTGGATGTGTCCGCATTGCACGCAGCCGTTAGAGGCGCGTGAGTCTGGCTTGCTCTGTGTCAATGGTCATCGTTTTGATCGTGCGAGAGAGGGCTACGTTAATCTCCTGCCCGTACAACACAAGCGCAGCAAGAACCCCGGTGATAATCCTGAAATGGTGCAAGGTCGACGCGCCCTACATCGGGCGCAGCTATACCGGCCGCTAGCAGAGGCGCTGTGTGACCTAGTGGCCACTTGCACCGACGTGAGCACGCTGCTCGACATCGGCTCCGGTGAAGGCTATTACGACGGAATGCTGTCCGAACGCCTGCCAGACTTATCGGTGTATGGGGTCGATATTGCTAAGTCGGCGGTGAAGTTGGCGGCCAGAGACTACCGCAGGCATCACTATGCGGTCGCAAGTTCTCGGTATCTGCCTGTCATGACCTCGTCAATTGACCTGGCGATGTGCATCTTCTCACCTGTGAATGATACTGAGGTCGCGCGTGCGGTGCGGCCGAATGGCTATTATCTGGAGGTCGGCCCTGCCGCTCAGCATCTGTGGGAATTAAAGACAGCGCTTTACGAGCAGCCGCGCGAACACCCCTTGCTCAGGCGCACCATTCCTGACGGAACGCTGTTGCGCGAAGGCGAATGCCGCTATGAAAAACAACTGACTCAGACTGAGCTGCAAGCCGTAGTGGCAGCAACGCCACTTGCTTTTCGAGGTCATCGCGAAAAACGGGAAGCGTTGCGGGAGCAGTCCGACTTCCTAATCACACTGGGGTTTTCTTGGCGCCTTTTTAAGCTCGCTCCTGAGCGAGAAACGGGAGCTAACGGTGTAGCTTCAGACGACGCACTCGAATCGAGCGACCTTTAATCTTACCCTGAGCCAGATAATTCATCGCCTGCCGCAGTGCCGATCTGGCGATCGCAACATAGCTACTGTTATCGAGAATTTTAATTTTTCCAATCTGGTCCCCCGCTAGGCCCGCGTCTCCCGTGAGCGCCCCCAATATATCGCCCGGTCGTAATTTTTGCTTACGCCCCGCGTCAAGTTGAAGTGTCGCCATGTCGCCCTGTAATTGATAGTTAGGATTACGATTTAACGACTCCAACACGTCACACAGGCAGTTAATGTCTAGATGGTCCTCGATCACGCGGAGTCGGGGCGCCTCCGAAGGAGTGACAAGGCTAAAGGCTTGACCCGTTTCGCCGGCTCGGCCAGTGCGGCCAATGCGATGGACATAAGTGTCGCCATCGCGGGGCAGCTCAAAGTTAACAACCATCGCAAGGGCGGGGATGTCTAGGCCACGTGCCGCAACATCGCTGGCCACCAATACAGGGCAGCTATTGTTGGTGAACTGCAGTAGCACTTGATCTCGATCTCGCTGATCCAGGTCGCCATGGATCGCGGCAGCTTCGATATCGTGTTCTTGCAGAAATGCCGCAACCTCAGCGCACTGTTTTTTAGTATTGCAAAAAACCATGGCGTTGCCAGGCTGATAGTGCTCAAAAAGTGCTAGCAAGGCCGTATTGCGTTCGTGTTTCTGAATCTCGAAAAAGAGCTGTTCCAGTACCGTCTCATCGTGGGTGAGCACCGCGTCGACTTTGACCTCGATCGGTTGACGCTGGATAGCCCGACTCATTTTCTTAATGTCTTCTGGGAAGGTGGCGGAGAGCAGCAGTGTCTGTCGCTTTTTGGGTAATGCCGCTGTGATAGTAGCCATCACTTCAGCAAAGCCCATATCCAGCATTCGGTCCGCTTCGTCGAGCACGAACGTTGCCACCCCCGTCAAATCCAAAGTCTGCCGCTGTAAGTGGTCTTGAATGCGGCCGGGAGTGCCCACCACAATGTGTGCGCCGTGCTCCAGCGAGTCACGCTGTGGTCCGAAGGGTTTGCCACCGCATAACATCACCACTTTGATATTACGCATGCGACTCGCCAGTTGACGGATGGCCTCGCCCACTTGTTCAGCAAGCTCTCGGGTCGGGCACATGACCAGTGCTTGCACTCCAAAAAATCGGGGATTCAAATGATGCAGCAGACCGATGCCAAAGGCTGCAGTCTTGCCGCTACCCGTCTTGGCCTGAATAATCACGTCTTTGCGCTGCAGGATGGCCGGCAAGCTCTGTGCTTGCACGGGCGTCATCGCCGAGTACCCGAGGCCAGCTAGCGCCTCTAGCTGAGTTGGGGCAAGCGGTAGCGTCGAAAATAAGGCGGGTGTCATAGCGGGCGATATCAATAGAGGAGCGTGGACCCTATCAGACTCTTACCCACTGTAGGCTTAGTGGTGGCTTAGATGCGACGCAATACCCAATACACTTACCTTTAGGCCAGTCGCTCAATAATAATCGCCGGCGCCATGCCGCCCGCTGCGCACATCGTCACGAGGCCGTAGCGTTTTTGTTGCCGCTCCAGCTCATCAAGCAGTGTGCCTATTAAGATAGATCCCGTTGCACCAATGGGATGCCCTAATGCCATGGCGCCACCGTTAACATTGACCTTGCTGCGGTCTAACCCGAGGTCACGGATGAATTTTTCTGCCACGACAGCAAAAGCTTCGTTGATTTCCCAGAGGTCAATGTCACTGACGCTCAGCCCGGCTTTGGCCAGTACTTTTCTCGCCGCGGGTACCGGCGCATTGAGCATGAGCGTAGGGCAATCTCCTTGATTTGCGGTCGCCACGATGCGAGCACGCGGCGTTAATCCGCGGCGCTCAACGTACTGTTCAGACGCCAACAACAGTGCCGCAGCACCATCAACCACTCCCGAGGAGTTACCTGCATGATGGATATGATTAAAGGTGTCCAGATCAGGATATTTTTGCTGGATGAGCTGCCCATAGGTGGTGCCGACCTCATCGACCGGAACATCTCGCACGACGTCGAAAACAGTTTTAAGCCCAGCCAAGCTCTCGAGGGTGGTTTCTGATCGGGGAAATTCTTCGTGGTCGAGTGCGACCGAGCCGTCGGGGTTGTGGACCGTTATGAGTGATCGGTCAAACCGTCCCTCTGCAATGGCTTGCGCAGCGCGCTGCTGACTGGTTAGGGCTAATTGATCGACCGCTTCTCGATCGATGCCCTCCAGCGTGGCGATGGCATCGGCACAAACCCCTTGCTGCGACTGAGGATGCATAGCACGTAACGCTAAGTTGCCAGAATCCAGCATGGGAGGCACCCCGGGCTCGCCGATGGAGGGAAAGTAGCTCATCATCTCAGTGCCGCCCGCAATGACAAGATCTTCCATTCCCGACATAACTTGGGCCGCTGCTAAGCTCACGGTGGTAATGCCTGAGCCGCAAAACCGATCTAATGTGACCCCTGAGGAACGCATATCAAAACCGGCGTTAAGAGCGGCCATCCGTCCAAGGTCGCCCGACTGCTTTCCACTTTGCGACGAGGTACCCCAGATCACGTCATCGACCTCGGCGGTGTCTAGCGCGTTGCGCTCCGCCAGCGCCTTTAAGACCGTAGAGCCAAGATAAGAAGGGTGTAGGTGGGCGAGCGCACCTTTTCCGACTTTCCCAATTCCGCGAGGTGTTCGGCAGGCATCAACAATGTAGGCATTTGGCACAGTGGTCTCCTAGGTAAGGCAGGTCATTAAGCTGAGTGCGTGACGCTACGTGGATTAATGGGTTCGGGTCAAGTCGAGGATAGAACGGATCGCGATACTACTCGACACATCGGCACGCAATGGCGAGGGCAGATCGGCTTCGAAGCCGGAAGGGCTGAGCACGCCCCCCTCTTGATCACCCGCTGAGGAGAGGTCCGGGAGGTTGATGCCTCATGCGATTAACGCCAATACCCGCTGTCAGCTCATCGCGGGGCTAATAGCGGGCGACAGACGAAAACTCTCGGTCTGGCCGGTAGTGGGTGAGGTGAGGCGAGGGAGTTTTTGTTAACAACTCCTGCGCAACCAGTTGGCCAACGATGGGGGCGAGGGTAATGCCGCTGTGCATGATCGCAAGATAACTTGCAGGGGATGCACTGGGTGTGCCGAGCACGGGATGCCCATCGATTGGCAAGGGTCGCCAGCCGATCAGGACTTCATCAACCTCTGCTTCCACTGCCGCGGGCAGATATTGCCGAGTGATAGCTAGCATTCTCTCTGCGTGCGCCAATGCCGTCGTCTCAGTGGGAAAGCGAGTGGGGCGTTGGCGGAGCCGCAACGAGTGCGCGACATTATCGGGCGCGCCGCTTTGCTCTCCGATCACTATCTTTCCATCGTCTCGCTGATGAAGATGAATGCCCGGCGCAGCAATGACCCGGTGAATAAGGCGGGGTAGGGGCTTGGTTATCACGATAACACCGGGAGTCGATCGCTGAGGAATCGTCACGCCCGCGAGGGTTTGTGCTGTCATCGAATCGGCACCGGTAGCCAGTACGTAACGGTCTGCAACCCAGTCACCAAGACTCGTTGACAGCGTGATGCTCCCCTCGTCATTCGGCGACGCCGAATGGACCTCGCAGTGCTCTAAGATCCTCGCCTGCTGCTGCTGCGCGCCGGCGGCTAATCGCTGACAGGCGACCACTGGATCGAGAGCGCCATCCCCGCCAGAATACGCAACGGCGAGGTCAGCACTGACGGTTAAATTTGGCTCTAATGCGCTGACTTCGGTCCCCGACAGCATTTCAGCGTCCTCACCCCAGCTGGCTTGCTCTTCGATATCGGCTGCCAGCGTGACTTGCCGTTCGCGACTCGAAAACCACTCGAGAGAGCCGCCCCAGCGGATGGGAATGTTGAGCGCTTGCTCCAGCTGATGCCAGCCGTCGAGGCCCATTTGGTTGAGGCGGTGGTAGTGTCTAGGTTGCTTGGCCCACGTTGCATTAATCCAAGCAAAGGTGCCGCGACTGGCCTTGCTGGCGAGGGTGTCCCGTTCTAACAGGGTGACTTTAGCGCCCGCTTTAGCAAGGTAATAGCTGATGGCGCAACCGATGATACCTCCCCCAATCACCACAATTCGCTGCGGAGGTAGCGCGGAAACGCGTCTATTTTGTGTTGATAACCAGAGCGCTGCCGCTAGCTTTAGGGCAGTTCGCCGCTCGATTAACTCCTGTCCCGCTCGTGCCACGACATTGTCCTCCTCTGTTGACCGACGATGGCGTGGCCAAACGGGCGCAGTGCGGCAGGCTGCTGTTAGCCCGGTGACTCACTGCAGGCCTCTAACGCTGCCGGACGCGCTCTTACGCGTGCCACATTGCCTAACACTCTCGTACCGAAGCGAGAGCGACCTTAGTGTGTGACAGACTCAACGAGAGGTCCAGCCAGCAATAGCAAGATGGTGGATATCCCGAGCCAGCCATACCCAAACCAGCGGTACCCAAACCAGCGATGAAGGAAGCGTGCTACATCCAATTCCTCATTGGTGGTTAAGCGAGCCTAGAGTGGAAGCTCTGTCGTATGCTTCATCGTTTCCATGACGAAGCTGGCGCTCACATCATAAAGATCCGCCTTGATAAGCTGCTGATAGAGCGCGTCGTAGCCTGGCATGTCGGGGACGACTGCCTTCAGCAGGTAGTCGATATCCCCCCCGAGACGGTGCACTTCGAGCACCCCGGCAAGTTGCTCTACGACCGCTTGAAATTGTCGAGACCAGACCGCGTTGTGTTGGTTAGTCTTGATGGCAATAAAGACCGTTAGCCCCAACCCTAATTTGCTCTGTGACAACAGGGCCACCGATCGCTCAATGACGCCTATTTCTGCTAGTCGCGCAATGCGGCGACTGCAGGCCGAGCGCGACAGGCCGAGTCCGGCTGCAAGGTCTGCTATCGGTTCGTCACTGTCGCGCTGCAGCGCCCGCAGAATCTTACGATCCAACGCGTCGATGATCTTAATTTGCGCCATAGCTCACTACACTGCGTCATTTGTTCGATATTAATATCAACAAAGCACAATACGTGCAAACTAAAGCGGTTTGTTCGGCCAATGTGCACCCATCGCGCGCGACTGAAGCATTACGCTGGCAGCAGTCCTTTAGCCCAAGCGCCTCTACTGACAGCAATGACGAATCGATACGACACCGCAGAGAGCCAGCCCGATCTGATCAACCAACTGCGGCAACAGATCATCGGGCGCGAGACACCTATTCAAACGCCGTATGGGTCTAAGCCACTCGTTTATTGCGATCACACCGCAAGCGGGCGGGGCCTGGCCTCGATCGAAAAGGTTATTTCACGAGACGTATTACCGCACTACGCCAACACACACTCTGAGGCCTCACACACCGGACGGCACACGGGGCAGCTTAGGGAGTGGGCGCGGCAAACCATAAAAGAGGTCATTAACGCCGGTAATGAGGATATCCTCATCTTTTGCGGATCCGGTGCGACCGCGGCGGTCAATACATTAGTTCATCTGCTGGGCTTGCGGTCAGCGAGCGAGGGCACCTCAACCAGCGACCGCCTTCCGTTGGTCTTAGTAGGCCCCTATGAGCATCACTCCAACGAGTTGCCCTGGCGCGAGGCGCAAGCGGACGTCATGCGCCTACCCCTCGATCAGAATGGCGGTATTGATCAAGCGGTGATGACCGAAACGCTGGCCGAAAACGATGACAGACCTTTTATCGTCGGCAGTTTTTCTGCCGCCTCAAATGTCACGGGTATCCTGTCTGACGTTCCGGGTATCACACGAACACTCCATGACCATGGTGCGCTCGCGGTGTGGGATTACGCAGCTGGCGCCCCTTATCTTCCGATTGACATGAACGCTGCCGAGACGCCACTCGACGCGCTTTTCTTTTCGCCCCATAAGTTTATTGGGGGCCCCGGTAGCAGCGGTGTACTGGCGATCAAGCGCAATCTGTTACGCAATACCGTGCCGGCGCAAATTGGTGGCGGGACAGTGCGTTATGTCACACCCGATTGGCATGAGTGGCATGCGGACCCCGAGCACCGGGAGGAGGGCGGTACGCCAGGCATAGTAGAGTCCATTCGCGGTGGCATGGCGGTGAGTATTCCTAAAAGAGTCGGCTATCAACGGATTGCCGAACTCGAAAGCCATCACAGACTGGCGGCCGAAAAACGATTTCATACGACCTACGGATTGGAACGACTCGGCCCACGACAGGCAGATCAACTGCCTATTTTTTCGATGCGCTTTCGGTCCGATCATGGCGAGCTGCATTACGGCTACGTGGTTCGATTACTCAACGACCTGTTTGGTATTCAGGCGCGAGGCGGTTGTTCCTGCGCAGGGCCTTATGGTCATGAATTGCTCGAGCTGACGCGGCAACAATCCGAAGCGCTAGCCGCTGGCGTGCAGCGAGGTTTTGGCTGCTTACGACCCGGCTGGGTCCGCTTTAATCTCCATTGGCTCTGCGATGATCAAGAGGTGGATTACATTCTCAGTGCCATGGCGCTGGTCGCCCAGTGGGGTGCCAAACTGCTGGCCTCATACACGTTGGATCTTCAATCAGGCCTTTGGCAGCACAGAGATTCTCCGGCAACGGCGCCCGTCAGGCTGGATGTCTTCGCAGAAAATATGGTTACACCGGAGCCAGTCACCCCCCCCAAAACCCACCAATTGCTGGAGGCTGCCGAGGACATTCTTCGGTCAGGCGCCCCGCAAGGGCATCGCGAGCAGTCAGCCGATCATTTTCAACAGGCGCCTTGGCCCACTGATATCGAATCCTTATGTTGGTTTTTGCGACCCCATGAAGGCAAATAAAGCAGGCTTATTTTAAAGCGCTCTGTGGGCAGATTTTTGTGATGGGTGCGCCATAGCGCTGCGCTAAAAAAGATCTTGGGCACAAAAAAGAAATGGTGGTGCGGGGTAGGAATCGAACCTACGGAGGGTCACCCCTCAACGGTTTTCAAGCACATACTACCTCTCGGTAGTCCTCGTTAAGCCTCGGATGTTGTATTTAGTTTTGGGCCTAGGTAAGCCCTTTTTCTAAAATCGGTTCCGAGTCGCCTCGCTACTTTTGACCTAGGTAAAGAGGAGTAACGAGGAGTACTTGCCGACACAGTGCCGACACAAAAAAAGTCCCCGGTGGGTTTAATAAAAGCCGGGAAGTGTCGCTTCGCTAAAAAAATGAGTGATCTATCGAAGCGACTCTCACTCCGGTATAAGTG
>Ga0209374_1004409_pt1 | contig 10212 bp, 9 predicted proteins | sample SaaInlLV_DNA_10m_FD_184683 | JGI IMG/M metagenome (GOLD analysis project Ga0209374, IMG submission 184683) | Marine microbial communities from expanding oxygen minimum zones in the Saanich Inlet - SI075_LV_DNA_10m (SPAdes) (version 2) | ecosystem: Environmental > Aquatic > Marine > Unclassified ...
TCTTTAAGAGTAAACATAATTGCAATTAAGCTCATTACCACAATATGACCTGCTGAAATGTTTGCGAACAAACGTACTAATAGTGAAAATGGTTTGATGATTAAAGCACCTGCTAATTCTATAATTGCCAATACCGGACGTATCAAAGCGGGAACACCTGGCATCCAAATCATATGCATCCAATAGTCTTTATTTCCACTTACTGTATAAATTACTAGGGTGAAAATTGCCAGACAACCGGTTACTGCTAACTGTCCTGTTACATTAAACCCTAATGGAGTTAAACCTGCTAAGTTTAAAACCCAGATAAAGAAAAATACCGTTAATAAATATCCGGTAAATCTTCTGTAATGTTTTTCACCAATATTTGGTCTTGCTATTTCGTCACGAACATATAAAACCAAAGGTTCTAAAACTCTGGCAAAACCGGTAGGTATTTGTTTTGTTTTGTATTGTTTTGCTAATCTTGAGAACCAAAACAATAGTAATATCCCAATTAAAAGAATTCCTACAACGCTTTTAGTAATTGAGAAATCTAATATTTTGTGTGCGTTTGTTGCATGATGTGTTTCATCAAAAGAAAGGGTAGTTGCTCCTTTGTCTAACTCGAAGATTTTAGAGTGAATTTTTGCAAATTTTAACCCTTTTTTTTCTACAATTACATGTCCATCGTCGTTGTGGTGAAATTCTGAAGACATAAAAGTAACGAGACCTTCACTTGACCAAAGAATAACTGGCAAAGGAAAACCGAAATGTTTTCTTTCACCTTTATCAGAGGTGTATGAAAATAACGAAAAGTCGTGAGAATCTTTGATGTGATGAAGAATATAAGCTTCTACCTCTTCTTTTGTATTTACACGCCCACCATCGTTTTGATTGTCGTGTTTTTTATCAGATTCTGAAGCAAAGCTTGTTATGGAAAACAAGGCTATAACTGCAATTAAAAGAAATTTGATTGTTTTTTGTGCAACCTTCATTGTAAAAATACGCTTTCTAAATTCGGCGCAAATATATGGAATAATTCAAAAACACAAACCTTTTTTAGTGGTATTTTTTATTATTTTTTCTTCAAAATTTTAGTGACAATAATTGCTTCTGTAGCTAAAAAAAGAATCACGGGGATAAATAATGACACCCTTGAAGAAAGAGGTAACTCCTCTTCAGTAAAGATTGATTTGTAAAAAAGCACGCAAAAAAGAGTTATTTTTAATAGAATTGAACCAAGATAAATAAAGCCCAATTGTTCATAAACGTTGTTCACTGCAGAAAATACTAAAAAATTGATACAGAGTGTCACTGAAAAGCTCAGGTGAAATAAGTAAACTTTTTTTAAAGAGAAAGGAATCTTTATTTGTTGGCTTTCTAAAAAAAAATCATGCACTAAAAAACCAACTAAGAACACCATGAATAGAACAATGGAATTGGTAAGAATGCGTTTAATCATTAATTTTGTTGGCTTGTTTAATGAATGAATACATTGCTAAAAAAATAGTAATAAGTGTTGTTATTTCTGTTAAAAAAGAAGTTTCAAATTTCGTATCTAACCATTTTCCTAGTAAAAAACCTAAATAAATAGTCAATCCCATTTGCAAACCAGCACCTGAAAGTTGTAGGGCTTTGTTATGCGGTTTTTTCTGAAAGCCTTTTTTTGTCATTGTCAGAATTCAATTCTTTTATAGCTCCTTTCATAGCGCAGGTAGCATTAAACGACGCTCCAGGCTCTATCGAAAGTTTACCAATTATTACTTCTCCAGAAATATCTGCTGTTGCTTTTATTGTTAGGGTATTAGAGACCAAAAGTTCTCCAGAAAATTTTCCTTCAATATCTGCATTTGTTGCCTCAACCTTTCCTTTTATGAAACCATCAGATCCAATTATAACTCTTCCATCAGTTTTTAATGACCCTTCGAGGGTGCCATCAATTCTGAAGTCTCCATCCGATTTAATATCGCCAATAATTACTGTGTTTTTAGCTATAACATTTCTTTCCATAACTTTACTTTTTTCTAGATTTGTGTTTTTACGAAACATTTTACTTATTTAATTGCAATACTATTTCTTTTGCTTTTTTTCCTTCTTCTGTATTTCCATAGCTAACAGCTATAAAATCTAAGGCAATTTTATAAGCTGCTTTTTCTTTGTATTTACCTATAGCATATGCCTTTAAGAGTTCAAATTTAGGAATTAATTTTGAATTTTGTATGGTTGGGATAAGAGTATCTATTTTAGCAACGGTTTCTTCGAACTTATCTTCTTTATATACATAATAAATTTCTTTGTATAATTCTTGCAGTTCATCAATGGATATTTCTTCTTCAAAGGGCTTGTTAGGGTTTCTTAGAATTTGAGCAAATTTTGTTTTCGGATAATTTGAAAGTATTATCTTTTTGTGTTTGTTTGCTCTTGTTACATCTTTTAAACCAGAATAAAGTTTATGTAAATGCCAGTTAATTGGTAAAATTAATTCTTTTTTAGGATTTAATCCTGCGACTCTTTCCAGTCGTTGAATAGCTAGTTTTGAGTCTTTTAATTGTTCTTTATAAATAATTCCTAATTCATATAAAGCATCATTTCTATCTAGTTTTAAGGTGTCAATTACTTTTATGTCAGTAGGAATGGTTTTTAGATAACTCATTAAATCGTATCGAGAATTTTTTGTGGATACTTGTAACGTGTTTTTTTCTGTTGAATTTGAACTCATTTTAGAAGACCACCTCCAATCATCCTCTAATGCTCTGGTTTCCCAAGTTTTTTTAAATTCTATTTTTCCGAAATTTAAAGATTGAGAATTGTAGAAATACCATTTTCCTTTGTTTGTTGATTGGAAAGAATTCTCCTCAAAGGATGCTCCGAAAGCTTGTTGATTTAACTTTAGCTGAGCTGCTTTTTCATCCTTCTCTTTAAGCTTGTCTATATATTTTTGAAAATAAGCTTCTTGTTCTGTTTTAGATAGGGAGACTATTTTAAGAATACTATCGTTTTTACTTATGGTATTTTCAAAATTAATTAAAGAAGCTAAGTTTCTGTGTTTTCTTTTAATACGTCTTATTCTTAAACTTAAGGTATCTATTGAAATCGATAGAACACTATCATAATAAGAATTTGCTAATTGATATTTAGAATTCTTGAAATTAATATTACCTAATTTTTCATAGGTAAATGTTTTTTGTTTACTATTATTTGATTTAGTTCTAAGCGATTTGTTATAGTAATTAATTGCTAAATTAGTACTGTCGCTTTTATCGTACAAAAATCCAACCTGATAATAGAGTGCGTCTAAATAGGCTTTATTATCTCTGTTTTTAATTAACTTTTGCATCTTTTCTAAAATTGCAGTAGCAGAAGAGTCATTGGTAGAATTTTTTGCCAATTCAATATTTGCGTTCATTTTATATTTGAAGGGTACCTTTTTAAAGTTGATGATTTTGTTGAACACAAATGAGGCAGAGTCTTTTTTCTCTTCAGAACTATAAATTTGCCCCAACACAAATAAGTTTCTAGCTCCTTGATCTTTATTTTTTAAACTTTCAGTTGCTTTGATAAGGTATTTTTTAGCTTTTTGAATACTATCAGTTTTAATATATGCCATTGCTAAAGCGGTATACCCTTGTTCTTTAATTATTTCGGGTAATTCAGTTTCAAGGCTGTCTCTTACTTCAAGAAGAAGCTTCATAGATTCGATCGCAAATTCCTCATTATCGATTCTTATATTCGCTTTTGCTCTCCAAATTTTTGTTTCATTGATTAAGTTTGCAAAAGGATAACTGGCAATAATATAATTAAAAGCTTCAATTGCCGGGATAAAACGTTGCTCATAATAACGAGCTTTTCCTAATAAGAGGTAGGCATCATCAATCTGGCTATTCCTTTCCTCGCCATTCATATTCATCCCGTGCTTTTGGATGGCTTTTACAGCTTTTTCTTCGGCCATACCAAAAGGAGTAGAGGCTTTCTCTTCTTCTTCTTTTTTAGGACTATCAAACCCAAAACCCATTCCTGAATTAAATTGAGAGAGGGCTATTTTTTCTTCTTCAAATTTAATTGGCTCAAGAGGCAATTGCCTAAACCAATCATCTTTATAGTCACTATTGATGGCCTCAATTCCCTCAGAAAAGGATTCTTTTCCATTGAAAAGCACATTAAATTTTGTATTTAAAGACTGCCAATTTCTACTGACAACAGTATCTTTTTTTGTACCACAAGAATATAAAATTGCAAATACAGAAAGAATTAAAACTATTTTTTTAGTGTATTTTACACAAATAAGCATTGGTTAAACGATTGTTTTTAAAAAACGATGAAAATAATAATTCCTATTTTAAAACTACTTTCTTTGTAAAATAGTATACATAAGACTGTAAAAATAGTAATAAATTAAGAATACAAAGCTTAAACAGAAAAATAGCTTTCTAATTCTTTTAAAGTTTCTGTTGATGTTTCAATGTCTTTTACTAAAATTCCTTTATCTAAAACAACAATTCTTTCACAAACTTCTGTTATGTGTGTTAAATCATGACTAGAAATTAAAACAGTAATTTCTTTATTTTCTGTTAGTTTTTTAATGATGGTTTTTAATCTAATTTGAGTCGTTGGATCTAAATTAGCAAAGGGTTCATCTAAAACAATCACTTTTGGAGCTCCCATCATAGCTGCAACAATTCCTGCTTTTTTCTGATTTCCTTTACTTAAATCTCTCAAATATTTTTTCTTTCCAATAATTTCCTCATTGAAAAATTCATCAAACTGAGATAAAAAAGTTGTTACGTCTGCCTTATTCATGCCTCTTAAGTCCCCAATAAATTCGAAATATTCTTCAGGTGTTAAATAACCAATTAAAAAAGATTCGTCTATAAAAGATCCTGTAAATTTTTTCCATTCTTCACTAGTATTCACAACGATATTATTGGTTGTAATTGACCCTGTTGTGGGTCTTATTAGATCTAATAAGATATTAAATAAAGTTGTTTTTCCTGCACCATTATTACCCACTAAACCAAAACTTTGTCCTGTTGGGATGTCTATTGATTCTACGTTTAAAACTTCCACTTGTCCGTATTTTTTTGAAATTGTATCTATTGTAATCATGGTGTTTTTTTAAGGTTGGATTATGCTTCTTTTCCAAAAGCGTTAATCATAGCGTATTTGTCTTTTATGTATTTTTTTTCGATAAAATTCATTGCATAATTTTTTAGTAATAAACTAATGATTCCGGCAGCTGCAACAACAATAAAACCAGTATTATGACCTACAAATTTGTCGAAAACCCAAAACAATAGCATTGGTAAAAGCATTAAAGGTATAATAATTAAAAACTGTGTTGCACTTGTACCTTGTGTGCTGCCAAAACCACTTTTTGTTAAGTCTATTCTTTTTCTGTTGAATGAGCCCGAATATAATAAGAAGAGTGAATTAAAGCCGATATTAAACATCGCACCTGCAGTAATCATTAAAAAAATATCGGTTCCAAAATACAAATAAGGGAAGCTCAAAAAGTATAAAATTGTTGTCATTGTCACCATTAAAACCCACTTAGATTCTAAAAATTTACGATATTTAAAACTCTGGCTCATTAGCATTTTGTAATGAGCGCTATCCCAAGCAGGAATAAATTGTCCATAATTTAACGTAAAACCACCTGTAACAAATAATGCAGCAAACATTAAGATTGCAGGCATTTTTTGATAGGTCTCTTGAGTAAAGAAAAACAATCCATAAAAAAGGAACAAGAAAGACATTAGGAATACTTTTTTTGTTCTTTTGTTTCTCCAAATTAAACGGATGTCATTTTTTATAAACGGAGCAACATCACCTAACCTATCTATCCAAGCCATATCTGAAGTACTCACTTTTTCTACTTTAACGGAAACTGCAGCATCTAAATATACTTGATTGTGTAATTGTTTATAATTCAATTGGTATAGTACAATCACTAAAGCTAATACTACAAGAGAATATATTGGGTTTGTATAAATAATATCAAAAATTTGACCTCCGTACCCAATAACATCAACAAAACCGAATTTTTGTAAACTAATTAGACTTGCTAAAACTGCTGTAAGAACACCCAAGGCAATATTATTTTTATTGATGATAAAATTTAGGAAGTTTGCAGACTGAATAATTAATACCATTGACAATAACCAACCTAAAACTCCGGTTGTATTGTACCCTTCTTTTATTAAAACTAGCGCAAACGGGATGTAAAAAAACAATCCTAAAATATTAAAAAATGAGAATGATGATTTTCTTAAAACATAGTGTACCAAGGTTCTTTTTTTGATAGGTAAAGTAAGCATTGGTTTTATATTCATTATAGGTAATTTCTGCATGAGATACCTAAAAATTAAATCTCCAAGAATTGCAAAAAGTAGAAAAGAGTTTACTAATTGTAACGGATCTGAATCCGGAAATTCTTTCTTTAAAATAAAATAACTCCCAGCTCCAATTACTAAAAAAGAAAGTATAAAATAGACTGCAAAAAAGGCCATAAATATTTTTAAGGCAATACTTTTTCCGAAGGAAGCAGAACGAACAAATTGTTTCCATTCTAATTTTAAAAAGCGTAATGTCATAATTTTTATTCGTTTGTTTTAATAATAAGTATTCTTTTTAAGTGTATTGTTACAAACTTTTTGCAAGTTTATATTCTGGGTAGGTTTCTTCTAACAATTCTTCTGCTTTTTGAGGGATGATATAATGAATCACACAAAACAAAACACAAAATAAAGTTGCTGTTAATGAAACAATAATACACCAATGAATCTCTAAAGAGCTAAAGTTTATATCAGACAAATTTACAAAATTAAATAAGTTGATAACTGCTACCCCTGTAAAACCTCCTTTAGTTTCGCCAATCATTGTTTCCAATAAAAATATTTTTTCTTTCTTTTGTTTTTGAGTTTTTCTGTTCCTAAATTGATTTATGAAATCAAAAACCACAAAAACAAAAAGTGTTCCTAATAAAATATATTCTGAAAATTGAATTTTTAAAAAGAATAAAATTGATAAAAAAAGAATTATTGTAGTTGTCACTTTAGGCAATGTAAACCACTCTTTAAAAAATCGCCACATGATGTTTCTGTAGCGTTTACTCATTTGTTTTTGTTTGGCCTCTATAACATCCATAAAACCAAAAATTCCAAATTTCTTAAACGACTTTTCACAAGCTTCTTGAAATGATAAGTGTGGCTGAGACACCCATATTTCTTCTATATCATTGGCCAAATGATCTACCAATTCAGATTGAACATCATAATGATACACATAGTGTTTGCGTGTAAATTTGAAGAGTTCATCAATTTGACTTTCAGTTAATTTCATAGCGAATAAAATATTACTACAAACTAAATTTAGGGTTCACCAAATGTTGCATTGTTCTTAAAAAATCTTCCATTTCTGCCAACTTATTGACCGTTTCTTTAGATCCACTTTCCGTGAGTTTGTAATATTTTCTTAAGCGATTTTCAACTTTTGAAACCTCAACATCTAACAAGCCATCTGCCTCTAGTTTGTGTAACGCAGGATATAGAGCACCTTCAGTAATCTGTAATTCACCTTTGGTGAGTTCTTTTACTTTTTGAGTAATTTCATATCCATACATTTTATCATTATTTTCTAATAATCTCAAAATAATGGTTTGTAAAGAACCTTTAAATAATTTCTGACTTCTCATGGGTTAAATGTATACATAATTTTCTTATGTATAAAAATAGATAAGGATTTTTTTAGACAAAAAAATCCTGAAAAGTTTAATTTTCAGGATTTTAGATATTTTACTTGCCAGGAGTTAAACGGGCTTCTCTACTTTTAAAACATCAGCAATAATCCGTTCTAACTCTGCTTTTGGTAATGCTCCATTAGACATTTCTGGTTGTCCTTCCATCGGGCAAAATAACATCGAAGGAATACTTCTAATGCCGAATGCAGCAGCTAATTCTTGCTCTGCTTCGGTATCTATTTTATAGATATCGACTTTACCTTCAAACTCATCAGATAATTGCTCTAAAATTGGGGCTAACATTTTACAGGGTCCGCACCAATCTGCGTAAAAATCAATTAAAACTGGCTTGTTTCCTTCAAATTTCCAAGCTTTGTTTTCTTCAAAATTAAAGATCTTTTTTAAAAAGGTTTCTTTGGTTAAATTTTCTATCATTATAAATTCTTTTATACAAAAGTAGTCGTTTTTTACCTTTTGAATCAAAAAAACACAATAGCCTAGAATGTTTAAACGTTAAATGCTGTTAAATAACTCTTAATCGATTAAATAACATCTAGTTTTGAAGTGTTGACAAATTTTAAACGAATGAAAAATAAACTATTCATCCTAATCTTGTTTACAAGTGCAATTTTTGTTTCTTGCAAACAAGAAGTTAAACAAAGAAACATAGAAGTGAATTACCCGGAAACAATTAAAAAGGCAGTTATAGATACTATTTTTGGGACGAAAGTAGTTGATAATTATAGATGGTTAGAAGATGATAGAAGTAAAGAAACAGAAGCTTGGGTTAAAGCTGAAAACGCTGTTACTTTTAATTATTTAAGTAAAATTTCGTATCGAGATCAACTTAAATCTCGACTTGCAGCATTGTGGAACCACGAAAAAGTTGGAACTCCTTTTAAAGAAGGAGATTATACCTATTTCTACAAAAATAATGGCTTACAAAACCAATATGTGGTCTACAGAAAAAAAGGAGATTCAGCGGTAGAAGTTTTCTTAGACCCTAATACTTTTTCTGAGGATGCCACCACTTCTTTAAGTTCTTTACGTTTTTCTAAAGATGGTAAAACGGTTGCATATTCTATTTCTGAAGGCGGTTCTGACTGGCGTAAAATTATCGTAATGGATGTCGAATCTAAAATAATTAAAGAAGACACTATTGTTGATGTAAAGTTTTCTGGAATTTCTTGGTATAAAAACGAAGGTTTTTACTATTCTAGTTACGACAAACCGAAAGGAAGTGAGCTTTCTGCAAAAACAGATCAGCACAAGTTATATTATCATAAGTTAGGAACTTCACAAAAAAATGATGTAGTTATATTTGGAGAAAAGACCTCTGAAAAACATCGATATGTTCGTGGTTACTTAACAGAAGACAATACCTATTTAATTATTTCTGCATCCACATCAACTTCTGGTAACAAATTATTTATCAAAGATTTATCTGCAGAAAATTCAGATTTAATAACGGTTATCGATAATTTTGATAGCGATACTTCGGTTATAGAAAATGACCAAAGTAAGTTGTTTTTGGTTACTAATTTAAATGCTGCTAATAAAAAAGTAGTCACTGTAGATGCAAAAAATCCAACACAAGAATATTGGAAAGATTTTATTCCTGAAACAGAAAATGTTTTAAACTTAAGTTTTGGTGCAAGCTATTTCTTTGCAGAATATATGGTAGATGCCGTTTCTAAGGTATTGCAATATGATTTTGACGGAAATTTAATTCGAGAAATAAAATTACCTGGAGTAGGTTCTTCAGGAGGTTTTAGAGGCAAAAAAGAGGCTGCGGAATTGTATTTTTCTTTTACTAATTATAATACGCCAAATTCTTTTTACAAGTTCAATCCAAAAGAGGGAACTTATTCTTCCTATTGGAAACCATCCATCGATTTCAATGCGAATGATTATGAGAGTAATCAGGTGTTTTATACTTCAAAAGACGGGACCAAAGTTCCTATGATAATTACTCATAAAAAAGGGGTGAAATTGAATGGCAAAAATCCAACGATTTTATACGGTTATGGAGGTTTTAATATTAGCCTAACACCTTCTTTTAGTATTGCAAATGCGGTTTGGTTAGAACAAGGAGGCGTTTATGCAGTTCCTAATTTACGCGGTGGTGGCGAATATGGTAAAAAATGGCATGATGCAGGAATTCAAATGAAGAAACAAAATGTTTTTGATGATTTTATTGCTGCTGCAGAATATTTAATTGAAAAAAAGTATACTTCATCAGATTATTTAGCAATTCGTGGAGGATCTAATGGGGGCTTATTAGTGGGTGCAACCATGACACAAAGACCCGAATTAATGAAAGTTGCACTTCCTGCTGTTGGTGTTTTAGACATGTTACGTTACCACACTTTTACTGCTGGAGAAGGTTGGGCATATGATTACGGAACAATAAATGACAGCGAAGAAATGCTTGATTATTTAAAAGGATATTCACCAGTACACAATGTGAAAAAAGGTGTAAAATACCCTGCAAC
>Ga0209374_1004416_pt1 | contig 10203 bp, 7 predicted proteins | sample SaaInlLV_DNA_10m_FD_184683 | JGI IMG/M metagenome (GOLD analysis project Ga0209374, IMG submission 184683) | Marine microbial communities from expanding oxygen minimum zones in the Saanich Inlet - SI075_LV_DNA_10m (SPAdes) (version 2) | ecosystem: Environmental > Aquatic > Marine > Unclassified ...
AACACTTTAGACTTCGGTCTATCGGGTTCTATTAGTGCCTCAATAGCTTGGTCTGTTTTAGCTTTTTTTACTTTTAAGTCAAATACTCTTTTTTCTTTTTTGTATTCTTTTAAATCCTCTCTACTTTGGTTAAGTAAAAAGTCGTGATAACAGTCTCCCAATTGTCTACTATACTTCATTACACCCTTACCGCTTGCAGGAGGAGCTATAATCATACTAAACAGGTTTGGGAATACTTTATCATTAGCATACAATCCTGATACATTGTGAAGACCTCCACTAACAACAGAGAGTGCAGAAGTAAAAAATACATCACGCTCCCTCCCTTTAAATACATTACAGGCTTCTTTTAATGTTGGTGGTAAAACATCATAGATTTGGTCAGGTATATAAGGACTTGTAATTTTATGAGGGATATCTTTGGGCAATATAGCAGATATGGCAAGTTTGGTAGCGCTTCCTTTTTCATTTACATTATTGTCATAAGCACTTTTAATTGTTCGCTCTATCTCTTCTTTAGAGAATGTATTGTCACTGTACGAATAAGCGTAATTAATGACATCATTCACTTCAAAATCAAAACGATTAGCATTACAAGCAAAGGAATGAACAAAGTTATTTCTATTGCCTTCAATGAATTCTTTTCTCTTAGCAGTAAAATCCCAAACCCAATATATATCCTTTTGAGATTTGGTTTCATTATTTGGATAGGATTGATATTTAAATACTTCAGCGTTTTGATCGAGATATAAGTTAGGGTCATATGATACATAACATAGTCTTGTAATATCTTTTACATTCCTATCAGAATCAACTCCAACTATTTCATCATAATAATCCCCCAATGCATTAAAGGCATATTCGTGCGTGCTGAGAGTATTATCAGATTTGACAAATACTTTTAATCCATTTCCTGAGGGACTTATAAAAGCAGCGTAAGTATAGGGTATATCAATAAACTTTGCTTTTAATTCTTCTACATTATCAATATAGTCGTAATCTAAATGCAATAGGTTAGTGTAAGCTTCAAAATGTTTTTGGGTTCGTCCGTCTTTAAAAGTAGCTGAAATTGTAAATGCAGGTAGTCCTTTTTTTATACCTCCTGCTTTACTTTTATTTCCATTATTAATATGGTATCGGATTTCATCTATTTTGTTTTTCCAACGTTCTGTCTTGATTTGCTCAAGAACTTTTTGAATCTCAACGATTCTCATATTTGACCCATAAACTGAGTCCATAAAATTAATTTGTAACATAAAATTTGATTTCATTATTAAACATTTACCAAACGCCAAACTTGCTATTTCTGCTAAAGTTGAGCTATTGGATTGAGAGTGTAAATGTTTGAATAAAAATTAGCCCATTATGGGCTAAAAATGCCCATTTGGGGAATAGGCATTAATCAAATATGTTATTAAAGTTGTTTTCTCTGTTTGTAGAGGATGATTTATTAAGGGAACTTAGTTTATTCTTTATAGAGTATTCTTCATAATCCTTTTTGCTTATTAGTTCCATCTCCTCATATAAAATTCGCATAAATTCATTATCCTTTATGGAATGAATTAAATTTAGGTTTTCTAATCGCTTTTTCAAATATGAATAGTCTAAATAATAATCTATAATGTGCTTGTGTGTATATTCAATGAATTTTAAATAAACATCTGCAGAAACAAAAATAAGCGGATAAGGATTAACTTCGTTCACCTCAGTTTTAGAGGCATTAGGCACATACGACCTGTTTTCTAAAAACTTAATTTTCTTTTTAGAACTTCGAATAAACTCATCAAAAAAATCTTTTTTTACAAATTGAATTAATTCCAACGAGTCATAACCACTTACAGGAATAAAGTATTCGATTGTTTTGTTTATTATTTCTTGTTGGGAATTAATATATTTCTCAATAAAATCATTCTCGTCAGCATTAATATTGTCTTCAATAAATTCTTTAACAAGTGTTTCGTAGGTATCTTTAAATCTGTTTAAATCATAAAACTCTTCTTTTGATTTTAGATTAAAATATAGTGAATTGTTAATGATAGCTTTGAATTTTTCAAACAGAAAATGATCTTTTTTAATATCTTTAATCTGTCTGTATAATAAACAGAGGCGCAATAGCTCTTCATATGGTTCATTATTTCCGAGTTTAGGGAGAAGTTTATCATAAATCCGGTTTTGATAATGTGTTAAGTTACTCATGTAAGACAATTAATTATATTTGAGTAAAATAAGAAAAAGATTTTAAATGTCTCAATCACAAAAAACATTAGAATTTCTTCAAAAACTAAAGGACAGTGGTCATTGGAATGATGACTATAATTATTCTGAGGTTGCGTATGTAAGTGCTAAGGATAAAGTTATTGTAATTGATAAGAAATGGAATTCAAGACATAGGTTGTCCCCAGACTCAATGATAAGGAAAGGATCGAAATGTATTTTACGTAACTCGATAAATAAACAAGACTTATGCATAAAGATGTTTAACCAAATTCATGGCCTCAAGTATGATTATTCAAAATTCAACTATATTTCTAATAGTTCAAAATCAATAATTATTTGTAGTGAGCATGGAGAGTTTTTACAAACCCCTTCAAAACATATGTTTGGGAAAGGGTGTCCAAGTTGTGCTAAGAATGCTCCTGTAAGTTTTAAAAATTTATTAAAGGAATACAATAAAGTTCATAAAAATAAATATGATTATTCACTTTCAGATTATCAAAATTCTAAAATTAAGATTAAAATTATTTGCCCAGTCCATGGAGTGTTTGAACAATCACCATACTCTCACAAGAAATTTGGCTGCGCTAAATGTAGCGGAAAAGGACAATTGACAACTGAGGAGTTTATTGAAAGGTCTCAAAAATTATTTTCCAATAAATATGACTACAGTAAGGCGATTTATAAAAGTCAAAAGGAAAAGGTTTTAATAGTTTGTAAAGATCACGGGGAGTTCAGTATGCTACCTGCAAACCATTACCGAAATAAACAGGGGTGTCCTAAATGTAGTGGGTATAATAAATCAACAGATGAGGTTGTTAAAGAGTTCATCAAAATTAAAGGAGATGAGTATGATTATTCAAAAGTAAAGTATGTTGACTCTAAATCAAAATTAATAATAATATGTAAAACTCATGGAAGCTTTAAGCAAACATATAATAACCATTTAAAAGGGGGGTGTCCCCAATGTGCTGGAAACTTAAAATATAGTATCAAAGATTTATTTACGGAGTTTAATAAAATTCACAATAACACTTACGATTATTCAAACATTAAAAGTTATCGTAATACTAAATCAAAAATTTCAATAATATGCCCGCAACATGGCTACTTTAAACAATCTGTTGCGGTTCATTTAAAAGGAGGAGGTTGCCCCAAATGTGCTGGTAAGAATTTAACGTCAGAAGAAGTTATTGCTGATTTTAAAAAAATACACGGTAGCAAGTATGATTATTCAAAAGTAAATTACGTCAAGACACTTTTGCCAGTTGAAATTATCTGCAGAATTCATGGGGGCTTTAAACAACTAAGAAATAACCACCTAAAGGGTCAGGGTTGCCCAAAATGCGGGATAATCAATAATGCTCTAAACCAAAGACTTACAATAGAAGAGTTTGTTAAGAAATCCATCAAGGTTCATGGAGATAAATACAATTATTCAAAAGTTAAATACCGGGGCAACAACAAAAAAGTAATAATAGATTGTCAGACTCATGGAGAGTTTTTACAAACCCCTTCAAAACATATGTTTGGGCAAGGGTGTCCAACCTGCAACTCTGGGTGGAATTATAAACGGGTCATCAATTTTATAAATGACATAAGAAACGAAGACATACTAAATATGGACCCCGTGGAGCTTAATATGCTAATTGCACAGGGTAAACTTCCAAAAGAATTTGAAGAACTTGTTTTTACCCTTGAGGGTACAAAAGAAAATTCCTTAAAAACTTTAAAAGAGAAGTTAGGAATTGAGGAAGAAGAGATAAGTGAAGATAGAGCTGAGAATCTTTCAGAAAAACTGGAAGGGCTAACCTCCTCCTATGATGATGAATTAAACGATGCTATTTCTGCTATCGAAACACCATCTATTGAAGATGTCGAGTTCTCTGAATCTGAACAAAAAAAGCGTGATGGTTTGCCAAGTATTTCCAATGAAGATATCCTTGTTTTGGATAAAGAATTGATTGGTACATGTGATGACGAGGCCGTTGAGTTTTTTATTCAATACAAACTTAAAAAGGTTTGGAATGAAGTTATTAATGACAAAAGAGAGGTTGATGACGTTAAAGCTTTAAATGGCGGAAGGAATTCTTCAAGACTACGAGATTTGTTTTTAGAAGAGTATAACAAGGTAATAGCCTACACGCCTCCAAAAGGGTATGCTTTTCAATACCAACCTAACATGATGCAGAAGCTCACTGTTCAAAGGGTTAAAGACTATAAACGTTATGGAAATTGGAGTGGAACTGGGGCTGGTAAAACAATTTCATTTATAATTGCCAGTAGAGAGATTGACTCAAGGTTAACAGTTGTTATTTGTTTGAACTCTACTGTATCTCAGTTAGAAGAAGACATTTTGGATGTTTACCCAGATAGTTTAATACACTCAAACTTTAAGAAAGGGCAAAAGTTTGACAGATCTAAGCACAACTACTTGCTATTAAATTACGAGAAATTTCAACAAGGCTACACAGAAGAAATATTTCAAGATTTAAACGAGAATAACCTTATTGATTTTATTGTTTTGGATGAGGTACACAACTCAAAACAGAGAGACAAGAATGAGAGCCAGCGAAGAGCAGCTTTAATGCGTTTAATAGGCCGTTCTGCCCAGATGAACACTAACTTCCACTTACTTGGAATGAGCGCCACACCAGTGATTAATAACCTTATTGAGGCAAAATCATTACTTCAGCTTATTACAGGTAAAAAGTATGAGGATATTAACACAAGAGGGACTATATCTAATGCATTAAAGATATTTAATCAACTGCTTTTAAATGGTGTGCGTTATATCCCTAAGTATGATATCATACTTAAAGAACTTACCGCAGAGAACACCCCTTTGTTAAACATTGATGGGTCTGATTTAACGGACAAGTTAAAAGATAATAGTAATAATGATTATTTAGGTTTAGAGAAAATATTGTTAGAAAGTAAGTTGACATTGTTAGATGATTACTTAAAGCCTAAAACTATCATATACACCTACTTCACTGATAAAGATAGAATACCAAAAAGGGTAGCTAAGTATGTTAAATCTAAAGGATATTCTTACGCCCTCTATATTGGAGAGCAAAGTACAGCAGAAAGAGAACAAAGCAAGCGCGATTTTATTAATGGAGATGTAGATGTGTTAATAGCGTCCAGAACAATTGGAACCGGTGTAGATGGTTTACAAAATGTTTGTAATAGGATGGTATTATTAACGCTTCCATGGACAGACTCTGAATATACCCAGTTAAAAGGACGTATTTACAGGCAAGGTAGTAAGTTTGGAGATGTGGAGATTGTTATACCACAGGTATATGTGGACCTTGAGGATAAACGATGGTCTTGGGATAAACAACGTTTGCAATTAATTAGAGAGAAAAGAACACTTGCTGATGCTGCTGTAGATGGTATAATACCCTCTAAACATATACCATCAAGACAGAAACTTTGCTCAGATTCTTTACAGGCACTAAGGTCTTGGAAAGAAAGAGTGAATGATGGAAAGGTAACATCTGTAGAGCGAAAAGATTTGGTTTTGCCATTAAGACCAGAGATTGTTGAACACCTTAGAGCTTCTTTAGGAGACTTCTCTGAGATGAATAAATCTTGGAGCACTACAAAGTCTGAAAACACATTTAAGCGACTTAAAAATAACAAGAAGGAATGGTATTACTACCATGATTTGTACAAGAAAAGAAGAGAGGATTGGGATGAAATTCCATATTTAGAGATAGCAAAGAAAATAAAGGAACGTCCAGAATGGATTGTTGCAGACATGGGTTGTGGAGAAAACCTATTGTCTAAGGAAGTTTCTAACAAGGTACATGCCTTTGATTATGTAGCCATAGACAAGGACGTTACCGCATGTGATATGAGTTCAATCCCTCTTCAGGACAATGAAATAGATGCCATTGTATTCTGCTTGTCTTTGATGGGTTCTAACTATTTAGACTATATTAGAGAGGCCTTCAGAGTGACTAAACCTTACGGAAGCTTATTTATTTGTGAGCCAAAAAAGAAGGTTGAGAAACGTTTGGAAGTACTAAAAAAGGAAATAGAATCTACTGGATTTAAAGTAGTTGAGGTTACAACAAGTTCACAGTTTATATATATACAAGGAATTAAATTATGAAGTATTATAGAATAATGCCAGGAGGTAAAAGTGCCCATTTAAATGATTGCCTAAAAGGAGAATTTATAGGGATTGATTTTGGATTGACCGAAGAATTATCAGAATTTATTAATTTCCTGAATCCCTCGAATCAATTTCACGATTGGGAAGCTTTTAAAAAGAAATTTAAGCCATATTATAAAAGCTTAAATCCAGAAAAGTCAAATATAGCTATTGGCCTTCATGCAGGAAGTGTACATGCGGTTTGTGTATATTTATCTAAAGGCGATATTATACTTTGTCCTGATGGAAATGGAGTGTATCATGTTGGAGAAATTTCTTCTGATTATTATTATGCAAAAGGAGAAGTTCTTCCACACAGAAGGAAAGTAAATTGGCATAGTAAAACAGTAAACAGAACTGACATGAGCAAAGCTCTTCAGGGTTCTACAGGTTCTGGTTTGACTCATTGTGACCTAAATGACTATGCTGATGAGATTGAAAAATTAATTGATGGAAATAAACTACCATCAATTGTATCCACTGACAAAACTATAGAAGACCCAACTGAGTTTGCGTTAGAAAAACATTTAGAAGATTTTTTAGTTAAGAACTGGAAAAGCACTTCTCTTGGAAAAGAATACGATATTTATAAACTTGATGGAGAGATTGTAGGGCAGCAATTCCCTTCGGACACTGGCCCCTTAGACATCTTAGCTATAAGCAAGGATAGAAAAACTTTCTTGGTAGTAGAGCTTAAAAAAGGTCGTGTTAGTGATAATGTTGTTGGCCAAATACAGCGTTATATGGGCTATGTAAAGGAGGATCTTGCTGAGCCTCACCAAAAGGTTAAAGGGATTATAATAGGCTCTGAAGATGATGTTAGAATAAGAAGAGCGTTGTCTGTTACAACTAATATTGAGTTTTATAAATATAAAGTAAATTTTAAATTGATTAAGTAATTGTTATCCTAAACCATAGGCATATCTTCCTCCTTCAATTCAGCTATTTCTAAACCTCGTAAGTAGGTTAAACTAACTTTTATTATATTTGAGTATGAAAAAAATAAGCATAAATTATAGAGAAACTAACTACTTTAAATTAGAACTTGAAATTGATTTAGAAGTTTTAAAACAATGTTCACCTCCATATATTGGTAATACTTTTGAAGAATTCAAAAAGTATATGTGGTCTAATGTTTATGATGGGATGGATAATATTAGTGTAAATGAAGATTGGTTAGATCAAAATGAGGCCATATTAAAAAAAACAAAAATTTCAGGTGGTCGTTCAATGTATGATGAATTAGAAATATTCGATTTGGAGCTAAGTAGTATGGAAAAATATGATTTTACAGAAAGTCATGAATTAGAAGAAGAACTAAAAAGTGAAAACCCAGGGCAATGGTAAATTTATTTAATGACTTTTTATTCACTATTGAGTTTTGTCTATTTCTACCAAACCTCTAAATCCTCCGCAGTCATCATTCCAGTTTTCTGCACTGTTCATACTCATGATTAGTGTTTCAAAAAAATCAAGTTTTGGGTTGATTTTGTTAAAGGTCTTTTTAATATCTATTCCTTTTTGTTCCAATTTTTGAAAAATATCGTCAATATTAGATTTATTAATGGACATATTATACCATTTGATATTTGGGGCCTGAATACTAATTCTTACTTTTTCAGCAATTTTCATATTTATTTTTCCACGAGTACCATTATTATTTGGAAATGAATTAGGGACTCTTGCTGACTTGTATCCCTGGTATTCATCATAAAAGTTTGAAGATTTCCCAACATAAACAAGACTATCATTAAATGTAAAGAAATATACTCCCCTTTTACCTTTTTGAACTTTATTAGCTTCAAATGTTATAAATACAGAGTTGTTTGAAATATGCTTTTTAAATAACTCCGTGAATAAGTTATGGGTACTTCCATTTTTTTGTTTCTCTAAATTAAAAATTGACTTAATTAAGATTTCGTAAGGTCTTCCCAGTAATTTTGAATAATCATCTATGACGTCTCCATCATAAATACCGCGTTCGTAAAGTTCTTTTAAGGAGTTCTTCATTTCTAAAGATAGTGCCCCATCTTTGATGTATGACTCAAGAAATGCATCTGACAACTTATGTATCTGTTTTTCTGTTTTTCCTTTAGAATTAATAGGTTTTTCTAACCAGTCATTTATCTCTATTAAATCTTTTGGATTAAGTTTAAGATTTGTATTGATAATGTCAGAACCTTTAATACAAAAAATAAAATCTCTTTCTAAGTTTTCGATTTTGACAACATCATTTTGATAATCTTTAAATACACAAATAAATCTTCCTTTGATTTCTATAGAACTTCCTTCTTTATATATCATTTTTTACTAAAATTTTTTGTTGTTTATTAAATTCATTAAACGTTAAAATATTTTAGAACACTTTCCCAATTAGGAAATAACTCACTACCAAAATGGATCCATTCACCTGTGAATTCTGAAGCTCCATTAAATCTTCTATCATCAATTAAATAATCACCAGTTAGAAGTTGTTTATGATGACATAATATTAATCTTTTACGAATTAACTTTTCATCAAAATATTTTGCTACCCATAATCTTTTATGCGTCCAAGCTTCTGGATTATCCCATGGAGCTGTTGATAGAAAATAAACATCAAAGCCTTCCTTATTTAATAGTTTATTTACTGATTCTATGGAATTGGTAATAGGATCTAAATTTTCAAAAACACCAGGTAGCTTATCAGGTCTTCCAATATAGGGTGTTACATTTCCTAATGGATGCTCTTTTTTACCTTTATCAAAATCAGCAACGACTCCATCTAAATCTATATAAATTATTTTCATTTTTAATTTCTGATTTTAACTTATTTCTTTAAGCTGTTCAACTCCTAAGTATTCGCAGACCAGTCTTTCACCATCAATATCCCAATCACAACCATCACCATTACAATCAGTACTATCTGATGTAAAATAGTACCCTTTTGAGTTACTCAATGAGTAAAAAAATTCAAGAAATGAATCTCCTTTACTTACTGTTAAATATAGATCATACCCTTCATCATCCTCACATTCTTTTCTAATCTTCATTTCGAATCCCTTATTTTTTAATTCTTGTGAATATTTCATTGGTTTTTCTGTTAAATTTAAGTTATTCAGATTATGAATATAGTTGATTTTTTGTGATTATAATTTATGAATTAAAAAAAAGATGAGGTATCCACTCACAACAACAATGGGTTAAAAAGCTATTTAATCATATATTCGTTAAACCATAGGCATATCTTCTTCTTTAAGTTCTGCTATTTCTAAACCACGTAAATAGGTCAGAGACACGTTTATAGATGAATGTCCCATAGCTTTCTGTAGCTTGGTTATTGAGCCTGTTCTTTTAAAGATTTCTATAGCTCCAGAGTGTCTAAATGAGTATAGTGTTTGGTCTTGTTCAAGCAGTTTAGAAACTCTCTTAAAACGACTCCAAAGCGTCTTAAAATAGTCTTCATTTAAAGGTTGTTGCCTTCCAGAAAAGATATTATAATGAGGTTCTCCTTTTACAAGTATTTCTCTTATGTATAAAGGAACAGGAACAATTCTATTCCTTCCTGATTTATTTCTATTTCCTGATAAATGAATGTATTTAAGGTCGTCAGAAAAGTCTCCCCAAGTAAGTTCTCTAATCTCACGATGAGGTCTTAAAAGACATCCGTAGGTCATTATACAGCATAAGTATAACTGTTTGTTATATCCTTTAATATCTTCAAGGATTTCATAGATATTATTAAAGGGTTTGTGAAGTGTTGAGGTTGGTTTCTTTAGTTTTACACTTTGAACTAAATGGGGTTTAAATTCAGCTAATAATGGACTTAAAGTAGATTTTAC
>Ga0209374_1004429_pt1 | contig 10175 bp, 10 predicted proteins | sample SaaInlLV_DNA_10m_FD_184683 | JGI IMG/M metagenome (GOLD analysis project Ga0209374, IMG submission 184683) | Marine microbial communities from expanding oxygen minimum zones in the Saanich Inlet - SI075_LV_DNA_10m (SPAdes) (version 2) | ecosystem: Environmental > Aquatic > Marine > Unclassified ...
AGGTACCTCGACCCGTTGCTTTTGGGATTGATCAAGGGTGTTGGCTACAGTTAGGGGTATCATTTGGTTTTGCATATTTTTCATCTCCGTTGGTTTTCATAATGTTAAGTTACTTGGATACTCAATTTCTGTTAAATTTGATTATTAGCCGTGGCGTGGGCAAGACGAGTCATTGCAACAGGCCCCGCAGGAGCCGTTAATGCAGTCAGCAGCAGCTAGGTTGCCACAAGTGCAGGAATCTGAACAGCCACAATCACAATTGTTTGAAGAAGAGCATGTAGCCCCACCTGGCCCCGCATGGCATTCTTCATCAGCGGAAATACACGTGTCTCCACATGGTTTTCCGATACAGCAAACTGGATTTCCGTTATTTGACATGGTTTTCATCTCCGTTGGTTTTCATAATCTTAAGTTACTTGGATAGTCAATTTCTGTTAAAATTGATAGTCTCTGATAATGATTCAGAATCGAAACTTTTCCCCGACTGTGAACAAAACAGTTTGTATGAACCTGAATCTCTATCTCTGTGAGCGAAAATTAATTCCCCATATCTGTGTTTACCGTTGGCATTGGCATGTTTTATCCAAGAGATGTAGAGCGCTTGAACCAAGATTGTCAATCCTGTAATGTACACAATGCAATGAGAAAATAATTCCAATGAATTGAAGAGTCGATCTGTAACTTGAATATGGTCTTCCAGATTCATGACTTCCTCGACGGTATTCGGAAAAATGCTCTTTGTGACTGTTTCCGATGTTAATTCAGATCGTATCTCGTGCCTGTTCTCAGTCAAACTGAGTTCTACAACGTTTAGACTACCTCCGCCGCAAGAAACCCTTTCATCGCTGAACAGGTACATTTAGACACTCACCTTTGCTACATGTTGTGCTACATCTTTCAGTGTACGGATGTGCTTTTTTTCTTCTCGAAAAACGGTCCAAGAAAATTTATTTTTCTTGAATCGACGTACTGTATTTGTTTTCTTAATCGTGTTTGTTTTGCTTTTTCGATATGTTCGGGACATTTGTTCACTTCCTACAGCAAATGATTTCGCTTAGAACCAGAATTTTCATTAAAAATAATGAATATCTAGTTTCAGAAAGATCTACAAAGTCTATTACGTGTTAGGTCTTTATTTTCAACTACGACAAAATCCCAATGTACTCTCCTAAAACCGTAAAATGGGAGATGCCCTGAAAAACACAAACAAGAAATAACCCAATCACCGTCGACAGTAAACCTATTTTCAAGATATCAAATAAGAAACAAAAAAACCTTACTAAAAAAGAAGTACGCTTTGCCCATGATTGGCCTGCGTTGGGAAAAAATGGATATTGACGACGTTCAAACTTCTGCGTATTTTGATGTAGAGCATTTCTCAAATTCTGCTTTCCATGTGATTTACACTTCCGTGAACGGCAACATGCATTACATGAATTTGTGGGACATGAGGCCCAACCGATCCTACCACATTTGCAACGGTATTGTGCTCTGATAACTCTTGTCAAGATCGCTTTCGGATATGTCTGATTGGTTGCACGTATTGGTTTCTTAACCCGGCTCGGACATGAACGTCTATTATGGCCTACTTTTCTGCAAATGCCGCATTTGCGTCGACTCGGGCATGTGCGGCGATCATGCCCTTCTTGTTTACAATGTGAACATCTTCGAACAGGTTTGACTCTTTGAAGAATCTTGGATGGAAATGGATTCATTTCACCATAACTGGGTAGCTCATAAAGGTCTGCGAGGTCAATCCCTTCATCCATATTTTCACATCCAATTTGTTCGTATATCCTCATTCTGATACGATGAGAAAAAGAAATTTATTACGTCTGTTAGATTGAAGAGTGTGTAATCGAAAGGAGAATATGCCCACAATCGCAACGAGGCAGTTCGATTCCAGTGAGCACCATACGTTCTCTGTAAGCACTGATATCAACCGGGGTTTTTCGGCCGCAACGACAAACCACAATAGAAACCCACTTTCCTTGGGATTCGATTTCGTCGTCAATCCAAAGTCTCATTGTATATCCTCCCTCTTTACTGTGGGATGAGATTTAGAATCTGTACCTTCTTGGTGCCAAAGAGCGTCCTCAAGTATTTGAACGCCATCTTCTCGAGAGAGTAGACCCTCTGAGAGATTGCAATACACCTCATTGTAACGTGCGTTCCAATTAACCGAGCCTATACTGGAAATGCTCTCTCCAGTCAGACGTTGGAGGGCAGAAATAGCTTGGAGTGAGCCTACAAAAGCGTTGGTTATAGCGAGTGAAGAAAGAGGTACTTCTCCATCCTCCTGGCATGAATAAACAACCTTGTCATGCGCCACTGAAGGGCCATACACCTGTACGAGATTGGTATGCGAATATTCAGTATACTGGGCAAACAGTCCGGTAATTCCTCCATTCACATATGGTTGGTTTTTTCGCGCAGCGATTAAATCCGCGAGAACACGAGGCCGCATTGCATCAAGGCATCCAAGGATGGCGTTCGTCTTGCTCAGTTGGGATCGTATTTCATCATCACTCAAAACATCGTAATGCTGAGTTATGATTTCTTCAGAGTCCGACATTAAATCATCGAGTGCGAACCCTTCTTCACTCTCCGTTTCAAAAAGTTCTTCAGAAGATTGAAGGAGACCGTCATGAAGCTCATAAGCGATTGAAATCTTTGCCGCTGGGAGGTTCTTATTCAACCAATCTTTAGCAGCTTCAATTTTTGGCCTTCCAATATCGGATTCGGAGAAAATAACTTGCCGATTCAAATTATGGCGTTCAACTTCCATATCTTTATCAAAAACAAGTATGTGGATATCACGGAAATTCGTACTTTTCAGTCCATTCACAATTGAGTTGAGAGCCCAAGTCCCTAGACCTCCGGCACCGACTATAGTAAGGTGGCCTGAAGGATTCCTTTTCGGTTCAGGCAACGAAAAACGCATGACTGGAAATTTCGGCTGTATATTTTCATCTCCACCTAAGACCTTCAGTTTCTTAAGAAGTTCTTGCACCAATGGAGTCTCATCATCCAAACGCATCAATACCCGCTTGTGCCCGGTTCCATCGTTTACTGAACGGATGTTAATGTGGGAATCAATACCTTCAAGTTGGAAATCAAGATGGTTGATACTGCCTTTCATGGATGGTTCGTTCACACGAACATTCACCGAAACGGAGACCTTTGGCACATCGACTGGCGTGTAACAATTGGCTCGGCGAAAAATCTCGCTCCAAATTAAGCAGGCTGAGATGGTGGCTAGAGATGGTTCGAAAACCGGATGTGCGGGATTCTGACAAGATGTACCATCGAGAAATACACCCTCTTGCCCATAGGATACAAAAATCTTTGATGGATCTTTTTTCCAGTCAAAATCTATTACTTCAGGAGCCCATGAAAGAGAGAATTCCGAATCCTCAGATTTACTTGGGAACTCCTTAACACCTAACTGTTGAGAAATCTGCTTCATCGTAGTTTTCAAAGCTTGTGGGATTAAATCCTCACTCACGAAACTTACCTTCAATGATTCTACCTTCTCTTGAAGGACTAAACCACGTTGTCGGCTAAATATGTCACTCATGCAATCACCCACTCGCCTTCGTCATCCTCGTCCCAATCGTCATCAAGAGGTTCATTCTCTTCGACCGAAGCAACGGTTCTAAACAGATGACGTGACACTCGAAGTCCTTGTTGCAAATCTTCGGTTTTCAAACATACCTCCGTCTTTTCAGCGATGCATCGACGAGCGGAACAGTGCTTAATTTGATCGATGAACCCTTTTAGTTCTGCACCTGTAAGTTTGTCTCTCAAACGAAGAACAGTGTTCATCCATTCTTGATTGGAAATTGTTGATGAAATTTCACCGATTTGACTTTGGAAGAATTCTAAAAAGAAGCCGCTGGCTAATGGACCAACCTCAATCGATTTGCTAAATCGCCCAGGACGCAAAAAGGCTTCATCGACAAGTTCGATTTTATTGGTAGACGCCATGAGATAAATCCCATCTGCAGGTTTCAATCCATCCATCATCGTCAACAATTGTGCGACTACAGAACTTGAATGATGAGCGCCTTCAGAATTGTCTCTATTACGACCAACAGCATCAAACTCATCGAAAAATAAGACTACTGGGGCAAGTTCTTCAGCTCGTTGGAACAATTCTCGAACAGCGCGTTCGCTTTCTCCAACCCATTTCGACAGGAAATCAGGTCCTGAGACAGCCATGAATTGTACATTTGCCAAACTTGCTGCTGCGCGACCAAGCATGGTTTTTCCAGTACCAGGCGGCCCATGGAGGAGAACACCTCCGGAGCACGAAAGTCCGAGGGATGAATAGATTTCAGGATTATTTATTGGATGTACGAGGTGATCGATAATCTCGCTTTTGGCATTTCCATGTCCAATCACAGCATCCATTTCGACTCGGCCCATTGTTGCAGGACGACGTTGCTGTGTTGCCCAAGGAGTAAATTTCTCAAACGCCAGTTCAAAGTCTTCGGTCAGGATTTTTAGCTCTTCGAGTTCCTCTTCAGAGAAGCCCTCTGGATCTGTGAGTCTTTGGAGACCGAACTGTCGATGCAGCCCTTCCCCACTCGCATGGCGACACAAATTAGCAAGGTCTGCACCAGTACAGCCAACGGTCTTCATGGCCCAATCGGAAAGAGAGACTTCCTCCAAAGGCATATTTTTAGAATGAATTTCAAGAATTCGTTCCCTGCCACTTACATCTGGGTAAGGGACATGTATGCGCCGATCAAACCGGCCGGCACGAAGCAATGCGGGGTCAATTGTTTCGAGAAGATTGGTTGAACCTACAACCAAAACTTGGCCCCTGTCTTCAAACCCGTCCAATTGGATGAGAAGTTCAGTCAAAATACGCTTTTCGAGTTCACCGCGACTGTTCTTACGGTCCCCCGCAATAGCGTCGATTTCATCTATGTAAATGACAGAAGGAGCTTCGCGTTTTGCTTCGGCAAACTTCTCGCGAAGTGCTTTTTCTGAAGCGCCGTAAGTGCCGCTCACAATTTCAGGACCGCTAATGCAGATAAAGTTGCATTGGGCTTCTCGAGCAAGAGCACGTGCAAGAAGCGTTTTTCCCACACCTGGTGGGCCGTAAAGAAGAATACCGCGAGGGGGTTCTTGCCCAGACTTTACGTATATTTCTGGATGAATGAGCGGCACAATTGCAATCTCTTTAATTGCTTCAATGGTTTTGTCAAGCCCACCGATATCATCGAAAGAAACGGATGGAACATCAACAATAGAACGCCGTGATTTCTTACCTACAACTTGGACCTCGACATCGGGGGTGAGCCAACCGTGCTGAGGGCGGCAACGTGTTACCTGGAGTTCGAGAGGCTCTCCGTTTAGATAAACCGTAAAGTGGTCATCTTTAGAAAGATAAGTATCACGAATAGCCGCCTTAACGAGGGGAATTTCTTGATCTTCAAGAGAACGGTTTGTCGGTTGAATTCGAACCCTAGCGAACGGCCCTTGGACTTGGATTTGATCGATTTCAACCGAATCGCCTTCACTGGTCTGAGCATTAATTCGGAGAGTCGGCCCAAGGGCAACTGAGTCGTAAGGGATGTTTGGGTCGTATCGCAATACTGCAACTGTACTTTTTTTCCCGGTAATTCGAACCGGTGAACGGCTCGCATAACCATTGTCTTCTGCTGCTTGTGTATTCATATACACATCGTCTCCACTTCCGCCATCTATCATTGGTGCAATACAGGTAAATTGTTTCATAACTATCCTTCCATCTTCTTATTCTTACGAGCGTCTATATTTTTGTTAAATATGATATTTACAGGGTTCATCAAACCAAGGTGGCTGTGTTGGAGTGAATTGTTTGATATTTCCTTCATACCACGTTGATCGATAATTCTGGTTCTCGCAACCTGGACTCAAATTCATCAAGGACATCAATGCCATCATGGATCCAACCCATGCTGTAGAAGTTACAATTGAGGCAATAGGTCGGATTCCTTCTTCAGTACAAGATATCACTTCACTGGAACGTGCGTTTTCTCGACCATAACGGCAAACCATACAACCTCTTTCGGTAAAAGTTTCAACGACACCATGCAGTGCTTCTGTTGCCCCATTAACCAGAATACTGCCGTTGTTGATGGCGGACTCATTCAAAATTGTTCGAGCAATCATATTATCAAGACAAGCAAGATAAATACTGCTCTTTTTCAATGCATCAAACAAAAGTGAAGGTTCAAGGCCGAGGTCGTCAAACTCTTCATCGGAATCGAAAAACTCTTGCACCAAATGATGTGGAGTGAGAAATTCAAAATACGATTCAACATGAATCCTAGGGTTCAATTCTTGAAGTTGTTTTGCTGCAGTTAATGCTTTCATACCTCCAAGGTGAGCCTCATTGTAAAGCACCTGTCGATTTAGATTATGAAGTTCAATTTCCGCATCACCATCGACCACATGGATCGTTCCTGATTCCATCTGCTCTGCTAGTAAAGGTGCACTCCAACTTCCGAGGCCGCCCGCCCCCAAGAGCACAACATCATGCCCAGAAATGGACCATGATGAATCAAATATCCCTTTTGGAGCATCCCACGGTATCAAACCAATATCGTTTGAAACAGAAAGTTTCTTTTCTGAAGTTTGCATTGTTCGAGAAAGGAAGTCAAAAGCACTCAAATTTGGTTGGGTAGATGGTCGGTATCGGGCAAGAGTCGCATTTCCATCACTGGTCAATTGCACATCAACCAGTGTTCCATCAATACCAGTGATATGTTTTCTCACTTCTTCAAAATCCGTCGATTCAACACGGCATGTCACTGTAAACCATGCGTCACTGACCTTCAGGTGTGCCATACAGTCGACATCACGTAGCATCTGTTGTAACATCGTTGCAGCTACTGCCACTCGCATTGAAGGAGTAAGAACATGTCTTACCAACTTTGAGGACTGCGGAAGCGGTTGTCGAGCGATTTTTGCCCGAATACCTTTCGCGTAGCCATACAAGTCAGCAGGTTGAACTGTTTGTGATGGATTCAGACAAAGATGATAGTCAAATTGGAATTGTTCAGTGTCTTTGTAAGATGAAAATATCTGACGGTGAAGAGGATATTGTTGCTCCCAATTCTCCCACCGCACAGACTCTGGGAAGGTAAGTTTCCAAAACACAGAATCTGGTTGAGCGTTTGGTTGAAGTACGCCAACATACCCAGAATCTTGACCTATCCCCAATTGAGAGAGAAGCACGACGAGATCGCTTACACCACCGGGGCTTCCGGAAACGAGTATCTTGAGATTAGAAACCCGATCCTGGTTGACAAGTCCTCGCTGACGTCGATATTTATCATTCATTTTCATCACCGTCATCGAGCCCGATCTTCGGGATTTGGATTTTTCAAAACATCTTCAATGTGATGCAATAAAAATCCTAATTTTTCTTTCTCCGAATTATAACAAGTAAATTGTTCTTGAAACCCCGGACCCATGCACAATCCGCATATCTCTCTTTGTGGGAGTATACTGTATCTCCCCTTCACAAAGACATTCTCATGTAAAATATTCTCACACTTTGGTGTTAAAATGAATACCTGTGGTGCTTCTGAGAATGTACGTGAATCAATGAGAATTTGATAGTTCATCGATGAATAATCTCGACTCGAAACAACGCCTTGAAGATTAACGACAAACGCGCCAACAGAGGTTCTCGAACTGTGGTCTCGAATTAGATTAAGTGAAGGGTACGATGTCAATTTAAAGCTATCAAATACAGCTTTCGACAAACTCGAACCTGAACGAACTCGAAGAGGTACGAGGTATTCATTCCTCACCATTGCTCGATCTCGATCTACCGCAGTTGCTGTTCGTAGAAAGTTGCCATTCCCGTCATAAATTCCGTATTTTTCGCTGTTCATTTTGTTCACTTCCCTTCCTTTCTTGAATGAAACCGTTTAATTTCATTAAATTTGACAAGAGGGATGGGTCTTCGGCGTTCCCTCAATAATCAATATTCTCTTATTCGTCGCATTGCGTGAGATTTTAGCAACAACCCATTGCCCTTTCACATCACTTGAGACTCCAGATTGGAAACTATAAGGCCATTCAATAGGCAATTCTGGGTGATGTATATTGTACAATTGTATCCGGTTTTCGGATTCAGGAACCTTGACAAAGACATAATGTCCGTCTTGATAGTAAGGTCGATTCACTAATGCAGGGGAGTTTTTCCGAGCAAAACGAACGAGGATCCCCTCACAGGAGACCCCCTTTTTGGGAGTGTTTCCAGAGATGAGAGCACGCTGCCACCCTCCTGCGGGCTGTTGGACACTACCTTTGAAGACACTTTGATTCTCTTTCGCCACCGAAGGAATCTTCATCTTACATGGAACCGGTTTTCTGTACATCTGACTCTTTTGGTTCGTCTTTTTTAAATGGTTATTGTAGGGTTTGAAGTTTGTTGGAACTGGTGTGAGGTCAGGTCGGAATACAGCCGTTTTATTCGGTGCCGTATGTCGAATCTCGCAGCATCCCCAAAACCCTCGGATACGTTGAAGATCGGAGCATTGATAATTCATTTTGATATCTTCTTGCCCAGTTTGTGGATTAAACAGCGATACAGTATTTCCCATTCTTGGAGTTTGTACAAAGACGATGTCTCCATTTTGATAAGGCTCACCTTCCGTTCGAAAACGATACGCGTAGGTGCCAGCTTTATCTGTTCGGCGTGTAATGAATACACTGGTATAATCTCCAACCTCAATACCTGGAATGAGAAGTTTCGTTCCATCCAAACATTCTGTGCCGGTAAAAGGGCCTTTCATGTTTGTTTCCCCCCAGATTGACTCTACACTCTTTAACATCCCCAGTTGGATTGTAGTAGGCGCATTTCGGATAATTTGGTGATTCAGTGAGTTTCCGTCTTTGTCCATTGCATATCTTAAACTTCCATCTCGAGGTAGCAAACCTGATTGACTCATTGCCTCATATACTGTCGAAGATTCATCCACAAGAACACGTGTTGAGAGGGTCTCATTTGATTCGAGAACAAATTTCACTTCGCGGAGGGACATGGTTAGTTAACTCTTCAAGGAGAGATTCTTTTACCAAATTTAACAAAAAAGAGCCGCCATAGCAACTATATAATATCGAAAGGTGGAACAGTCATGCAATTATGTCTCGTAGAATTTACCCGTCCGGACAGGGTGACTGGTGAATTCTTTTCACGAGATTTCATCAATGCAGTATCGAAACATAGCATTGATGAAATCATTCTTTTCCAACCAATTGAACGCACATGCCCAGAACTTCGTGAAGAATTGAAGATTAAACTTCCTGAAGCGGCTTTGCGCACCGAACAACTTGACCCAATCTCGTCAGACTGTATGGTTCATGAAATGAAACAGCAACCGTGGACTTTATTGAGGCAGATTCTCTCAAAACTCGATGAATCCCAAGAGGCTGTTTTTGTTCTTGGTCGCGGTTCAAGCCTACTGCAGCACTTGATGTGGTTAAGTGCTGGGATACGAGGTTCTGAGACTCTTTTCTTGGACGCCCCCAGTGCTGCACCGTTTCAAGCCGGCAAATCAGAGATAAATACTCAAATTTCAAGTGATACGTTGGGGGCATTTGCTGGATTGCAGGCCCAAGATATCAACAATAACGTCCAAGATAGAAATGGATGGTACAGTTCTAACGATCTCGCAGAATACCCCGGCGCTGTCGCTTCTGGAGTGAACTCTGCCACTCAACTTGCAGTAGAAAATGGTTACTTAGTCAAAGATGAAACGAAGGGCACACCAAAAAATACTGTGTATAAATTAACTCCGAGGGGTTGGCCTACTGCTTTAGATGGATTTATGTCAACAAAGAAGATTGAAAATGAAACGTTGAAAGATTTGTTAGTCTCATTTATTCGCCTTCCACCTTCACGAGAGGATGGCAGTGTCCCCTCGCCCAATTTAACATCACATATCTCAACCGCCGGAGCGCATGACGGTCTGCTTGCCGTTTTGCAAAAACATGCACCGTCGGTCCAAGGTTCTCATATTATGACGCTTGAAGAAGCCTGTGAGTTTTCGGAAGGTGATGCCCTTAAAATTCACTTTCGAAGGGCAAAAGAGATACTCCGTCAGCGCAGTATATACGACTCAGTTCAAGTGAAAAATCATTTAGTGATAATCAATCCATCT
>Ga0209374_1004433_pt1 | contig 10170 bp, 9 predicted proteins | sample SaaInlLV_DNA_10m_FD_184683 | JGI IMG/M metagenome (GOLD analysis project Ga0209374, IMG submission 184683) | Marine microbial communities from expanding oxygen minimum zones in the Saanich Inlet - SI075_LV_DNA_10m (SPAdes) (version 2) | ecosystem: Environmental > Aquatic > Marine > Unclassified ...
TACTCAGCTAGGTTCTTTAGTCCACCTGGCTGTGGCCACATTCCGATGTCTGGCTCCTGGCCGGACTCGATAGCAACCTGAATGTCGGTGTCGTAAGCAGCAAGTGATTCGAAGGTGATTTCAATGCCGTTAGCCGCACCGAATTCGTCCAGTGCCTGCTGGAAGGCTGCTGCTTGGGCTTCTCCGTAACCTCCGTAGATTGTTACTGAGCCGTCTCCAGCTGGCAATTCTTCAACTGCTGGCGCTGGGGCGGCACTTGTTGTCTCATCGGTAACAGTCTCTTCTGCAGCACAGCCCGCTAGAACTAGCAATGACGCCGCGGAAACTGCCACAAATTTAGTAGCTTTTTTCATCCTTGAAGTGTCCTTTCGTTACAAGATTTCGCTCCAGACGAGCGAACCTGTGCTTAGAAGCTACAGCTTTGGATTATTCAATTGGGCAAGAAGACTAAATCGTTTATAACAATTTGTAAACGCTTACAGTTTTTACAAATTTAATGTCAGGAATTGATGTCCAAACGGAGCACTAATCCAAGATCAGAATTGGCCGTAACAGGTATTGGATCGCAGATCTCCCCCACAAACTTTCCATCGACTTCATTGAGAAATCCGAGTAGAAACCATTCACCGACAGGATTTTGCACCAACCTGGCGGCGTAGGGAAGCATGTGCTCGAAAGCGCGCGCTTCAGAGAAGTCAACACTTGACAAGTCAGTGCGGCAAACAACTGAGTAAGTGGCGTCTCTGTTTCCAAATTGTGAACGACGCTGCTCTGATAGCTCTCTGTAGCCACAGCAGAACAGCACTAGCGGTATGCCGTCAACGACTTCGTACTGAAATACCTCGAGTTGGCCGAAGTCTTTTTGGGATGCCGCAAGCGGTTGCAAAACTGTCCAGTTTTTCAGGTCTTTAGAGACTGCCTGAGCCATTGCCCCCCTGGTCTTAGGGTCGCCATTTTTTGCTCTACCGGTGATTAACATCTGCCACAATCCAGCCTCGTTTTTGAAGACCCAAGGGTCTCTCCAGGCTTGATCGTGCCAGACGGATTTATCCAGCAATTCATACCAAGTCGAGTCGGCTTCAACCAGTGGATTGTTGGGATGTTTTACCCATGAAATTAGGTCTGTGGAGGTGGCGGCCCCGATTTTTTGAATGTCTCCGCCGTCCTCACGCGATGTGCCGGTGTAGAACATCCACCAGGTCCCATCATCCGCCTTCACCACCGACCCGGTCCAGACCGTCCAGGAATCAAACGCAGGGGAATCAGAAGGTGAAAGTGCGTCTGGCAAGACCGTCCAATTCGTAAGGTCTTTAGATACGGCGTGACCGACGTTTGTGTAGCGATGGCGCCTATTTGGGTCCCCAAGACCCTTTGAGGCACAGAGGTAGAAGGCGTGACAAACATCACCATCCCACACGTACCAGCTATCCCAAATCCATCTATCAGCCAGTCTTATCGCCAAAGCATCCCTTTCTCAAGAAACTTGATGGGATGAGCATAGATCCAGGAGAGCCAGTTAAAGAAAAAACCAGCCTCAACTGTTGCTGAGACTGGTTCATCTACTGCTGGCGGAGGCCGTGGGATTCGAACCCACGAGACATTTCTGCCCACTGGTTTTCAAGACCAGCTCCATCGGCCGCTCGGACAGACCTCCGCGACACAGTTTAGTGGTAATTGCAAAAACTCAAGTGGTGAGCCAAAAACCAGCCAGGAATTGAACACCGAGGCCCTTGGTTTGATTGAGCATGCGAGTAATTTCAGTGGTTCTTATGGCGCTAGTTCTTAGTTCGTGTGTCTCTGTCACGGAACAATCTCCGGATGTGGCCTCTGCTCCTCTAACTCAGTCCGCTGAAGCAGAGCTCGACTCGCAATCAGAAGAGGTTGATTCGGGAACTGGTTATTCGGATGAGTCAGTTGAGATGGCTGACACAGAGCCCAGTCCTTCGGTCACCGAATCGGTTGAATCATCGCCAGCACCTGTTGAAGGTGAGGACCCCGCTCCCTCAGGCACAATCGTTGCTCCAACTGAGGCTCAGCCGTCTGTCGAACCCGCCCCTGACCCTTCTGAGGCCGAACCCACGGGCTACACAATGGCGATGGTTGCCGCAAACAACTCCGGCTCCAGCTGCTGGTCTGTTATCAGGAACGACGTCTACGACCTAACTTCTTGGATCAGCTCTCACCCTGGAGGTAGCAACGCGATTTTGGGCATTTGTGGCAAGGAAGCAACTAGCACCTTTGATGCCCGCCACAGCGGTCAAGGTGCTCCGGAGTCAGCACTGAAAAGCTATCTGCTCGGTCCGCTAGCTGGCTAACTACTGGAAAAACTCAAGTCCCTCAAGCGACTTGAGTACCTGAGCGACCCCATCTTCTGTCACCGCTGCTGTCACGGCAGAGGCGGCAAGCTTGACTTCTTCGGGAGCCTGACCCATCGCAAAAGCATGTCCGCCGAGGTTCTGGGCCCACCGGAACATGTCAATGTCGTTCCTGCCATCGCCCATCACCAGCACCCGGTTTGAAGTATGCTGATAGTGCTCCCTTAGCTGCCCTAGCGCGTGACCCTTGTCAATTCCCTTGGGCCCAATGTCCAACCAGGCGGTGTAGCCAATGGCGTAGCTCACGGACTGCAGTCCGACCTCGTCCATCAAGCGCAGAAACTGGTCAACATCGTGATCCGGGGACAGCACAACTACTCGGCTCACCGGGTGGTGCAGCAATTCTTCTAGCGGGGTCTCGACGTTTTGATCGCCCAGTGCATAGCTGGGAAAAGGTTTGTGGAAGCGGTAACCGCCATCTAGGTCTTCAACGGCAAAGTGTGCATTTGGAACCGTCTCGATCAGCCTGGAAAGCACATCGGCCGGCTCAAAGGTCTTGACATCGTGAACCGCAAAGCCCTTTGGGTGAGAGGGGTCAAGCCTGATGGTCACGGCACCGTTTGAACAAACTGCATGCCCGGTGTCGAGCCCAAGCTGATTTATCACCGGATAGGCGTTTGCAGCAGCTCTGCCAGTTGCAACAAAGACATGGTGGCCAAGGTCCTTTACGCGCTTGACCTGCTCAACAACCTGATCCGAGAGGTAGCCGTCATCGTGCACAAGCGTGCCATCGATGTCGATGCCTACTAGCCAGGGGTTGTCGGCACTCATCTAGTTGACGGGGCTTATCTTTTCAGCGCCACCCAAATATGGGCGAAGTGCAGCGGGAATCAAAACCGAACCATCGGCCTGCTGGTGGTTCTCCAGAATCGCAACCAACCACCTGGTAGTGGCAAGCGTTCCATTCAAGGTGGCAGCAATGGTTGCCTTGCCGTCCTGGTCGCGGTAGCGAGTGTTGAGCCTTCTGGCCTGGAAAGTGGTGCAGTTTGAGGTTGAGGTCAGCTCTCGGTAGTCACCTTGAGTTGGAACCCAAGCCTCAACGTCATACTTTTTGGCAGCGCTAGATCCAAGATCTCCAGCCGCAACATCAATCACCCGGTATGGCAGCTCACACTTTTGCAGCATTTGCTCCTGCCATGCCAGCAGCTTTTCATGCTCAGCCTCGGCGTCCTCTGGCTTGCAGTAGGAGAACATCTCAAGCTTGTTGAACTGGTGAACCCGCAGGATTCCCCTGGTGTCCTTGCCGTGGCTTCCGGCTTCTCTTCGGTAACAGGTTGACCAACCGGCATAGCGCTTCGGGGTTTCGAGGCTGTCCAGAATCTCGTCGCTGTGATAGCCGGCTAGGGCAACCTCGCTGGTTCCAGTCAAATACAACTCATCTGCTGGCAGGTAATAAACCTCTGCCGAGTGCTCGCCGAGGAACCCAGTGCCCTGCATGATTTCTGGCTTTACCAGGGTCGGGGTAATAAGGGCTGTGAAGCCAGCTTCGCTGGCTTGATCAAGTGCCAACTGCATCATGGCAAGTTCCAGCCTTGCTCCCATGCCCTTCAAAAAGTAGAACCGAGAGCCAGCTATCTTGGCACCACGCTCGATGTCAATGACATCAAGTAGTTCACCGAGCGCAACGTGGTCTTTTGCCTCAAAATCGAATTCTGGTTTTTTGCCAACCTCTTTGATCACTACGAAGTTTTCTTCGCCGCCAGCCGGGACGCCATCGAGAACAACGTTCTCAATTTTGTGCAGCACGACCATTAGCTCTTGATCGGCCTGATTGGCCTCGGCTTCAGCTTTCTTCACGTCTGCCGAAAGCTGCTGGGCCTGGGCGACCAGGGCAGCTTTTTCCTCCTTCGGAGCCTGGGCAACTAACTTGCCGTGAGCATTTTGCTTAGCCCGCAAGGTTTCAAATTGCTGCAGCGCCGTCTTTTTGGTTTCGGCCAAGCTCGCAGCCAAATCAACTAGGGACTCGTCGGCTCCCCTGGCAACCTGAGAGGCCTTGATACTGGCTGGGTTTTCCCGAAGTAAGTTGATGTCAATCACGGTTACAAGCCTACCTGTAGCTTGCGCGTGCGCGGTGTCAGCCTTGCTGGCGCAAGTTATTTAGCCAGTCTTGAGCAGACTGATAATCCCGATCGGCATTATTGCCAAGGTGAACCGAATCAGAGTGATCGGCTCTCTCGAATGAGCCCAGGTAAATGACCTTCGGGCTGAATCTGTGAAGACCCATCAGCGCTTCACCGATTGCATCGTCTTCAATGTGTCCTTGAGCATCGATGTTGAATCGGTAGCGGCCTAGCTGATCGCCAATTGGTCTTGACTCAAGCCTGGAAAGGTTGATGCCGCGGGCCGCAAATTGCTCCAGCATTTCAAGCAGTCCACCTGGCCTGTCATCGGGAAGTTCCACAACGACCACGGTCTTGTCGTGGCCGGTCTTTTTTGCCGGAGTTCCACTCTTGCCAATTTCATAAAACCGGGTTTGGGCATCCTTGTTCACGCCGATGTTGCTGGCGAGTATTTCGAGGCCGTAGATTTCTGCTGCTGCCGTTGCGGCGATCGCTGCGTGCGCGGTTGAGCCATTGGCTAGAGCCTTTGCTGCAGCAGCCGTGGAGGCTGCTGGAACGTGGCTGTGCTGTTCTAGGTTTTCGGCTAACCACTTGCGAGACTGCGCGTAGGCAACTGGATGCGTTAGCACCTCAGTGATGTCTTCCAGTTTTGTGCCGGGCCTAACCATGAGGTCAAAGCTCACCGGAACCAAGTACTCGCCATAGATCTGAACACCTGGGATTGTTGCCAGCGCATCAGATGTGGCACTAACGCCACCCTCGAGTGAGTTTTCAATCGGCGCCACGGCCCGGTGACAAGCACCCGACAAAACTGCATCGAGTGCCTCCGAGACCGAAGCGTGGGGAATGAGCTGACTCCCGGCTGCACCGGGCACCATTTTTGCTGCCATCTCCGTGAAGGTTCCGGCTGGCCCTAGGTAGGCAATCTTGTTGTCGCTTGACATGTCTCAAGATTAGGGCAGGCAGGAAATGAAAGATGGCAATACGATGCTTTTATGAATAAAAGGGGAGACGTCCAAAGGCTTCGAGGTGTGCTCCGATTGGGAGCCCTGGTCTTTGGTATTAGCTCATTTGTCTTGATTGCAGTCCCACGAATTTTCACAGATCTGCTGGGTCTTGCCGGTTCTGCCGAAATGGACTGGTCGATGCAACTAACCGGCGTCACGGTGCTCACTCTTGCAGGCGTGATGTTTGTTGGTGCTCAGTCGGCTAGCGACCGCGGAGTGCTCTGGCTGGCCAGAGTGATGATGCTTGGGGCCTTTGGCCTTGGCGTTGCCACACTGTTGATTCCCTCGGGAGTGAACTGGTTTGTAATTCTTTACGCTCTGATTGGCTTTGCGTTCTCCGGTGCCTATGGCCTATTCCTAACAAGGTCGGTCCCAGGGGAACAGAATTGATCCATGACCGTGCCGGGCAACCGGCAGTAACGCAGGACCTGGTTGATCTCCGCGCTCTTGAAGTTAGCTACTTCGACATCAAGCCCGATGCATCAAACCCGGCCGAAAAAGTTAGCTTCGGAACATCCGGACACCGCGGTAGTTCGCTGAACGGATCCTTCAACGAAAACCACGTCCTAGCAATCACCCAAGCCATTGTTGAACACCGAACTGCCAGTGGAATCAGTGGACCGATCTATATCGGACGGGACACCCATGCGCTCTCGGAACCTTGCCAGCAGAGCGTGCTGGAAGTTCTGGCTGGCAACGGAATCGACTGCTTCATCGCCAAGGACAACGGCTTCACTCCTACACCTGCGGTGTCGGTGGCGATCCTGGATCACAACCTCCAGGTCCCCAGGGGATCAGATGCTTTGGCAGATGGCATCGTTATTACCCCCAGCCACAACCCACCTTCAGATGGCGGAATCAAATACAACCCGCCCCATGGCGGTCCCGCCGACTCCGATGTCACAAGCAGGATTGCAAACCGTGCCAATGAACTGCTCAAGGCAGCACTGGTTGGCGTGAAGCGCGCCCAGCCAAAAGCGCAGGAGTTTGACTTCCAAAACAACTACATTTCACAACTGGACCAGGTTCTTCACCTAGAAACCATCGCGCAGTCGGGAATCAGAATCGGTGCTGATCCACTAGGTGGGGCATCGGTTGCCTACTGGGACCAAATCGCTCACGACTACAAGCTTGACCTGACGGTTCTAAACCAGAGCGTTGACCCACAGTTTGGATTCATGAGTCTTGACTGGGACGGCAAGATTCGCATGGACTGCTCCTCCGAGTACGCAATGGCCGCCCTGATTGAAAACAAGGCAAGCTTTGACATCTCAACGGGCAATGATGCCGATGCCGACCGACACGGCATCGTCACCGCTGACAGTGGACTGATGAACCCAAATCACTTTTTGACTGTCGCCATCCACTACCTCTTTGACTCCAGGTCCGGTTGGGACGAACACGCTGCAGTCGGCAAGACCATGGTTTCTAGCTCGATGATCAATCGCGTTGCCACTCACCTGAACCGAACGTTGATTGAGGTGCCGGTGGGGTTCAAATGGTTTGTTTCTGGCCTGCAAGCTGGGACGCTTGGTTTTGGTGGTGAGGAGTCGGCAGGTGCTTCCTTCCTCCGACTAAACGGACAGCCCTTCTCAACCGATAAGGACGGAATCATCATGTGTCTACTGGCCGCAGAAATAGAAGCTGCGACCAAGCTCAGCCCGTCCGAGAAATACGCGGAACTGGCCCAACTCCTTGGCGAACCCAGCTACCGCAGGATCGATGCTCCAGCAACCGCGGACCAAAAGCAGGTGCTGGCGGCGCTGTCAGAATCGGACATAGTTGCATCTAGCCTTGCCGGTGAGGGAATTGAGAACATCGAAACCAAGGCTGCAAACGGCGGTGCTCTTGGCGGTATCAAGGTCACGACCGAAAACGCCTGGTTCGCTGCCAGGCCATCTGGGACAGAGGATGTCTACAAGATCTACGGAGAGTCCTTCAATGGCGCGAGCCATCTAGACGAGGTCCTAGAGCAGGCTCAGTCCATTGTTGATGCGGTGATTTCTTCCAAGTAGAACTCGGCTGGTGGCAATGACCAGTAGTCCTCAAGAGTATGTATTCCATTTTTAGAATACTCGCGAGCAATCTCTATTCCGACATAACGAAGGTGCCAGGGTTCATAGCTGTAGCCGGTGGTTGCCTGAGTAGTTTCTTCATAGCGAACGATGTAACCAAACCGCCAAGCATTGTCCGCAATCCACTTGCCTGCCTCAGTGTCTCCAAAGCAGGTCATGATTGCGCAGCCTTGGGCTGGAACCGAAACGTCTACCGCCAGCCCGGTTTGATGTTCGGAGTGTCCGGCCTTAGCGCTTCTAACCAGAGCCCCCGCCAGCCCATACTGCCTAGTCTTTGATTCAAAAAGCTCCGCCTGGTATTCATAGGTTCGATAGGCGGAGTTCATAAACAGCTGCCCGACTCCCTGATCGAACATCTCGTTGGCCAAATCAACTAGTGCCGCAGCTGCAAGCGGAGCAAGCACCAGCTCCCGCGAATTATCCAGAGCGGCAGAGGAGGGAACTGTCACCAGAGTTGGGGGTGCGTATTCAAGTGGGGCTAGCTCGCGCTGCTTGTTGACAACAACCAGCTCCTGGAATGCATGATCGATAGTGAAGCGGGGGTAGAGGTAGTCAGAAATAAGTGGCGTTGGTGGAGTCAGTCCAGCGGTTTGAAACTCAACCGTTTGCTCCTCAATCAGTTCAAAGGATTGAGCCTGAAACAGTCCGCCTTGCAGAATCAGCGCGATTCCAAGGCTTGCCAAAACAAACGGAGGACCAAAAATAAATATTGGACTGCGTTTCAAAGGAGTAGTATTACCCACGTCTAAAACCCTAAATCTTGGAGACCAATTGGCCCAGAACACTTCTCGGGAAGCCGCAAAAAAGGCAGCCCAATCCGGAACCATGACACCCAGGCAAATCTGGATCGTACTTATCGGTCTTATGTCTGGAATGTTTCTTGCAGCCCTAGACCAGTCTGTGGTCGGTGCTGCAATGCGCACAATCGCCGATGACCTGGGCGGTCTATCACTTCAGGCCTGGGCAACAACTGCCTACCTCATCACTTCAACCGTGAGCACGCCTATCTATGGCAAGCTCGGGGACATCTTCGGCCGCAGACCACTATTCATCGCCGCTATCGCCATATTTATTGCAGGCTCTGCAACCGCTGGCCTTGCAAACACAATGGTTGAGCTTGCCGGCTATCGCGCACTTCAGGGTCTTGGTGCTGGTGGTTTATTCTCGCTCGCGCTAACAATCGTCGCCGACATTGTTCCGCCAAAAGAGCGGGCCAAGTACCAGGGCATGTTCCTGGCTGTCTTTGGAACCTCTTCGGTTCTAGGCCCGGTCATTGGTGGAGCGCTTGCTGGATCAGGTGAGCTGCTGTTCATCGAAGGCTGGCGCTGGATCTTTTTGATGAACCTGCCAATTGGTGCGGTTTCACTGTTCATGGTGATCACCTTCTTGCACGTCCCTCACACACCACGACCTCAGAAAATTGACTGGTGGGGCGCTGTGACCATTGTCCTTGCTGTTGTGCCGCTATTGCTGGTTGCAGAGCAGGGTCGTGAATGGGGTTGGGGCAGCCCGCTCTCCATCGCAATGTATGCAACTGGTCTATTTGGAATCGTCAGCTTCATTCTGATTGAAAAGCGCATGGGTTCAGCTGCGCTGATCCCACTGGCTATTTTCAAGGAGCCAACATTCGCCAGAACCCAGATCATGGGCTTCATTATTGGAATTGGAATGTTCGGTGGAATGATCGTGCTGCCACTGATCATTCAGGTTGTTTATGGGGCGAGCCCGACTGAGGCCGGACTGCTGATGCTGCCAATGGTTGCCGGAATGATGACCGCGACAATTACCTCCGGCCGCATCATGTCCAGCACCGGAAAGTATCGGATCTTCTTCAACACGGGAACCGCAGTGATGTTCTTCGGTTACCTATACATGCTTTTGATGTTGGATGCCTCGACGCCAATTTGGGTCATCTCAATTGGAATGATCATGATCGGCTTGGGTCTTGGTCAGCTAATGCAGACAACCATGGTTGCCAGCCAGAACTCGGTTGAGGCAAAGGACATTGGCGTTGCCACTAGCTCCGCCACCTTCTTCCGCCAAATGGGTGGAACCTTCGGTGTCGCAGTATTCATGTCGATTCTGTTTGGCCAGGTGGCCGACAAGATCGGTGGCGCATTCCAGCGAGCGGACGTTCAAGAGGGAATTGCTGCTGCAACCAAAGACCCAGCGGTGCAAGCAAACCCGGACAATGAAGCAATTCTTGGAGTGCTGCAGGGTGGGCCTTCGGCAGCCGAACAGATCACTTTGGACTCCTCATTCATGATCGGCGCCGATGACAGGCTCACGCTGCCGTTCAGAATCGGCTTCGTTGAATCTTCATTGACGGTGTTCCTGGTTGCGATTTTCTTTGTTGCAGCCGCGTTCGTCATCAGCTGGTTCATCAAGGAAATTCCACTTCGCGACAAGAGTGCTTCACAGGAGGCAGCCGAGTCGGCGAAAACTGCTGGAATGAGCCACTAACTTAATCAGTTAGTATTTTGAGTAATCACGGGAGTTCGGTAAACCGGACTGAGAGGAAGACTAGACAAAGTCTTCGACCGTCAAACCTGATCTGGGTAATGCCAGCGTAGGTAGACATCTCTAACCCGTGCCTCTTAAACGAAAGGCACGAAATGAAAAAAATAGCTGTATTAGCAATCGCAGCCCTTGC
>Ga0209374_1004437_pt1 | contig 10165 bp, 8 predicted proteins | sample SaaInlLV_DNA_10m_FD_184683 | JGI IMG/M metagenome (GOLD analysis project Ga0209374, IMG submission 184683) | Marine microbial communities from expanding oxygen minimum zones in the Saanich Inlet - SI075_LV_DNA_10m (SPAdes) (version 2) | ecosystem: Environmental > Aquatic > Marine > Unclassified ...
CTGTCTCAAAAGAATCGGAAATTGGTCCGCGCCAAATTTACAACAAATCTCATAAAATAATGGGAAAAGGATGGGACAATCCTTTGTATTGTTTCAAATCTACTTTGATGGATCCTACCTTCAAAGAGGCTTTGATTCGGATGGGAATCTTATTTTTGTCCGACGAAATCCAAAGAGTCAAACTTTCCTTTTCTTTAAAGACCCTTCCCGATTGGACAGAGGGCCTCATTTTGTAACAAGCCACTTTTCCGAATTTTGTTGAAATGACTTCTTTTCCCAAATAAATGAGTTTGAAAGGATAGGTTTCTGAATCAAAAAAAAGGTCCAAATCCAAGCTTTCTCCTATTTGGAGTTGCTCCACATCGCTGTTGCGAAGGAGGTAGAAGGACGAGAGCAAGTCTTGAACTTTTGAAATAGTGACTTCCTGTATGGTGTTTTTCTTGTGATCTTCGATCTTCGCGATTTTCTTTTCCGGATAAAAATAAATGTCTCTACGAATTTTGTACCCGCCCTCATTGACCCTTCTTTTAAAGTGTTTGGGGTGTCTCGATTCTTTGTCTACAAATGATTCGTACGTATCTCTGACCTTGAAAAAGAAATTTGTAATTCCAACAGTCCATCCTTTGCCGACAAAGTGAAAGAGTTTGTTTTGTTCGTCAGCTGCCTCGTCAACTTTTAGTGTGGCGTAACCCGCATTGACAAATCCGTAGTGAATGCGGTATTTCAACCATTCTCCAGACTGAAACGCCTCTTTGTCTCGCTGAGAAAAGACGGTCATGCTGCAGATCAACATCAAAAAGAAAATTCTTTTTTTCATGAAATTTTTGACTTTTATCCCGATTCTACAAGTTTAAAACAAAATCCAAAACAGACACTCTTTTGTTCGTTAAGTTTTTGTGAAAGGTAAAAAATGGATTCGCTCGGTGGGGAGAAAGTTTTTGAAAACAAAGCCTCTTGCTTCTTCTGAGAAAAGGTCTCTCAGAGAATGCTGCTCAAATCGATGACTTTTTCAATTTGAGGCGCGTGCTTTTTAATGGAGGCTTCCACGCCGTTTCTCAAGGTCATTTGATTGATGGAACAACCGACACAAGCTCCTTCCAGTTTTACTTTTACAACATTTTCTTCGATGGAAACCAAGGAAATGTCCCCGCCATCCGCTAACAAAAAAGGGCGAATTTCGTCCAATGCTTTTTGTACCGTCAGTGTCAAATTTTGTGTGTCCATAGGCTGTGTTTTTCAATTTGAAGGCAGCTTTCGCTTGCAAACCGTTTTGCTAACGAGAGCAACCACTCATCGTCGTGATTTTTACGACTTCCGTTTCTGGCAAATCTTTGTTGCGCTTCAACAGTTCCGAAAGCATGTTTTTGGTGAGACTTGAAAATGCCGTTTCCAACAGCGTATTTTCTTGCAAAGCGACAGGGCGGCCAACGTCTCCTGCTTCCCGAATTCCTTGCACCAAAGGCACTTCTCCTAAGAATGCAGCTTCGATGTCTTGGGAGAGGTTTTTTGCGCCGTCCTGTCCAAAGATATAGTATTTATTGTTAGGCAATTCCTCAGGGCTAAAATAGCTCATGTTTTCGACGATTCCCAAAACAGGAACGTTGATGTTTTTTTGTTGGAACATGGCCACTCCTTTTTTGGCATCTGCCAAAGCGATGTTTTGAGGCGTACTGACCACAACAGCTCCTGTAATGGGGAGTGCCTGAACAATGGAGAGGTGGATGTCTCCCGTACCTGGTGGCAGGTCAATCAACAAAAAGTCCAAAGTCCCCCAAGCTGCGTCAAAAATCATTTGATTCAACGCTTTGGAAGCCATTGGTCCTCGCCAAATGACTGCTTCGTTTGGGTTGGTAAAAAAGCCCAAGGACAAAATTTTAACTCCGTAATTTTCGACAGGCTTCATTTTGGAACGTCCGCCTTCTTGGACAGAAATTGGTTTTTCTTGTGCTATGTCAAACATTAAGTGCATGGAAGGCCCGTATACATCCGCATCTAAAATCCCCACTTTAAAGCCCATTTTTGAAAGGGAGACTGCTGTGTTGGCAGTGATGGTAGACTTCCCTACTCCTCCTTTTCCAGAGGCAATGGCGATGATGTTTTGAATGCCAGGAAGTTTTTTTTCTTGGACGGCGTCTGGTTTTTTTTCTACAGCAATCGTGGAAACGTTTACTTTGACCTGTAATTTTTCAGAAACCTGTTCGCGAATTGCTTTTGAAATCTCCGTTTCTATCTTCTTTTTTGCTTGTAGGGTCGGATTGCTAATCGAAACATCTACCACCACCTCATCTCCAAATACAACCACGTTTTTTACGTTGTTGTTTGCTACCAAACTCTTCCCTTCTCCGGGTGCGGTGAGGGTTTCCAATGCTTTGTATATATCTTGCTTGTGCGTGCTCATTTTCTTCTTTGTGTGTTGTAGGCTACAAAGATACTGTGAAAACTTCACATATACATCCCTAGGCAATGCGAATTCAAAGCAGGCAAGCCAACGCGAATTTTGCTTTAAGGACGGCTGTGCGCTAAAGCCGTATTTGGATCCCAAAAAACAAGGTCAAACCCTTGAATTTGGTTGTCCTCTACTTCAATGCCTTCACTTTCCAAAAGCTGCTGCATCAGGTTTGTTCCTTGGAAATGGTGTTTGCCTGTGAGCAGTCCTTTTCTGTTGACCACTCGATGGGCTGGAATGGCCGCATTGCCATGTGAAGCGTTCATGGCCCAGCCTACCATCCTAGCTGAACGTGCGGTTCCTAAATACCGCGCAATGGCGCCATAACTTGTGACCCGTCCAAAGGGTATCTGTTTGGCAACTTCATAACAGCGTTCAAAAAAATTGTCTTCTGGCATGATGCTTTTTTTGTTAAAAGTACTAAAAAAAAAATCCTCTAAACATGCAAAAAAACAGCTTGTTGAAGGGTTCAAAAAAGAGGATCCGAAAAGACACACTCTTCTTCAGTCAACAAGGGTTCGTTGTTGAACCTCAAAAACAATTGGGCGACTGCCAGGGTGTCTTTTTCGCAATAGGCAGCAATTCGTTTTAGGTCTTTTTCGCGGTAATAGACTCCTGCAACTTGGCTGCCGTCGATGTCCTCTTTGGGAGAAGGAATTCCGAGCAACATCGTTAAAAGTTTTAAAGAAGTGTAGTTTTTGTAATCCCCAAACTTCCACAATTCCATGGTGTCTAAATGGGGTATTTGCCAGGGCTTCTTCCCAAAAAGTTTCAATTTTAAAGGCAATGCTATCTGATGCACAATCATCCGTCGTGCGATGTAAGGAAAGTCAAATTCTTTGGCATTGTGTCCGCACAAGAGGTGTTTGGGGTGGTTGAAATGACGGTCCAAAAGGGTTTTAAACTCTTGCAGCAACTGCCCTTCGTCATCCCCAAAAAAAGATTTGATCCGAAAAGAACGCTCTTTTCCCAAGGGGGCAAAATAACCTACCGAAATGCAAACAATTTTACCGAACTCGGCCCAGATTCCTGCCCTCTGGTAGAATTCTTCGGGAGTGATCTCCGGCTCGCCTTGTGCCTTCGTCTTGCGTTGGTTGGCTGTTTTTTCGGCAAAAAGTTCTTTTTGCAAGTCCGAAAGGTCACCGTAAAATTGGTGTTCCGGGACGGTTTCAATGTCTAAAAACAAAATGTGCTCTTTGGAAACGGAAAGATTCATCTTTGAAATTTTAATGAAAGGTACTTAAAAAAAGAGAGAAAAACCCTTTGATTTCCCGGGTGTATACCCCTAAAAAAAAGCGTCCAAAATATTTTGGACGCTTTTTTGAAAAGTTGTTTGCTTTGTTTTTATTCCAAAACTTCGGAGGAGCTTTGGTTGGCCGCGTAATACTCGTTGAGCAAGCTCATCGTGGCTTTCAGCAAATCTTTTGTTTCCAACAATACTCCAAAATACAACGTTGTGTTTTTTGGACTCGATTCTTCGGTTCTTGTTCTCTCTACTTGTGCTTGAATTTTTTCATTCAATAAAACAAAGAGTTCTTTGTCGTTTAAAATTTCAGCAATCTCATCAAATGACCTTGAGTTAAATGCTTTTTGTGTTTTGCTGAAAAAATTATCCAAAGCATCCTCTACTTGTCTCAATTCTTTAATCTGTGAGCTTTTCAGCTTTTTATGATTGTTGTTTATGTGTTTGTTTGTTGTTTTCACAACAAACTCCAGAGACTGTGTCATGTCTTGCAAATACCCTAGTATGTTGATATAAAAACTACTTGCATTCACACTTGTATCATCCAAGTTCTTGATAAAATAAAAGATATTATCTCTCAAGTCATCTACTTCTGTTGAAAGTTTTTCTGTGTCTTTTTTACATTTCTTAAGAATGGACAAGTCTTGTTTTGAAAGTCCTTTTATGGAATTGCTGTAAATTTTGTTTCCTCTTTTAACAACTGAAGCAATATTGCCCGCACTTTCTTCAATGACTCCTTGGATAGAAGTGCTTTCTGCTATGCTCAACTGATCTTCTGCTTTTACTTGTTTTACCTTTTTGTTGTGTGCGATATAGTTTCTTACAATCAGCGCAAAGACGATGATTAGTAATAACGGAAACATTAGATGAAGGTTTAGATTCAATAAATAAGCAACAAGTGCTGCTGCACTAAAGGCACTAAAGGCCGTAAAAAACCATCCACCAATTACGTTCAAAACTCCAGCAACGCGGTACACAGCACTTTCTGCGCCCCAAGCTCTGTCTGCCAAAGAAGTTCCCATCGCGACCATAAAAGTTACATAGGTAGTGGACAATGGCAATTTATATGAAGTTGCAATAGATATCAATACGGCAGCTACCATTAAATTCACCGCAGCACGAACCATGTCAAATGCAGGCAATTCGTGTACTTTTTCTTTTGATATGGAAATTACTGGTCGTTGAAATTGACTGTTTATTTTCTTTTGTATTGATTCTGGAACAACATAGTAAATAAATTTTGACGTCCCCATCGCAAACCTTACAAAGCCTCTTGATAAAAAGTTGGGCTGAAAACGCTCTTTGGTTTCTCCCTGGCTAGAAAGGTCTAAGGATGTTTTTACCACATTTTTGGCTTTGCTTGAAAACCACAATGTAACTACCATTACCATACCTGCCCCAAAAAGCAACCAATTATTTGTAGGTACTTTTTTTGCTAAAATATCCATCGAAAATTCAGAAGCAACTTGTCCAGAAGCAATAAAGGCCTCATAAGAGTTGTAAGCTGCCATTGGCACACCAATAAAGTTTACCAAATCATTTCCTGAGAAAGCCAATGCCAAAGCAAAAGTCCCTACAACAATAATCAATTTGTAAATATTTGTTTTTGTGAAAGAGATTAGCGCATACGATAACAAAGACCAAAAAATAGAGCTAACGATAACGATTCTGAGCACTTGAGTTTCCAAAAAGTTTTTCATGGTACCTCCTCCTAAAATCTCAAATGATTCCTTTGCATAGGACGTTCCTTTCAATCCTTTCATAAAAATAAAATAGGTAATTGCTGTCAGTGCAAAACCTCCAAACAAAGCTCCTACCCACTTTGCTTTCTTTTCAAAGTCATAGGATAATAGTACTCTAGAAACCCATTGTACGAGTGCACCTATAGAAAAGGCAACGACAACAGAAAGCAATATTCCTGAAATAATTAAAATTGCTTTGTCTGTATTGATATAATTGATCACATCAGAAAAACTTCCGTTATCGGCTCCAATTTTAATCAATGCCATGGCTACAGCCGCTCCTAGTAATTCGAATACAATGGATACCGTTGTTGATGTCGGCATTCCTAAGGTATTAAAAAAGTCTAATAATAAAATGTCTGTTATCATAACTGCCATAAAAACAATCATAATTTCATCAAAGTAAAATTCTCCTGGATTGAAAATCCCTTTTCTAGCAACTTCCATCATTCCACTAGAGAAAATTGCTCCTACCGCAACCCCTATACTCGCGACAATCATGATAGTTTTGAAAGAAATTGCCTTTGATCCAATGGCAGAATTCAAGAAGTTTACTGCATCATTACTTACCCCAACCACTAAATCAGCAATGGCTAAAATTGCAAGAGCAACAATCATTAATAAATAAATATTATCCATAATTAAAATTTTACTGTTTCTTAAAAAACCTTTACGTTGTAAGCTACTGCAAATATCCTGTTTAATAAATGCTGCAATGTTACCTGAATGTTAAACTTTATAGGTGAATGTCTACTTGAAATCGAAATCCAACTGTGTTTGTTTTTCCTATGATATCGATGTAACTCAAATCTGTTTGTACTTTTAACTTGTGTCCTGCGATGTATCTTGAAACACCAACGGTGTATTCGTTTCTATCTTCAACTTTTGCAGCTCCATCTAAAGAAACATTGGTAAATCGTCCTGCAATTTCCCAGTTGCTTTTTAATAGGTATCCCGCTGTCAAGTTCAATCCATCACCAACTCTAACGTTTGTTTCATCCTTCGCATTTCTAGCGGCATATTCTCCCATAAAAGAAAATCCTTTGTATTTGAACATGGCATCAGCAAAAAAAGTAGAAACATCAGTTGCATCAGAATCGATAGTTGAAGCGTCTTCTAAATCGATAAAATACCCTCCTTGATTCCCTCTTTCCCTTACGGCGTCTTCCACATAACTTTGCCCAATACTCAACATCAATTTCGGAGATTTTTCTCTTTTCAAATCTCCTCCTTTATAATCTCCTTTGCCTTCAAACAAGCCAAAAGGGAGTAATTCTAAACGGCTCGTGTAATGGTGTCCTCCTTTGTTCGCAACTGTAATATTTCTAGCTTCTCCTTGAGAAATTGCTAATTTTTCACGAACAACAAATTTGTCTGTTAGGTTGAAATGATGTCTCAATTGAAAACCGAATTCACGGTCAATTGTAAATTCCTTATTCAATCTTGAACGGTCTACAAATTGCAAATTTCCTGATGAAATCACACGCTCAATATTTCCTGGCAATTTTGTTTGACCATACCACAACTCAAAATTTCCAGCGAAATTCCACATGACTACCGCATCCAAAATCAGACGGTTGGCATTTTTTGTAGTGGCATCTCCTCCACTTAAATCATTGTTTGAGAGTCCTAATTCTAATTTGTATTTTAATTTAGGTGTGTAGGCAAATCCATCAAATTTCAAACGAGCCCTTCTCAACAAGGCTGTTGAACTCATATTTCCTAGTCCATTTTCGTTTTCAAAATTAAAGGTACTTAGCATTTGCATTCTTGCAGCCATCTTGATGCCCCAAGTATTGTCTTTTCCTTTAAAGCTAAAAATCCCTTTCCCAAATTTTCCTTTAGGAATAAAATTATTTTCAGTTTGAGCGTTTGCAAAAGAAACAGCAAACAATAAGACAGCGAATAGAAATTGTTTTTTCATCATTAAATATGTATTAGTTTTTGTCGGTGCAAAGAACTGAATCCAATGTTAACTTAACGTTTCCTTATGATTACAAAAAAAACATTAAAAAAAGCTATCTTTCGAAAAAGATAGCTCCCGTTTATCATAATAATAAAGTCGACAAAAACTAATATATTAATATGAAAACAAATGTGTTTTTAACTTTTCTGCTAAACTGAGGTGAATATCGCAACCCATAATTGCCTTGTTGTTAGAAGAATAACACGAAATTATTACTAAACTAAGTGAATGGCTAAAAAAGGATAGCCACTTCTGTGTTTTGATTCTTTTTTTTACAATTCTGCATTTTTCCAAGTCCATTCTGAAATATCTACACTAGCCATTGCATCGTAAGCTGCTGAAATAGAAGCGTCTTGTCCGTCAATTTGCACATTCGACAACGCTCCTCCGTCTTTCATGTCAATATTCTTGGTATACCCAGCCAAAGACAAACTTGTAATGGTTCCTCCCGATTGCTTTTTGAATTGCAAGGCTGTTCCTCCAACAGTAGAAACCGCTGTTAGGTTGATGAACTTTGGGTTGTTGTTGTCTTTGTCTCCTTCCAATACGGTAGAGAATCCTGCAATCGTATGCTTGATGTAGGCGTTTTCAACAGTTCCGTTCCATCCTTCTGTCCAATCGATAGAATCGTCCTCGTTATTTTCAAGGTATACGTTTTTTACCGATACTGTTCCTCCGAAGAACTCTACACCGTCATCAGCTCCATTGATAACTGCAACATTTTCAATAACCGTTCCCGATCCTACTGCATAAAGAGAGATCCCATTGTATTGAGATTCTGTATTGATTTGAGCACCAGTTCCTTTCATTACCAAATATTCGATAGATCCTGAATTGTCTGCATCTTCCGTACCTCCATAAATGAATCCACCTACTTCCGCTTCGGCATCTATTCCGGCAGTGGTGGTTGCTTTTCCACAAATGGTCAATCCTCCCCAATCACCAGATTCTGCTGAAGCTGAAGACATTACTACTGGTTCAGAAGCTGTACCCTGGATGTCTATTTGAGCCCCTTTTAAAACCGCAATGTACACATCGGATCCTCCGGCTACGGCTTTGATTTGAGTCCCTGCTGGAATGGTCAATTTCGCTCCAGGTTGCACGATATAAGAAGAAGTCAATAAGTAAGACTTCGTCGCGTCCAAAGTTACATCAGACGTTATGTCCCCCGCCAAAATCACATCTCCTGTCAGTTCTGTATCAATCCATGCCCAAGATGTTGGGTCTACTGTTGGCGCTGCTGCATAAGATGCTTCCAGGTCTGCATCTTCTCCGTCAATTTGTACATTGGTCAACGCTCCTCCGTCTTTCATGTCAATATTCTTGGCATAGCCAGCCAAAGACAAACCTGTAATGGTTCCTCCCGATTGCTTTTTGAATTGCAAGGCTGTTCCTCCAACAGTAGAAACTGCTGTTAGGTTGATGAATTTTGGATTGTTGTTGTCCTTGTCTCCTTCCATAGCAGTAGAGAATCCTGGAATCGTATGCTTTATGTAGGCATTTTCAACGGTTCCGTTCCAACCTTCTGTCCAATCGATAGAATCGTCCTCGTTGTTTTCAAGGTAGATGTTCTTAACAGAAACTGTTCCTCCAAAGAACTCCACACCATCATCCGCTCCATTGATGACGGCAATGTTTTCAACAACGGTTGCGGAACCGACTGCGTAGAATGAAATTCCGTTGTATTGAGATTCTGTATTGATTTGAGCACCCGTACCTACAATTACTAGGTTCTTTATCGAACCTGAATTGTCTGCATCAGTAGATCCTCCGTATTTGAAACCTCCTACTTCCGCTTCGGCATCTACTCCAGCAGTGGTTGTTGCATCTCCACAAAGGGTCAAACCTCCCCAATCACCAGATTCCCCTGCATCCGAAGTCATCAAAACGGGATTGTCAACAGATCCTTGAATGTCTATTTGTCCTCCTTTTAATACGGCAACATATACATCTGCTCCTCCTGCATCAGCTACAATTTGAGTTCCTGCTGGAATGGTCAATTTTGCTCCATCGGCAACAATAAAAGCACCCGTGAGGTTGTAGTTGATTCTAGAATCCAAAATATAATCCTCTTCTAAAAGACCTTTCAAAACCCCATTTTCCAAATCGCCCTTTTCAGTATCCCCTGATGACAATGTTTCACCAGTGTCACAGTTTGCGAATAAAGTCGCTAAAATCCCTGCAAATACAACTTGTTTTAAATTTCTAGTTTTCATTTTATTTAGTTTAATAACACCACAAATATGGGGGTATTATGAAAAAGTAAGCTTAGGTAAAAGTTAAGGCTACGTTATAAAAAGTAGCTGTTTTCACTAGGATGTTAGCAAAATGTTATGCAAAAAAAATCGGCTCAAATAAATTGGAACCGATTGGTATTCTTTTTTGTCTTGTGCTTAAAATTTGTAGGCCAAACTCAAAGTTACTTGACTTCCTTTTTTGTAGGATACTACGGTTTCGTCTGTTTCAACACCATTTACCAACGAACGTACCAATTGTGTTTGTTCAATGGCTGGATTCAATAAGTTTTTCCCTCGAATTGTCAAAGACAATTTCTCTGATAATTTTTTACTCACCACCAAATCCAAGGTTACGAAGCCTTTTTCAATAATCTCATCGTTGTACAAAGTTTCTGAACTTGACTGGTCTTCTGGAGCTCCTAAAACTGCAATTTTATCTGAAGAATAATTTACGGCTGTTGTTGCTACAAATTCTCTTTCTGATTTGGTGCTAAAGCTCAACGCTGTGTTCAAAATAAAATCGGAAGCTCC
>Ga0209374_1004439_pt1 | contig 10163 bp, 5 predicted proteins | sample SaaInlLV_DNA_10m_FD_184683 | JGI IMG/M metagenome (GOLD analysis project Ga0209374, IMG submission 184683) | Marine microbial communities from expanding oxygen minimum zones in the Saanich Inlet - SI075_LV_DNA_10m (SPAdes) (version 2) | ecosystem: Environmental > Aquatic > Marine > Unclassified ...
AGTGCTGATGGTAATGTTGGTGGTGAAATGCAATTTGGTGCACAAGTTGGTTACAAAGGTCAATTTTTAAACTTCATTTATGGAGGTGTTGACGGAAGTAGTATTACAGATAATATTTTTGTTGATTATACTGGAGGATTTGATTTATCTGATTCTTTCTTTTTCGGTATCAATGCAGCATACTCAAACTCTTCTGACGCTGACGCTGGCTACCAAGGAGTTGCTTTATACTTACAAAATTCTTTTTCAGACACTTTTGCTCTTGGTTTAAGACCTGAATTTTTCCAAGCAAACGGATCTTCAGACGCTTCAGTAACTGCAATTACTTTAACTGCGAACACTTCATTAACTGATAATCTAAAATTGATAACAGACTTAAGATTAGACTCATCTGAAGATGCTGCTATTGAAGTATTTGCCGGACAAAAAAGTGTATCTGCTTTAACAATCGCTGCAGTATACTCTTTCTAACAAAATTTTCTGAAAAAGAAAATCAAACAACCTACGAGGTTCGTTCCTCGTAGGTTTTCAAAAAAACATTAATTAAAATATATAAATATGAGTTTATTTCTAACACTATTTCAAGATACTGCAGCAACAGAAGTTTCAAAAGCTGTTGAACAGATAAATGGAGATATGGGGATGCTTTGGATGCTAATTGCTGGTATCTTAGTATTCTTAATGCAAGCCGGATTTACTTTAGTTGAATCTGGAATGACAAGAGCAAAAAATGCCGTAAACATTGCCATGAAAAACCTACTAGACATTTGTGTAGGATCAATAACATTTTGGTTAGTAGGGTATTCATTAATGTACGGAGATACTTCAAACGGATGGTTTTTCTGGAGTGGTTTATTCCAGGGTGAAGGAGCAGATTTATTCTTCCAAACAATGTTTGCTGCAACAACGGCAACAATTGTATCTGGTGCAATCGCCGGAAGAACAAAATATTCTACTTACATTATTTTCTCATTAGTAATGACTGCTGTAATCTATCCTATCTCAGGTGGATGGGAATGGAACGGTGGATGGTTAAACAATACAGATGGTATCATGCCTGCTGAGTTTATCGATTTTGCAGGTTCTTCTATAGTACACTCTGTTGGTGGATGGGCTGCCTTGGTTGCTGCATTTATGGTAGGTCCAAGAATTGGAAAATACGTAGACGGTAAAGTATTACCTATAGCAGGTCACAATCAAATTTTAGCAACTTTAGGGGTTTTCATCCTTTGGTTCGGATGGTTCGGATTTAACGGTGGTTCTCAACTTGCATGGGGTGGAGCGGACGCTATTGGTGCTTCAAATGTAGTATTAATTACAAATTTAGCTGCTGCTGCAGGTGGTTTAGGTGCATTGATTACTACTTGGATCTGGTACGGAAAACCAAACTTAGCGCAAACCTTAAATGGTGCATTGGCTGGTTTAGTAAGTATTACTGCTGGTTGTGGAAACATGACTGCTGGCGGAGCTGTTCTTGCCGGTTTAATTGGAGGTATCATTGTCGTTTTCTCTATTGAATTTATCGAAAAGAAATTAAAAATTGATGATGCTATTGGTGCTGCTTCTGTTCACGGTGTAGCCGGTGTATGGGGTACCTTAGTAATTGGACTTTGGGGTGTAGATGGAGATACCGGTATTGGATTATTCAATGGTGGTGGCGCTTCTCAACTAGGAGCTCAAGCAATTGGAGTTCTTGCATACGCTGTTTGGGCGGTAGTATTATCTTTCATCGTGCTTGCAATCTTAAAAGCAACGATAGGATTACGTGTGTCTAAAGAAGTTGAAATTGAAGGATTGGACATTTCAGAACATGGTTCTATTGCATATCCAGGTAAAAGACAAAGAGATTTTGAGGAAGAATAATAGACCTCATTAATTAATATAGTTAGTATTTAAATCACACAACTTAATTATTTAAGTTGTGTGATTTTATGTTGTAATTTATTTTATTAATTTCGCAAACTTTAAAAGCAACCAACAAACTATTAATAACAAATTTAATTCTATCATGAAAAAAATTGAAGCAATTATTAGAAAATCAAAATTTAGAGTCGTAAAAGAAGCGCTGCATGAAATTGGTGTTAACTTCTTTTCTTACTGGGATGTTACCGGTTTAGGAAATGAAAAAGAAGGACATGTATACCGTGGTGTCAGTTACAGTACCAGTGACATTCAAAGAAGACATCTCTCGATCGTTGTCAATGATGATTTTGAAGAAATTACGATAAAAACAATTCTAAACGCTGCCTCTACCGGACAAGTTGGTGACGGAAAGATTTTTGTAAGTGATATTAATGATGCTTACAGAATAAGAACAGGAGAAAAAGGAAGAGAAACACTAAACTAAACTACAATAAAATTTTATTATGGAATTATTAACTACAAATAATGTATGGATGATGATCTGTACTGCCCTCGTTTTCTTCATGCATACAGGTTTTGCATTTTTAGAAATTGGCTTGACCAGACAAAAAAACACAATTAATATTTTATTTAAAAATATTTTCATCATTACAGTCGGACTATTGCTTTACTATCTAATAGGATTTAATTTAATGTATCCAGGAGATTTTAATGGTTATGTAGGATCTATCGTTCCAGGCATAACACCTCCAGAAAATGGGATGACTCCTGAATATGCAGATGGCGGTTATACATGGTGGACAGACTTTTTATTTCAAGCAATGTTTGCTGCAACAGCTGCAACTATTGTTTCGGGGGCTGTTGCTGAACGTATGAAAATTGGTTCTTTTATGATTTTCACTGTAATCTATGTTGGATTTATTTACCCAATTGCTGGTTCATGGAAATGGGGTGGAGGATTTTTAGATCAATTGGGATTCTATGACTTTGCTGGTTCTACCTTGGTACATTCTGTAGGAGGATGGGCGGCATTAGTAGCTGTTTGGTTACTAGGCGCTAGAATTGGAAAATTTAAAAATGGAAAGCCACAAGCCATTCCAGGACACAGTATCCCACTTGCTACAGCAGGTGTTTTAATTTTATGGTTAGGATGGTTTGGATTTAATGGAGGCTCTGTCTTATCTGCAAACCCTGAATTAACTTCATTAACATTAGTAACTACTTGTTTAGCTGCTGCTGCAGGTGGGGTTGTAGCTGCTTTGGTTTCTTTTATCAAATACAAAAATCTAGATTTAACCATGTTTCTAAATGGTATTCTTGGAGGACTAGTAGGTATTACCGCTGGAGCAGATGTAATGACACCAGAAAGCGCCATTATTATTGGGGCCATTGCAGGAGTGCTCATAGTATTTGCTGTAAGTTTTGTAGATGCTATTAAATTAGATGATCCAGTCGGTGCAATCGCTGTTCACCTAATATGTGGGATCTGGGGAACACTTGCTGTAGGTCTCTTTTCTACAAATCCAGAACATACCTTCTTAATACAATTAACAGGTGTTGCTTGTTATGCATTACTATGTATTGTTTCGTCTTTTTTAATATTCTTTGTTTTAAAGAAAACACTTGGTCTTAGAGTTTCAGAAAAAGAAGAATTAGAAGGCTTAGATACTCATGAACATGGAATGGATGCCTATCCAGACTTTCGTTTAAACGAGCACTAACAACTCATAATTACCCTATAAAAAGTCTGTAAATTTAAAATTTGCAGACTTTTTTTGTGTTTTATGGATTTAATAATTAAACAGGTTTTAATTATCAAAAAAAACTTTTTTTCATTACTTTTTTGATTTCATCATAAAAATCACATTAAAACAAACTGTTTATTAAAACCTTTTCAATAAAAACCATAAATTTGTATGTATAATTGAATACAATATGAAGAAACAAGGACTATACTTACCAGAATTTGAACATGAAAATTGTGGGGCTGGTTTTATTTGTAACCTAAATGGAAAAAAGACAAATCAAATTATACACGATGCCCTAGAAATCCTAGTTAAATTAGAACATAGAGGTGGTGTAAGTGCTGATGGAAAAACGGGAGACGGTGCTGGTTTATTAATTGATATTCCTCATAAGTATTTTAAACGTGTATGTGATTTTACGATTCCAAATCAAAGAGACTATGCAGTTGGAATGGTGTTTTTACCAAAAAACGAAAATCAATACAAATACTGTAAAGATGTCTTCGAAAACGAAATAAAAAAACAAGGACTTACTATCTTAGGGTGGCGAACAGTTCCCGTAGACTCCTCTCAACTTGGGCAAATTGCCTTAGATTCGGAACCAAATATTGAACAATTATTTATTGGAAAAACAGCTGATTTTGATGAAGCAACTTTCAAAGCAAAGCTATATGCTGCTAGAAAAATAGCAGAACATACCATCCGAAAATCTAAAATTTCTGAAAGTGATTATTTTTATATTCCAAGCTTATCAATAACTACGATCATATACAAAGGGATTATAATGCCTGAAGACATTGGTCCTTATTATAAAGATTTACAAGAAATAGATTTAGTAACACGTTTGGCATTAGTACATCAGCGTTTCTCAACCAATACAATGCCAACTTGGGAGTTAGCTCAGCCATTTAGACATATGTGTCAGAATGGAGAAATCAATACTCTCCGTGGTAACGTTAGCAGAATGCGTGTCCGTGAAGAAATCATGAAAAGTGAGGTCTTTGGTCCACAAATTGACAAACTATTTCCAATCATTCTACCAGGAAAATCTGATTCAGCTTCCATGGATATGGTGGTAGAATTATTGACGCATACAGGCCGTTCATTGCCAGAAATCATGATGATGATGATCCCTGAAGCATGGGAAAAACACAAGACCATGTCTAAAGAAAGAAAAGCTTTTTACGAGTACAACTCGTGTTTGATGGAGCCCTGGGACGGACCCGCTTCTGTGCCGTTCACAGACGGAGATTATATTGGTGCCTTATTAGATAGAAATGGCTTGAGACCGTCAAGATATACTGTTACAAAAAGTGGTAAACTAATCATGTCATCCGAAATTGGTGTTGTTGATGTAGCGCCTGAAGATGTCAAGGAACATGGTCGATTAGAACCTGGAAAAATGTTCTTAGTGGACATGAATGAAGGAAGAATTATTGAAGATGAAGAAATAAAAAGTAAAATTGTTTCAGAAAGACCCTATGAAGAATGGTTAGATAAAACAAGATTACATTTAAAAGACATCCCCTATGCAGGTGAAACTTGCCCAATAGAAACAATAGATATTAAAACAAGACAACGTTTATTTAATTATACCCTAGAGGATATTCAAGAAGTAATTACTCCAATGGCAATTGTTGGAAAAGAAGCTCTAGCTTCTATGGGAATTGATACTCCACTTGCTGTTTTGTCAGATAGGCCTCAATTAATTTCTAACTATTTTAAACAGTTATTCGCACAAGTTACCAATCCTCCTTTGGATGGTATTCGTGAAGAAATTGTAACAGACATCAGCTTGTCTTTAGGAAAAGATAGAAATATTTTTAGCATCACAGAAAGACAGTGTCGAAAATTAAAAATTCAAAATCCTGTTATTTCTAATATTGATTTAGAAAAAGTAAGAAATATTTCTGTGGAAGGCTTTAAAGCAGAAACAATTGAAATGTTGTATTCTAAATCGAAAGGACTCAATGGTTTAGAAGACGCTTTAGATGCTATAATTGTTAAAATAGAAAAAGCACTAGAAAGAGGGACAAATATTATTATTTTATCTGATAGAGGTGTCAACAAAGAGCATGCTCCTATTCCAGCTTTATTAGCTTGTTCTTATGTAAATCATCAAATGAATCGCTTGCGCAAGCGTTCCTATTTCGATATTATTATAGAATCTGCAGAACCCCGTGAACCACATCATTTTGCTACCTTATTTGGTTATGGAGCAAGTGCAGTGAACCCATACATGGTAAATGAAATTATCAGAATGCAAGTAAAAGAAGGTTTTATTACTGGATTAAACGAGCAAGAAGCAGTAGATAATTTCAATAAAGCGATCGGAAAAGGTATTTTAAAAGTCATGAATAAAATTGGGATCTCTACATTACACTCCTACAGAGGATCCCAAATTTTCGAAATTGTCGGATTCAACTCTCAATTTGTTGAAAAATATTTCCCATATACAGCCTCAAGAATAGAGGGTATCGGTTTGTACGAGGTGGAAAAAGAAATTAACCAAAGATATAAATACGCATATCCAGATGCTCAAATCAATAAACGTCTCGGTCTAAATATTGGTGGAGACTATCGATGGAGAAGAAATGGGGAACGCCATTTATTCAATCCAACAACGATTTCAAAGTTACAACAAGCAGTTCGTTTGAGCGATCAAGCAAGTTATGACGTATATGCCAAAGCAATTAACGAACAGGCTGAAAACTTAATGACAATTCGGGGATTATTTGAGTTTGACAACTTAAATCCAATTCCATTAGATGAAGTAGAACCTTGGACAGAAATTGTAAAACGTTTCAAAACTGGAGCAATGTCTTACGGATCTATCTCAAGAGAAGCTCATGAAAATCTAGCCATTGCCATGAATAGAATTGGCGGTAAATCGAATTCTGGAGAAGGTGGTGAAGATAGAAATCGCTTCATTCCAGATGCGAATGGTGACAGTAGAAACTCTTCAATAAAACAAGTAGCATCAGGAAGGTTCGGTGTCACTTCTCATTATTTAACGAATGCTAGAGAGATCCAAATAAAAATGGCACAAGGTGCAAAACCCGGAGAGGGTGGGCAATTGCCTGGTTTTAAAGTGTTACCTTGGATTGCTGCTGCAAGAAATTCAACTCCTTTTGTAGGATTGATTTCTCCTCCTCCACATCATGATATTTATTCAATTGAAGATTTAGCACAATTAATATACGATCTTAAAAATGCAAATCGCGAAGCAAGAATTAATGTAAAATTAGTTTCTGAAGTTGGTGTAGGTACTATTGCCGCCGGTGTTGCTAAAGCGAAGGCTGATGTTGTTTTAATCTCTGGTTATGATGGTGGTACAGGAGCTTCACCTTTAACTTCACTAAAACACGCAGGATTACCTTGGGAACTTGGTTTGGCGGAAGCTCAACAATCTTTAGTAATGAATAGCTTACGAAGTAGAATCGTTGTAGAATGTGATGGTCAATTAAAAACAGGTAGAGATGTTGCAATTGCAGCATTATTGGGTGCAGAGGAATTTGGTTTTGCAACCGCTCCTTTAGTTGCATCGGGTTGTATTATGATGCGTAAATGTCATCTAAATACATGCCCTGTTGGAATTGCTACCCAAGACAAAGAATTGCGCAAAAACTTTAAAGGGACTCCTGAACATGTAATTAACTTCTTCTACTATATTGCAAATGAATTAAGAAGTATCATGGCGCAATTAGGATTCCGTTCTATGGATGAAATGATTGGGCAGACACATAAAATAAACGCAAATAAAGCAATCACACATTATAAAGCTAAAGGCTTGGACTTATCTTCTATATTACATACACCTGAAGGATATAATTCAAGAGCAATAAAGAGTTCAGAAAAACAAGAACATGGTTTAGAAAATGTACTTGATATGACACTGATAAACGATGCTAAATCTGCTATTCATGATAAAAAGGCAACTATTCTAAGTTACCCAATCAACAACTTAAATCGCTCTGTTGGAGCAATTTTAAGTAATGAAATCTCAAAAATTCATGCTCATATTGGATTGCCTGAAGATACTTTAAAACTAAACTTTACAGGATCTGCTGGACAGAGTTTCGGAGCTTTCGGAGCTCATGGAGTTACTTTTAATTTAGAAGGTAATACCAATGATTATTTAGGAAAAGGATTGTCTGGAGCTAAGTTAATCATCAAAAAACCTGCGAAAGCAGATTTCATCGCAGAAGACAATGTGATTATTGGAAATGTTTGTTTATTTGGAGCTGTTCAAGGTGAAGCTTATATTAATGGGATTGCAGGAGAACGTTTTGCTGTTCGTAACTCAGGAGCAACAGCCGTAGTTGAGGGTGTTGGAGATCACTGTTGTGAATACATGACTGGAGGTAAAGTAATTGTTTTAGGAAAAACAGGTCGGAATTTTGCTGCGGGTATGAGTGGAGGAATCGCCTATGTATATGATCCAGAAAATAAATTTACAAATGGTCTTTGCAATACAGAAACCATTGATTTTGAAGAAATCAATAAAGAAGATGCTGCTGATTTAAAAGCTTTAATAGAACAACATGTTCTCTATACCGACAGTAAAAAAGGAGCTGCATTATTATCAGATTGGTCTACAAGTTTAAACAACTTTGTAAGAGTGATGCCAACGGAATACAAAAAAGCTTTAGAACGAATAGCTACAGAAGAACCAATGTTTGAAGAACTAACAATAGCATAATGTCATGGGAAAAGTAACAGGATTTAAAGAATTTGAAAGACAAGATGAAACCTACACTTCTGTAAAAGACCGTGTAAAGAACTATAAAGAATTTACAGTACCGCTCTCGAACAAAGAAATTACAAAACAGGGTTCACGATGTATGGATTGTGGTATTCCTTTTTGTCACAGTGGTTGTCCATTAGGAAATCTTATTCCTGATTTCAATCACATGGTGCATCAAGGGGAATGGCAAAAAGCATCATGGATACTTCATTCAACAAATAATTTTCCTGAATTTACAGGACGTTTGTGTCCTGCTCCTTGTGAACAAGCATGCGTATTAGGTATTATTGAAGACCCTGTATCCATAGAAAATATAGAAAAAAATATTGTAGAACGTGCTTTTAAAGAGGGATGGATAAAGCCACAACCACCGAAAAACAGAACAAATAAAACAGTTGCAGTCATCGGTTCTGGGCCTGCAGGATTGGCTGCTGCACAACAACTAAACAGAGCCGGTCACACAGTTACTGTTTTTGAAAGAGATGACGAGGTTGGTGGATTATTAAGATATGGCATTCCTAATTTCAAAATGGAAAAAGGAATTATTGATAGACGAATTGCAATTTTAAAAGCAGAGGGAATCATTTTTAAGACAAACATCAATGTTGGTGTAAATTATGATGTTAAAGATTTAAAAACTTTTGATAGCATTGTTTTATGTGGAGGGTCTACCGAGAGAAGGAGTTTACCAACTCCGGGTATAGATGCTGATGGTGTTGTACAAGCAATGGATTTCTTAACGCAGCAAACCAAAGTGTTGTTTGATAAAGAAGTTGAAAACCAAATAAAGGCTACCAATAAAGATGTAATCGTTATTGGTGGTGGAGATACAGGTTCAGATTGTATTGGTACTTCAAACAGACAAGGTGCAAATTCTGTTGTTAATTTTGAGATCATGCCAAAACCTCCTGGACATCGTTCAGCAACAACTCCTTGGCCTTTTTGGCCATTACAATTGAAAACTTCATCCTCTCACAAAGAAGGTGTAGACCGTAATTGGTTGATCAATACAAAAGAATTTGTTAAAGATGAAAATGGAAGACTAATTGCTTTGAAAACAGTAAATGTTGAATGGAAAATGATTCCTGGTGAAAGGCCAGAATTAGTAGAAATATCCGGCACTGAAAAAACATGGCCATGTGATTTGGCATTGTTAGCTCTTGGTTTTACAGGTCCAGAAAGCACTTTAGCAGACCAATTAGGTATAGAAAAAGATGGAAGATCAAATTATAAAGCAACATATGGAAAATATCAAACTAATATTCCAAATATCTTTGCTGCTGGTGATATGCGTCGAGGACAATCATTAATTGTTTGGGCTATTTCTGAAGGAAGAGAAGCAGCAAGACAAGTTGATATTTATTTGATGGGAAAATCAGAGTTACCTTCTAAAGATATTACAGGTGATTTAATTGCCATGTAATAATCAGAATAAATTATATATTAAGAAACTCCTTAACGATATCGTTAAGGGGTTTTTTTTGTGTTACATAAATTAGCATCAGTAGACAAAGGATACAGTTTGTTTTGTAAAAGAAAAGAATAAAGATAGAAGAGGTAAAATTCAAAACAATACCAATCTATGATAATAATAATATTGTAATATTAATACAAGATGAATAAACAGTGTATCTAGCAGAGATGAATATAGTACTGTTACAAAAAATAAAAAAAAATAGTTGTAAAATGCATGAAAGAGTATTCGTAATAATATTCACTAGATTTTTGACATAAAAAAACCTCATATTGTTACATATGAGGTTTGTATTACTAAAATTAATTAGTATAAAGAAAGGCGGCGACCTACT
>Ga0209374_1004449_pt1 | contig 10141 bp, 10 predicted proteins | sample SaaInlLV_DNA_10m_FD_184683 | JGI IMG/M metagenome (GOLD analysis project Ga0209374, IMG submission 184683) | Marine microbial communities from expanding oxygen minimum zones in the Saanich Inlet - SI075_LV_DNA_10m (SPAdes) (version 2) | ecosystem: Environmental > Aquatic > Marine > Unclassified ...
TGGCAGTAATAACAGTGGTTACTTTAAAATTGAGGTAATGGCAAAAAGAATAGTCGTACTAGGTGCAGGGATTAGTGGAATTGGGGCGGCTGTTTTAGCAAAGCAAAAAGGGTTTGATGTTTTTGTTTCGGATAAAGGAATAATTAAGGATGATAATAAAGCAGTTCTTTTAAATAATGAGATTGAGTGGGAAGAAGGAAAACATACTTATAAGCAAATATTAAATGCGAATGAGGTGATTAAAAGTCCTGGAATACCAGATACTGTTGATATAATTCAGCAATTAGCAGTGAAAAATATTCCTATAATATCAGAAGTAGAATTTGCTTTTAGGTATACTAGAGCTAAGATTGCAGCTGTCACTGGAAGTAATGGAAAAACAACAACTACTTTACTCTTAGGTCATGTACTAAAAAGTGCAGGGCTTGATGTATTGGTTGCGGGAAATGTAGGGTTTGGTTTTGCACTTTCTATTGCTGAGCGAGATTACGATTATATCGTTTTGGAGTTGAGTAGTTTTCAGTTAGATGGTATACAAAACTTTAGAAGTGATGTGGCGATATTACTGAATATTACTACTGATCATTTGGATAGGTATGATTATAAACTGGAAAATTATGCAGCATCAAAATTTAGGATTACTAAAAACCAAACCGAGCAAGATGTATTGATTTATAATTCAGATGACGCATTGATAAAGGTACTCAATACAAAAGCAAAAAAACTCCCAATCTCATTAAAGTCAGAACAAACAGAAGGAGGGTTTTATAATAACAATGAAATAATAATTAATTTAAATAACAAAACTATGACCATGCAAGAACTAGCCCTACAAGGCAAACACAACATTTTCAACTCAATGGCAGCCGCTATGGCAGCAAGAGTTTTTGAAGTAAAGGATACGGTTATCCGTCAAGCAATGATTGATTTCCAAAATGTAGAACACAGATTGGAATATGTACTTACTGTACATGGTATCGATTTTGTAAATGATTCCAAAGCAACTAATGTAAATGCTTGTTGGTATGCGCTTGAAAGCATGACTAAGGATGTCGTTTGGATTGTAGGTGGTGTTGATAAAGGAAATGACTATACTGAGTTAGCGAGTATGGTAGATGAAAAAGTAAAGGCTATAATCTGTCTAGGAGAGAATAATGAAAATATTATAGATGCTTTTAGAGGAAAAGTGGATACTATTGTTCAGGCTTCAAATATGCAAGAAGCAGTAAGTCAATCTTATGCTTTAGCAAGGAAAGAGGATGTTGTTTTGTTGTCACCTGCTTGTGCAAGTTTTGATTTGTTTGCAAACTATGAGGATAGAGGTTTTCAGTTTAAAAAAGAAGTGCGTAATCTTTAAATGAGTTCTTGGATTAAAAATATCAATCTTGAAGGGGATAAAACAATTTGGGGAGTAGTCCTTGTATTATCTTTATTTTCAGTGGTAGTTGTGTATAGTACTGCAGGTTGGCATTCTTTATTCAATCATATTACAAAGTTATTGCTTGGTTTGTTTGCTATGTATGTAGTGCATAAAATCAAGTTTAAGTATTTTTCAAAACTTGGGCAGATAGGATTTATTTTTAGTTTAGTTTTATTGGTTTTAGTCTTGCTTATAGGGGTGAGTATCAATGGAGCTTCAAGGTGGTTGCAAATTGCTGGTCAACAATTTCAACCTTCTGATGTAGCAAAATTGACAATACTTATTTTTATGGCTCGGCAGATTAGTAAGCATAGGGAATACCTGAATGATCTTAAGGATTTAATCTGGTATGTATTGGGACCTTTAGTTTTGGTTTGTCTTTTAATTCTACCGAATAATTTTTCCACTGCAGCTTTGGTTTTTATCAATGGATTGGTGTTGATGTTTGTTGGGAAAATTAGAATTAAATTCATTGCTGGGATTATAGGGGTTGCATTTGTAGGTACGCTTACTATTTACAGTGCTGCAAAATTTACTCCTTTGGGAACCAAAATTATGCCAAGGTCAGCTACTTGGGTAAGTCGTATTGATAGTTTCTTTATTGATGCAGAGGGAGATGAGCAAACAAAAGATTTTCAGCAAACACAGGCTTTAGTGGCGATACAAAACGGAGGGGTAACAGGAGTTGGTCCAGGAAAAAGTACGCAAAGAAGCATTTTGCCTTATTCCTCTTCCGATTTTATTTATGCTATTATTATTGAAGAGTATGGGTTGATAGGTGGGGTAATGGCTTTATTATTTTATTTAATTTTAATGTTTAGAGCTATCCGAATAGCATTGAGAGTAGAGAGTGTGTTTGGTAGCTTGCTTACCATAGGACTTATGTTTTCTTTGGTTTTTCAAGCCTTAATAAATATGTTAGTTTCGGTAGAGATTATGCCAGTTACTGGGCAAACTTTACCTTTGATAAGTATGGGAGGAACCTCAATCGTATTTTCGTGTATTGCCATTGGGATAGTATTAAGTGTAAGCAGAGATGCAACAGATAGGACTTATGAAAAAGCTTAAAGTAATCATTAGTGGAGGAGGTACAGGGGGGCATATTTTCCCTGCCATTGCTATTGCAAAAGCAATGGAAAAAAAAGTAGAAAAAGTAGAATTCTTATTTGTGGGAGCTGAGGATAGAATGGAGATGGAAAAAATTCCTGCAGCAGGATATAAAATTGTTGGGCTTTGGATTAGTGGTTTGCAAAGAAACTTGAGTAGGCGTAACTTATTGTTCCCTTTTAAGGTGATGAGTAGTTTACTGAAAGCAAGAAAAATTGTGAAGCAGTTTAAACCTGATTTGGCCATTGGAACAGGAGGTTATGCTAGTGGACCTTTACTTTTTGCTGCTGCAAAAAAAGGTGTTCCATCACTTATTCAAGAACAAAATTCTTACCCTGGAATTACCAATAAGATTCTTTCAAAATATGTGCAAAAAGTATGTGTTGCTTACGATAATATGGAAAGATTTTTCGGAAATGAAAAAATGATTATTACAGGAAATCCTATCCGTGAGGATATTTTAGGTTTTGACACTAAAGTAGAGCAGGGGAGAAAACACTTTAATATAGATGATTCAAAACCAACTGTATTGGTGGTAGGTGGTAGCTTGGGTGCTAGGACTATTAATGAAGCTATTGCTGAAAATATTGAAGGGTTTAAAACAGCTGATGTAAATTTAATCTGGCAAACAGGAATCTCTTTTCAAGATAAATCACAAGAAATTATTTCAGCAGTAAATGTGCCAGGAATTCAGGCGCATACTTTTATAAAAGAAATGGATTTGGCTTATGCAGCTGCTGATATTATTGTGTCGAGAGCAGGGGCAATTGCTATCTCGGAATTATGCTGTGTGGGCAAGCCAATCATCTTAGTTCCGTCTCCTAATGTTTCTGAAAATCATCAGTATAAAAATGCACAATCCTTAGTTAATAAGAATGCAGCACTGCTTGTTGAGGACAAGGAGGCAAGCCGTAAACTTGTAAGTACACTTATGGAATTAGTGAAAGATAATAGTTTGCAGCAGTCCTTAAGTAGTAATATTAAAAAATTAGCAATTAAAAATGCAGCTGATGAGATAGCAGAAATTGCATTACGATTAATAAAATGAACCTAGATTTATACAAACATATTTACTTAATTGGTATTGGCGGGATAGGTATGAGTGCTTTGGCGCGCTATTTCAATGCTAGGGGTAAGCATGTTTGTGGGTATGATAAAGTACAATCTGCATTGTGTAAGGAACTGGAAAGTGAGGGGATTAAAATTCATTATTCTGAGGGGATAGAACATATTCCTCAAGCCATTAAAGACGCTACTTATAATGAGATATTGGTAATTTATACGCCTGCAATTCCTGCTAATAATCCTGAGTTAGACTATTTTAGGGAGAAAGGATTTAAACTACACAAACGAGCGGAAGTTTTAGGAATGATTAGTAGTCAGTCCTATACTATTGCAGTGGCAGGTACACACGGAAAAACAACAACTTCAGCTATTTTAGCACATATTTTATATAATGCAGGAAAGCAATCTACTGCATTTTTAGGAGGGATTAGTAGAAATTACAATACGAACTTACTATTAGCTGAAAAAGGAAATATCCTTATTGTAGAAGCGGATGAATACGATAGATCGTTTTTGCAATTAAAACCTGATGTTGCTATCATCACTTCAGTGGATGCTGACCACTTAGATATTTATGAAGATAAGGAAGATTTACATAAGACCTTTAAGCAATTTGCTTCACAGATAAAACAGAAGGGAGTTTTGTTAGTTGAAGAGTCAATAGCTATTGATTTTCCTACTCCTGAGGATGGTGCAAAACTTTCCTATTCTGCTTTAAGTAAAGCAGATTATTATGCTGAAAATATAAGAGTAAAAGAAGGAAAAATGCTTTTTGATATGACTGCTTTGGATATATTGCCAGGAATGACTTATGAAAAGAAGCAAGAAGATTTAGAATTTATTTTGCCAGGGGTTCATAATGTGAGTAATGCAGTTGCAGCATCAGCAGTAGCCTGTTATTTAGGTTTGTCATGTGAAAATATAATGCAAGGCTTATCCACTTTTGAAGGTATAAATAGAAGATTTGATGTTCATATTAACTCTAAAGAATTGGTTTATGTTGATGATTATGCTCATCATCCTGAAGAAGTAAATGCAACAATAAATGCAGCTAAACAATTATTTCCGGAGCGTGAAATTACAGTAGTATTTCAACCGCATTTATTTTCGCGTACTCAGGATTTTGCACAGGAGTTTGCAGACTCATTGTCTTTGGCTGATCAGCTTATTTTGTTGGAGATCTACCCAGCAAGAGAAGAGCCAATTGAAGGAGTAAACGCTAAAATGCTACTGGATTTATGCACTAATCCAAAGAAAGAAACTTGCAGTAAAGAAGAGTTATTAGAGGTGTTAGCAGGAGAAAAATTAGATGTGTTGCTTACTTTAGGTGCTGGCGATATTGGGGCATTAGTTCAGCCAATAAAACACATGCTTAACTAATGAAACAAGTCTTTCAAATATTAAAATGGGGAATGCTTTTGGCATTAACGGTAGTTGTTCTGGCGTTTACAAATAAAAAGCAAGACCAACAATTGGTGCAGTTGAATCAGATAAATATTGAAGCTTCAGTAGATGAATTTGTAACTGAACAAATTGCTTTAGAATATATTGAAAAACACAATTTTGATTTTGATAGTGTTGTTCTTTCTGAGTTTTACTTAAATGATTTAGAGGCTACTTTGTTAAGTCATCCTGCAGTAAAAAAGGTAGAGGTCTATAGCAATCAGGAAGGAGTGATGAATGTTAAACTGGAACAAAGAAAAGCAGTAGTAAGAATAAAAACTACAAGTGCTGATTATTATTTGGATGAAGATGGGTTAGAAATGTCACTTTCCAGAAACTATACTCCAAGAGTATTGGTTGTAAGTGGTGATGCAAACCCTTTACATCATGAAGATATTTTCAGCTTTGTAAAAACAATAAATAAGAGTGAATTTTGGAAATCACAAATTACTCAGTTGCATTTTCAGGAAGATGAAGTAATTTTAATTCCAAGGGTAGGAAATCAAAAAATACATTTTGGAACTCTTACAGATATCAATGAAAAGTTAGAAAATTTATATCAATTTTATAAGCAAGCTATGCCTTTAAAAGGCTGGCAAACTTATAGCGATATTAGTTTAAAGTATAGCAATCAAATTGTGTGTACAAAAAAATAAGAATTATGGAACAAAGCAATCAACAACTAAATACAGGGGACTACATGGTAGGGCTTGATATTGGTACTACCAAGATATCTGTAATGATTGGCAGGAAAAATCAATATGATAAACTGGAGATATTGGGTACGGGTAGAGCGGTATCAAATGGTGTTGCTAGAGGAATAGTTGCAAATATTGACAAGACTGTGCTTTCAATAAAAGAGGCAGTAGATGAAGCAAAGCAAAAATCTGGTGTTAATATTGATGAGGTATTTGTAGGAATTGCTGGTCAGCATATTAAAAGCTTGCAGCATAGAGGTGAGATTGTAAGAGATAATATTGATGTAGAGATTGATAAAGCTGATATTGAGAAATTAAAATCCAATATGTTTAAGCTAATTACTATTCCAGGTGAAGAAGTGATTCATGTTATCCCTCAAGAATATACAGTAGATGGTGAAGATGGAATTCAGGATCCTAAAGGAATGGCGGGTGTGAAACTAGAAGCTAACTTCCATGTGATTACAGCTCAAGTTGGTGCAGTGCGTAATATTATGAGGTGTGTGGAAAAAGCAGGGTTAACGCCAAAGGAATTAGTGTTAGAGCCTTTTGCTTCAGCAGTAGCTACTTTGGATGAAGATGAATTGAGAGAAGGAGTTGCTTTAGTTGATATTGGTGGTGGTACAACTGATGTGGCTATCTTTTTGGATAATATAATTAGACATACGGCTGTAATTCCTTTTGGTGGAAATGTAATTACTAAGGATATAAAAACAGGTTTGTCAATTTTAGAAAAACAAGCAGAGTTATTGAAAATAAAATTTGGTTCGGCAATGTATACTGAGGATCAAGAAAATGTAATGGTTTCAATTCCTGGTTTAAGAGGGAGGGAGCCTAAAGAAATAGCAGTAAAAAACTTATCAGAAATTATTGGAGCTCGGTACAAAGAGATTATTGATTTAGTGTACCATCAAATTAAAGTTTCAGGGTATGAGAATAAATTAATGACAGGAATTGTAATTACTGGTGGAGGTGCACAAATAAGAAACCTAAAACAACTTGTTGCTTTTGTTACAGGAAAGGAAACTCGAATTGGTTACCCGAATGAACACTTAGGAAGTGAATCAAAAGATGCAGTGGTTAGCCCAATGTACGCAACTGGAGTTGGTTTGGTACTTAAAGGATTTGAACATGCTGAGAATTTAAAACCACAAAAACCTGTGGTAAATGAACCAGAAGATGTAGGTGAAGAAGAAGTAGGAAAAGAACCTACATTGATTGATAGAATATCAGGATGGTTTACTGAAGAAAATATAGACTAATAAATAATTAATAATAAATTCAAAAAAAGAAAATTATGAGCGCAATTGACTTAGGAATGGATTTCCAAATGCCAAAAAACCAATCATCACAAATAAAAGTGATGGGTATTGGTGGTGGAGGTAGTAATGCTGTTAACTACATGTACGAACACGGGATTAAAGGAGTAGATTTTGTAATCTGTAATACAGATGCACAAGCTCTTGAAGCAAGTCCAGTTCCAATTAAAATTCAGTTAGGAGCTAACTTAACAGAAGGTTTAGGTGCAGGTTCTAATCCTGATGTTGGTAAAAGAGCAGCTGAGGAAAGTGCTGATAGAATTACAGAACTTTTGGATGCGAATACTAAAATGTTATTCTTGACTGCAGGAATGGGTGGTGGTACTGGTACTGGTGCTGCCCCTGTAATTGCTGAAATTGCGCGTGAAAAAGGAATCTTGACAGTTGGTGTAGTAACTAATCCGTTTTCTACTGAAGGAGGCTACCGTAAGCAATATGCTGAAGATGGTTTAGCAGAATTGAAAAAGTATGTAGATACTTTGTTAATTATTAATAATGATAAATTAATTGAAGTGTATGGCGACCTTACTTTTACCCAAGCGTTCGGGAAAGCAAATGAGGTATTAAATACAGCTACAAAGGGAATTGCTGAGGTGATTTCACAACATTTATTAGTGAATATTGATTTAAATGATGCTCGTAAAGTATTAGAAAATAGTGGTACTGCTGTGATGGGCCAATCTGAAGCAACTGGTGAAAACAGAGCTATTGAGGCTGTGATGGGTGCTTTGGATTCTCCATTGTTAAATGATAACGATATTACTGGCGCTCAGCAAGTATTGTTAAAAATAGTAACGGGTACAGGTGATGATGAAATTAAGATGTCAGAGCTGTTTAAAATTAAGAATAAAATACAAGAGGCTGCAGGAAGAAATGTAAATATTATTGAAGGAATTGGTATTGATCCTGATTTAGGGGCTGCTGTAAGTGTTACAGTTGTTGCAACAGGTTTTGAAGAAAAAAGAAAGCCAAAAGAACCTACAATAGTTGATTTGAATGATAGAGATTCAAAAAGAGATTACAAAGAAGAAGTTAAAGATGAAAAAACAAATATAGCCTTAGATGTTGATCCTGTGGTTAGCACTTTGTCTCTTGATAGTCCTCAGCAAGCATTGGATTTGGATGAAGAAGAGTATGTTGCTCCAGTTGATAATTCAATGACTTTTGGGATGCCAGAAGCAGTTGAAACTATTCCTCAAATTACTGAAGAGAAAAAAATTGTTTTTGAGTTAAATATTGATGAGGAAGAATCTCCTGAAGAGGTGATAACTGCTATCATGGAAGATGCACCACAAGTAGAAATGAAAACGGTTGTTTTGGAAATGGATGAAGAAAATATAGTAGAAGAAGAAACTTTGCAAACTATGGAAAGCGCTCCTGTTAGTACAGATACTATGAAGGTTGAGGCAAGAGAAAGAGAGACTAGGCTAAGAGCTATCTCTCAGCAATTGCGTACGCCTTCAGGATTAACGAATTTGGAAGATGTGCCAGCTTATAAGCGAAATAATGTAGAATTGGAAGAAACAACTCATTCTGCTGAAAATGAAATATCAACTTATACTTTAAGTGATGGAAAAAATAATACTACAGAATTAAAGCAAAACAATTCTTTTTTGCACGATAATGTAGATTAACGATATGTAATTTGACTGTTTTTTTATTGAAAAGCTCTACTGTATCGGTAGGGCTTTTCAATTTACTATGCATAGCATAACACTTTATTTTAGGTTACTTATTTTTGTTCTGTAATCAAACTTATTGAATTATGAGAAAACTAATACTACTGTTAATTGCACTAACTACATTCATGAATGTAAGTTATGCCTCTTTTCCAATTACAGATACTTTGCAGGTAAAACAAGATACGATACAAACAGAAGAAATTAAACAGTATCATCAATCTTTATTGAAAATGGGGATTGATTTAAATTCGTGCAAATGTGAAAGTTGTAGAAAGGGAATCTCACCATTAGTTTGTAACTCTAAAGGAGAACTTGTAAAAGTTGACAAGAAGAGTGTGTCGAATGGTAATGCTAGTGCTATGTATCTTTTGGCTGGATTAATATTATTAGTAGTTGTTGTTATTTGGGGTGTTATTGGTCTTACTCGTGCATATAATTGTGTTGATAATGGATCTGATTGCCCTCAATCATCAGCAGAAAAACCTAAGAGTGGGGCTCCAGTTGAATTCTTGTGGGCAACTATTCTTATAGTAATTAGTGTTGGAGTTGCTATTAAAGCGCGTATTACCCAACTTAAAAATAGAAAAAATAAATCTAAATAATTATGAAAAAATTATCCTTACTTTTAATCACGCTAACTACATTTATGAATGTGAGTTATGCGTCATTCCCTGTTACTGAAACTCAGCAAACAGAGATTGTAGAAACCAATAATGCAGAATTACCAACCTATTCTAGTGGCAATTCTTTATGGGCTATTTTGTCTATAAGTTGTGTATTGCTTAGTTTAATGCTAATACTTAATCCATTAGTTGCAACTATAATTGCATTGTTAGGTGTTGTTTTTGGAGCGATTGGCTTCAATAAAAAGTTAAAAGGCTTAGCGATTACTGGCTTTATTTTGTCATTGATTATTTTCTTAGTGTCAGCTTTTTTAGCATTTGTAATTTTCGCTTTTGGAGGAGATCCAACAAAATTAGGAGATTAAATTTATGTGTAATTAACTGTTTTAAAAATGAAAAAACTACTTTTAATAGCTGTTATAACTTTACCTTTTTTTCTCTTTGGGCAGGATTATAATGTAATGTCTACTACTGATATTTTAATAAATACAGTATTGGAAAGCACAGGTAATTATTTAGAACATAAAAATGATGTTGACCTTGTTGAAAATTTAGAAATTCAAACTAAAAAGGATTCTATTGATTGGAATGATACTCAACTTATAGAATGGTAAATAATTGAACCAAAAGATTCACTAAAAATAATAAAGATATGAAAAAACTAATCTTACTTCTAATTATGCTTTTAACATTTACTAATGTGAGTTACGCTTCTTTTCCAATTACTGATACTTTGGAAGTAAAACAAGATACTGTACAAACAGAAGAAATTAAACAGTATCAC
>Ga0209374_1004457_pt1 | contig 10132 bp, 8 predicted proteins | sample SaaInlLV_DNA_10m_FD_184683 | JGI IMG/M metagenome (GOLD analysis project Ga0209374, IMG submission 184683) | Marine microbial communities from expanding oxygen minimum zones in the Saanich Inlet - SI075_LV_DNA_10m (SPAdes) (version 2) | ecosystem: Environmental > Aquatic > Marine > Unclassified ...
GGGTTTGCTTTTTTAGAAACCTTAGCACCTCCATTTGTTCTAAAAGCAGACGGTTTAGCAGCAGGAAAAGGAGTCTTAATTTTAAATTCTTTACAGGAAGCAAAAATAGAATTGGAAGAAATGGTGTCCAATCAAAAATTTGGAGAGGCATCCACTACCGTGGTTATTGAAGAGTTTTTAAAAGGAATAGAATTGTCGGTATTTGTTTTAACAGATGGTAAAAGCTATAAAATTTTACCCTCAGCAAAAGACTACAAGAGAATTGGTGAAGGAGATACCGGTTTAAATACAGGTGGAATGGGAGCAATTTCTCCAGTGCCTTTTGCAGATGCTGCTTTTTTAAAGAAAGTAGAAGAATTGGTAGTGAAACCTACGATTACAGGTTTGCAAAAAGATGGAATAGACTATAGAGGATTTATTTTTATTGGATTGATGAATGACAATGGAAATCCTTCTGTAGTTGAGTACAATGTAAGAATGGGAGACCCAGAAACTGAAGTTGTACTCCCTAGAATTGAGTCCGATTTATTTGATTTATTCGAAGGTGTTGCTAACCAAAATTTAAATGAAAAATCGTTTAAAGTTACTTCTAAAACAGCTACAACTGTAATGTTAGTGGCTGGAGGATATCCAGAAGCGTATGAAAAACACAAAGAGATTACAGGCTTAGAAAAGGTTACAGAATCTACTGTTTTTCACGCAGGAACAACTATTAAAGACAATACAATAGTTTCAAATGGAGGTAGGGTGATGGCAGTTACTTCATTTGGAGAAACCATAGAAGAGGCTTTAGAAAAATCGTATAGGAGTATTGAAGGTATTCACTTTGATAAAATGAATTACAGAAAAGACATTGGTTTTGATCTAGTATAATGAAAAAAAAAGTAATTGTAGCACCTTTGCATTGGGGATTAGGTCATGCCTCCCGTTGTGTGCCAATTATCAATTCGCTCTTAGAAAATAATTATACGCCTATCATCGCTTCAGACGGAAACGCCTTGCAATTTTTAAAACAAGAATTTCCTAATTTAGAAAGTTTTGAACTTCCGTCTTACCGAATTTCTTATGGTAGAAATTTAAAATTGAAAATCCTTTTTCAATTCCCTTCGATGGTAAAATCTGTTCAGCAAGAAAAGAAGATAATTAATGATTTTATTCTTAAAAACAAAGATGTTGTTGGTGTCATATCTGACAATAGATTTGGCGTAAGAAGTTCCTTGGTTCCCTCAGTATATCTAACACATCAAATAAATATTCTTTCTGGTGCTACGACTTTTTTTAGCAGTTTTCTTCATCAAAAAATTATTAAAACATACGATGAATGTTGGATTCCTGACACTTCCGATTCTCAATTTTCTGGAAAGCTATCCTCCACAAAAAAAAATCTAAATTATAAGTTTATAGGGGTCTTAAGTAGGTTTAAAAAAGAAGTTGTAGAAAAAAAAATTGATATTTTAGTCTTGCTCTCAGGACCAGAACCGAATCGAACTTTGTTAGAAAAGAAACTTATTTCTGAGTTTAAAAATGACCCTAGAAACATTGTTTTTGTGTTGGGAATTGTTGCCGGTAACCAAAAAAAATGGACTTTAGGGAATAATACTTTTTATAATTATCTATTGTCTAATGCGCTTCAAAAAATCATTAATTCAAGTGAAATTATTATTTCTAGATCTGGATATTCTTCAATTATGGACTTTGCGATTTTAAGAAAAAAAGTGTTTTTTATTCCAACAGAAAACCAACCTGAACAAGCGTATTTAGCAAAATATTTACAAGAAAATAGAATTGCTCCTTTTTCTACAATAGCTGATTTTTCTAAAGAAAAATTATTACAAGTCCAAAAAATGAAAGGCTTAAAAACGGAAGCAACTCATTTAAAAGCAAATTTATTCAGCCTTTTTGAGCGTAAATGAAAACTCAGAACCCACTCCGTAGGTGCTTTTTAATAAAATTGTTTCATCATGGGCTTCAATGATGTGTTTTACAATAGATAAGCCCAATCCAGATCCTCCTTGTTCTCGAGACCTACTTTGGTCTACTCTATAAAATCGTTCAAAAAGTCGCGAAAGATGTTGTTGCTTAATTCCCTCCCCATTGTCAATCACTTTCGTCACAAACTTATGATCACTGTAATTGTCAATGGCAACAATAGTTGTACCATTCGGTTTTCCGTATTTTATAGAATTTACAATTAGATTTATCAAAACTTGCTCTATTTTTTCAGCATCACCTTTCACAAAAACAGGAAACTCATAAACTCTATCAAATTTTAATGTTATGGTTCTTTTCTTTGCTTTCATTTCAAACAAATCGAAGACATTTTGTACGAGCTCTAAGATGTTAAAAATGCCTATATTTGGCTTCATGCCTTCATTCTCTAACTTGGCAATCATGTCTAAATCCTTAATAACAGCCACCAACCTTTCCACTCCTTTATTCGCCCTGTCTAAATATTTAGTTCTTATTTCTTTATCGTTAACAGCGCCTTCAATTAACGTTAATATATATCCTTGAACAGTAAATAAGGGAGTTTTAAGTTCATGGGCTACATTTCCTAAAAAATCTCTTCTAAAAGAATCTCTTTCTGTTAAATCTTTAATTTCAAGCCGTTTCCCCTCTACGAACTTTTGCATTCTTTTAGAAAGTTCCTCAATATCAGTTGAAACCGAATCTTTTTGCAAATCGTTTACATCTAATATTGAAACATCTTCATATATTTTTTTTAAACGCCTGTATATAAAATGTTCTGCTCTGTATTGAATAATAACAAATGAAATAAAGAAAAGGGCTACAATAGAAAGGATTACATAAAGGATTCCTAATTGTGAAATAACAAAGTAGTATGATATTGAGGCTATAACAACAAAAAGTATCGTTAAATAAAATGCGGACCAAAGCGCATAAGCGTATGTTCTTTTCAATTTCATTGAGACAAATCTATTTATCCTCGTCTTCTAAAACAAATTTATACCCTACTCCTTTAACGGTTTTAAAGTGTTCATCGCCAATTTTTTCTCTCAACTTTCTGATGTGTACATCTATAGTTCTTCCACCAACCACAACTTCATTCCCCCAAACAGTGTCTAAAATTACGTCTCTTTTAAAAACTTTACTTGGTCTAGAAGTTAGTAAAGAAAACAGTTCAAATTCTTTTCTTGGAAGAGAAATCTTTTTTCCAGCTTTGTAAACAACGTATGCATCTCTATCAATAACAATATCGCCAATTCTAAAAGTATCTTCACTTTTTTCAGCAGTTTTTAATCTTCTTAGCAGAGATTTTACTTTACTTACCAAAACTTTTGGTTTAACAGGCTTTGTAATGTAGTCATCTGCACCAGATTCAAAACCAGCAACTTGAGAGTAGTCTTCTCCTCTTGCAGTCAAAAATGAGATGATCACATTTTCTAAAGAGTTGATTTTTCTAATCTTTTCACAAGCTTCAATACCATCCATTTCTGGCATCATGATGTCTAATAAAATTAAATGAGGGATGTGTTTTTTAGCCGATTTTATAGCTTCTAGCCCATTACTAGCGGTAAAAATCTGATATCCTTCATTTCTTAAATTATATCCAACAATTTCTAAAATGTCGGGCTCATCATCAACCAATAAAATTTTAATATCGTTTTTATTCATAATGCTAACAAATGTATGCAATCAAAAATACTGATAAAAAATAACAAAAATAACTTCTTAACAATCATTTAATCTTGCTTTTATTTCTTTACTTTAAAATAACATTAGCTATTGTATTTATAGACAGTTTTTCGAAGTAATTTAGGATTCTGTTAACAATTAATTAACACATCACAAAGGGGTACTGAGAGTAAATAATTTCTTATTTTTACATAAAAACCCTAAAATCTTTATCCCTATGAAAAGAAATTACATTGTAATAGCATGCTTATCTTTAATTTTCAGCGCTAGCACTTTCGGGCAGGAAATGCTTCTTAATGGAGGCTTAGAAAATTGGGAAGATACAACTACTCCAACAGATTGGACTAAGGCAGAAGCACTAACACAATCTGCAGAAGCACATTCAGGATCTTTCTCTGCTGTAAGAGATGGAGGTTCTAGTACAAAAAATTTATGTCAAACAATTACTGGAATTTCACCTGGTGAAAGTTATACTTTTATTGCTTGGTATAAAGTTACTGCCGGTGATGACAAAGATGCGAGAGTGTGGTCTACATGGAAGAATGGTTCTTCAACGGTTTATCATGTTGGAACATCTAGTGAATATACACTAGACCCCTTAAGAGGCCCAAATAATGGTTATTTTGATACTAATGGAGGTGTTTGGTCTAAATACGAAATTACCATAACAGCTCCCTCAGGAGTAGATTCATTTTACTATGAAGTTAGGTCTTATTCAAATTCAACAACTTATTGGGATGATTTATCATTTTTTAAGAATTCTACAGCATCAATAAAAAATAAGGCTATCGAAGGTTTTGCAACCTATCCAAACCCTGTTACAAATAATACATTTACCATTACTAGTAACAGCAGTAGTAAAAAAGACTTTGCTATTTTTAATGTTTTAGGCAAAAAAGTACTTTCATCAAATTTTTCTGGTGTAAAATCGAATGTTGATGTATCTGCTATTTCTGCGGGTATTTATATTTTAAAAGTAACTGAAGAAGGTAAAACGGCTACTAAGAAACTGGTAATCAGATAAAACAGTATAAAATTTACGGACTCTAAAAGCTCCGAATATATTCGGAGCTTTTTGTATATTTAAACTGAAAAAGAAATCCCTATTGTGATGAATTTGTCTGTAAAACTCAATGATATTCTATTTTTAGATATAGAAACTGTGCCAGAAAAAGAACAGTGGAATGAGTTATCGAAAGAAACTCAAGAACTTTTCGAAAAAAAAACACACTACCAACGTAAAGAAGAACATACAGCAGAGGAGTTTTATGACCGGGCGGGTATTTGGGCAGAATTTGGTAAAATAATCTGTATTTCGGTGGGTTATTTTGTAGCGGTTCAAAATAAAAAACAATTGCGCTTAACTTCTTTTTTTGGTCATGACGAGCATCAAATTTTAACCGACTTTAAAGTATTGTTAGAAACACATTTTACAAAAAAGAGCCATGTTTTATGTGCGCATAATGGTAAAGAATTCGATTTTCCTTTTATCGCTAGAAGAATGATTGTGCATCAAATAGAATTGCCAAATAAATTAAATCTATTTGGAAAAAAACCTTGGGAAGTACCGCATTTAGATACTTTAGAGATGTGGAAGTTTGGAGATTACAAACATTTTACGTCTTTGAAACTACTAACGGCTACTTTAGGCATTTCATCTCCAAAAGATGATATCGATGGTAGCGAGGTTGCTAAGGTTTATTACAAGGAAAAAAACATACAACGAATTGTAAGCTATTGTGAAAAAGACACCATCGCTGTGGCTCAAATTTTATTGCGATTTAACAATCAAGAATTATTGAAAGAAAAAGATATTGTAAGTGTAAATTAATCTTCTAATTTCATAGAAAGTTCAAACCAACGTTCCTCTTTTTGTTCTAAATTAGTAATCGTCTCTTGTAACTCTTTAGACTTTTTTTCAATATCATCAGCTTCAATTTCAACATTTAAAAATTGAGCTTCAATTGTTGCTTTTCTTTTTTGAAGCTTTTCGATATCTGTTTCTAAAGAACCAAATTCTCTTTTTTCATTGTAACTTAAAGCATTTTTCGGATTCTTTTTCTCAATTTTTTCAATTGTTTTTTCGTTCTTTATTTCTTTTGGAGCAGAAACATCATAGGCTCTAAAGTCGGAATAATTTCCAGGAAAATTCTCTACAACTCCTTCCCCTCTAAAAACAAATAAGGCATCTACAATTTTATCCATAAAATAGCGATCATGAGATACTACCAAAAGGTTTCCTGGATAATCTAATAAGAAGTTTTCTAGCACATTTAGGGTAACAACATCTAAATCGTTTGTAGGTTCATCTAAAATTAAGAAATTGGGATTCTGAATTAAAACAGCACACAAATACAATCGTTTTTGCTCACCTCCAGAGAGTTTTTCAACAAAATCATATTGTTTCTTTTTGTCAAATAAAAAGCGTTCTAATAATTGTGATGCAGAAATTTTTCTTCCTTTAGAAAGCGGAATAAATTCTCCAAATTCTTTTACAACTTCAATTACTTTCTGACCTTCTTTGATCTCAATTCCGGCTTGTGTATAGTAGCCATATTTTACAGTTTCACCCAAAATCACTTTACCGGCATCTAAAGGTGCTTTTTGGGTAATAATATTTAAAAATGAAGACTTTCCTGTTCCGTTTTTACCGATAATACCAACACGTTCTCCACGTTTAAAAACATAATCGAAACGCTCTAAAATCTTCTTGTCTCCAAAAGATTTAGATACTTTATGGAGTTCCAAAATTTTACTCCCTAAACGCTCCATATTTATTTCTAATTGAACTTGATGGTCTTTTCTTCGTTGATGTGCTTTTTCTTTAATTTGGTAAAAATCATCGATTCTAGATTTCGATTTTGTAGTTCTCGCTTTTGGTTGCTTTCGCATCCATTCTAATTCTTTTTTAAATAAACTTTTAGCTTTTCCTAAATTGGTTGCTTCTAACGCTAAACGTTCTTCTTTATTTTGAAGATAGTAAGAATAATTACCTTTGTATTTATAGATTTTGCCTTGGTCTAATTCTAAAATTTCATTACATACGCGCTCTAAAAAGTAACGATCATGTGTTACCATAAATAGGGTAATCTTTTCTTTTGCAAAGAAAGCCTCCAACCATTCTATCATTTCTAAATCTAAATGATTGGTTGGTTCATCTAAAATTAGTAAATTTGGTTTATTTATTAATACAATTGCCAAAGACAACCTTTTTCTTTGACCTCCAGATAGAGCGCCAACTTTTAGTGTTAGGTCTTCTAATTTTAATTTAGATAAAATTTGTCGGTACTGTGTTTCAAAATCCCATGCATTGTGTTGATCCATTAAATCAAAAGCAGCTTGATATGCGTCTGCATCTTCAGGGTTTTTCAAGGCACTTTCATATTGATTGACAATTGAAAGAATTTTATTATCTGTGGCGAAAATGGTTTCTTCGATGGTTAAATTAGGGTTGATTTCATCTTTCTGAGCCAAATAAGCAACAGAAATTCCTTTTCTACAGATCACTTGTCCTGTGTCTGGAGTATCTAATCCGGCAATAATATTTAAAATAGATGTTTTGCCACTTCCATTTTTAGCTACAAAAGCAACTTTCTGATCTTTGTTAATTCCAAAAGAGATGTCTTCAAATAAGATCCGTTCTCCATAAGATTTAGAAATATTTTCTACAGATAAATAATTCACAAGGTTTGTTTTTTGCAAAGAAACAAAAAACCCAAGTGCTAACTTGGGTTTTTAAATCATTTAATTTTTGGGAAAATTTAGTTTGGGAATAAAAATTAAACGATATTTCTCATATAACGAAGTTAAAACAATTAAAAATACCTGTCAATAACTGAAAACAGTGAAATTTTTATGTCCCCGAAACTAATGAGATATTAGGTTAGAAAATGTAACTATATAAATGACTTTTATAAAGTTCAATTTCATGAATTTCTTAATTAGTACTATATTGCGTTTCAAATATTGATTAAAAAAAATATGAAGATAATAGTTCCCATGGCTGGCATTGGATCTCGTTTAAGACCCCATACTCTAACAGTTCCAAAACCCTTAACGGTTATTGCAGGAAAACCAATTGTACAACGTCTGGTAGAAGATATTACGTCTGTTGTAAATCAAAATATAGCGGAGATAGCATTTATTATAGGTCCTATTGCAAAAGGGTTTCCTGAAAACACCTCTGAGAAATTAATTAAAATTGCTGAAGAACTTGGAGCGAAGGGTACTGTTTATGTTCAAGAAGAAGCTTTGGGAACTGCACACGCTATATATTGTGCAAAAGACTCTTTAAGCGGACCATGTGTTGTTGCTTTTGCAGACACTTTATTCAAAGCAGATTTTAAATTAGATGCAACTGCAGATGGTGCAATCTGGGTAAAGCAAGTTAAAGACCCAAGTGCTTTTGGAGTTGTCAAGTTAAAAGAGGGTTTCATAACTGATTTTGTCGAAAAGCCAAAAGAGTATGTTTCTGATTTGGCAATTATTGGAATTTATTATTTTAAAGATGGAAATAAAGTCCGTGAAGAAATTCAGTATTTAATTGATAATGATTTAAAAGAAAATAATGAATATCAATTAACGAATGTATTAGAGTCTTTAAAACTACAAGGCGCAAAATTTATACCTGGTACTGTAAATGCTTGGATGGATTGTGGAAAAAAAGACCCAACAGTAGACACAAATAAACAAGTTTTAGGTTTTGAAGACAAAGCTGGTAATAATTTAGTTTCTCATGATGTAATTTTAGAGAATTCTGAAATTATTCAACCCTGTTTTGTAGGACAAAACGTAGTCCTTAAAAACACAACAATAGGCCCTTATGTTTCTATTGGAGAGAATAGCATTGTAGAAAACTCTAAAATTGTAAATTCTTTAATTCAATCTAATGTTGAGATTTTTAATGCAGATTTAGACAATGCGATGATTGGAAACCACGCAAAATATAATGGTTCGTATACATCTGTCAGCATTGGTGATTATACCGAATTAATATAAATGACTAAAAGAATAGAGCAAAAAAAAATAATAGAAAAGAGAAGTGTTTACACTTGCAAATTAATTCTCTTTTCTTTTTTCTTTACTCTTTTTTCTTTGCACTCATTTTGTCAAGACAGTATTCCTTTGGCTAAAGATTCATTGGAAGAAAAAGACTTGAAATTCCAACAATATTTCTTCAAAGCTTTATCAGAAAAATCAATTGGAAATTATCAAAAAGCGATTGAAAATCTTGAAAGTTGTCATCAAATTTCAATAAATGATGCCACTGTTTTCTTTGAGTTCTCAAAAAATTATTTGAAACTCAATGAAATGTTATTGGCAAAAGAATACATCAATAGAGGGTTACTTAAAGAACCTAATAATATATGGATGCTAAAACATCTTGTTCAAATTCTTTTAAAGGATAAGTACGTGTCAGAAGCAATTATTGTTCAGCAAAAATTAGTCGATATTGATCTAAAAGAAAGAGTTTTTCTTTTAGAGATCTATTTGCAGAAAAAAGATTTTAAGAGTGCTATTTCTTTGATGAACCTTATGGAGCAGGACAATGCGCTTTCTTCTAAATATAAAAAATTAAAAAAAAAAATAGAAAAAACAACAACAACTTTTGTAGTTGCTAAAAAAGATTCTAATGTAGACGTATTAAAAGATGAATTTAAAACAAATAAATCATATGTTATTTTAAAGCAAATTCTGGAGGCATATATAGAGAATCCTGAAATATTACTAGAATATTCTACTGAGGGAATTGCACTATTTCCTGCTCAACCTTTTGTGTATTTGATGAAAGGAAAAGCATTAAATTATATGAAAAAACATAAAAAAGCGTTGTTGATTTTAAGAGATGGGCTCGATTTTGTAATTGAAGATCAGATAGAATTGTATTTTTATAAAGAAATGGCGCTGTCGCACAGAGGATTGGGAAATAGAAAAGAAGAAGAAAAATTTATTGAAAAGGCAAAAATAAATAAAGTATAAGGATGAAGTTTTTGAAATATTTTGTGATTTTTATGATGGTATTTGCTTCTTGTAAAGCAAAAAAAAATCTAACAGATGCACCCTCAGAAATCAGGGAAATGTCGGCTAGAAAAGTAGCGAGAAAACATATGGCTTCAAATTTTGATAAGACATTCGTTGAAGCAAAATTGAAAGCAAGTTTTAATAATGGAAAACTAAAACAACGTATTTCAGTTAGTTTAAAAATCAAAAAAGATGAGGTAATTTGGCTTAAAGGAACAAAATTTATTACCTTATTTAAAGTTAAAATCACACCCACTTCTATCCGTTATTATTCATCTTACGCAAAAAATTATTTTGAAGGAGATTTTACAATATTGAAAAAATTATTAGGAACTGAGATTAATTTTAATCAACTTCAAAATTTGTTATTAGGGCAATCTTTGACGAATGTTAAAGAGCGAAAACAACAAGTTTTTATAGAAGATAAATCCTATGTTCTTTCACCTGAGCGTCA
>Ga0209374_1004459_pt1 | contig 10130 bp, 8 predicted proteins | sample SaaInlLV_DNA_10m_FD_184683 | JGI IMG/M metagenome (GOLD analysis project Ga0209374, IMG submission 184683) | Marine microbial communities from expanding oxygen minimum zones in the Saanich Inlet - SI075_LV_DNA_10m (SPAdes) (version 2) | ecosystem: Environmental > Aquatic > Marine > Unclassified ...
CGGTCCCACGACAATCACTCTCACTCCTGCTGACTTCAAAAACAAAGATGGAAATGCCCTTGAATGGTCCCGGATTACGACCTTCTCCATCAGTCTCACCGACCAGAAGACCAAACAAAAAATCAAGCTCACTGATTCAAACGCATGGCAAGTTCTTAGGCGAATCGAACTGGTGGAGGACGTGCAAAAGAAAGCGGCACCCATCCGAAAATGAGAGTCAAGACTGCGAAGATCTATTGGGAGGTTAAAAACATTGACCGGCGTATCGGCGAGATGATCCAGCAACTCGAAGCGTCGCGTTTCAATTCGGGCAAAGCCCATGGCCCAGTTGGTAAAGGGGCGGGATGAGTCGTAGGTGTCGAACTGTCTCCAGAGAGCGACGGCCGTCTCTTGCATGATTTCCCGGGCATCGGCTCGATGCGGAACGGCGACTTGAATCGAGCGCAACATCGCCGGCTCGCTTTCGAGAAGCAAGCGGGTGAAGTGTTCGTGATTGTCTTCTGAATCCGCGACGGGCATGGGTGAAAAGGATATTCTTCACAACAGGTCCACGGAAGTACGGATTATTGGACAAAAAAGTTCAGATCTTTTTCAGCCGCTGAATATCGAAGCCCTAGTCTGTTCCCGTTCAGTCTGTCTAGCAGGGAAGCAGCCGCGCTGAGAGAGTATTGCCATTCACTCTTGCCACTCTCTTTTTCAATCTTCAGCATTCGCTCCCAGCTTGACCTTGCGAGTCCTTGGTCCGTTTCGTTGTGTTCCGGCAAATTGAAAAAACTTCAGATTCTTCCACTTACCCAAGATTCACTACCCATGACTACCTCGACGTCAATTCTCCCGGATAAACTACACGAATACCCTCAACAGGATGTGATTGATGGAGCAGGCGTCGGACCGAATTCGATTCTCGATGATTGCCTGAACGAGAACGACGGGGTGCTGCAACTTCTGCACCGATACGCCGGCCGGACATTTTGCACACCAGGGAAACGGATTCGCCTAGATGAGAAGTCCTACTATCCGGACTACATGGGTGGAACCGGTCTCGATGAAATCTGGATGTGCTGCACCGTGCCCATTGTGACGGGAGTCATCGATACACGCACGGGAAAGGCACCATTTCGTGAAGGAGAAGCACACGTCCTCACGCCGAACGGGCAAGTCATCTCACTGCAGGATTTGATTGCGGATAATCCTAAAGCGGTCATGGGCGAGAAGATCATGGCCGTTTCAGAATCACTGTTCGGCGAGATCACTTGGCCGATTGTGTCCAAGAAGTTCGATAACCTGAATCCAATTCCGCATCACCTACACTGGTCAAAATGGGAAGTTTACGACATTAACTCTTTCGATAACCCAGGAGTTGATCCGTCGCATTATCACACCACCGCCATGGGGCTCTATCCCTTTGTCACGAAGGATGATTTTCTGGCGTGTATGAAGAGCTGGGGAGAAAGCGAGTATAATGGGGTTCGGCATCTGTCGCCGCACACCATGATGCATCTTGATAACGGCTTCGTGATGCCGAACGGTGTGCTTCACTCACCGACGGACCTTTGCACGCACGAGTTACACGTGACGATGGATGAGCATTTTCTCGCCGAGGACCGGACACTTGACGGCCGCATCGGCGCAGCAGATGCATTTTACGCCTGCCGGGAAGAAGACTATCCGAAGGACCGGCACGAAGACTGGGAGTGCCTGGTTGATACCTTCGACTTCGAAGCAAACCAGGATCCCGACTTCGTGAAGAAGAATTCGCGTCCGGCCATCACCGCCGAAGAATTCGCGGGCGACGGAGTGGACGCAAAGTGGATTGTTTACGGTGATGTTCTTGGCGACCAGAAGTGCTCTATGCTTCGTCTCACCATTGCACCCGGCGGTAGGATGAGCTTCTGCCCGGAGAGCCCTGCACTATTCCACACGAATGGTGGCCGCGGCCGGGTTGGGAAACTCGAAGTGCGCTATCATCAGGATATGAAGCTTGGCGAACTCTATCCTGAAATTGGATTCCTGACGCAAGCTGCACTTGATCGCGGCGGCGTTGAAATTGAGAACACAGGCACTGGCCCGCTCGTGTTAACCTTCGACTTTCCGCAGCACGCGCATTCTCAAACACCCGGTGTTGCCGTTACGAGCTAGTCGATCGATTTTGGTCAATTGTTCGGGGTTTTCTTTGAGTATGAGCGACTTTGATTAGCGTTTCTTGTTAGGTTTCAAAATTCGCGCTCCACGTGCCGGTTTGGAAGTTGCCGTCTTGGGATAGGGCATCTTGGCGTCGACTTCCTTTCGCCAGTCATGGAACATCTTCTTCAGCTTTTTGGCGATTTCTGGTTTTGATTTTGCGAGGTCTTTACGTTCACCGATATCATTCTCCAGATCAAAGAGCTGAACGGTTCCGTTTTCGTAGTATTCGATCAATTTGTATCGGCCCGAACGAATCGCGCCATTTGGACTTTGGTATCCATGATTGCTGTAGTGCGGGAAGTGCCAGTAGATTGGTCCACGTTCGTAGGGTTTCGCTTTCAAGGCGGGGACAAAGCTGCGGCCGTCTTGATGTTGGTCCGGTAATGCGGGAAGGCCCAACATTTCGAGCAGGGTGGGATAGAAGTCCGTTCCGGTCACAACGGCTTGCGAAGTGGTATTGGCTTGGGTTTTGCCAGGCCAGTGCACAACCAAGGGGACGCGAATGCCACCTTCGTAGTTCCATCCTTTGGCCCCACGCAGCGGAAGATTGGAGCTTGCGAATTGAGCGTCCAGTGATTTGCGCTGATGATTGATACCGCGATACTGATTCGAGGCTGACATGCCCCCATTGTCGCCTGTGAAGACAATGATGGTGTTCTCTTCCAGTCCGAGTTTCTTCAGCTTCGCGCGAATACGCGCCAGGCTTTCGTCCGTTGCTTCAAGCATGCCGGCAAACTCGGCGTTGTCTTGTTTCTGCTTCACCCACCAGACACGAGCGTCTTGGTGCGCCTTTAACTCGTCGTTTTTTGCCAACGCCTTGAGTTCTTCTTCCGTGAGTGCCGGTCCGTCCGGATTGGTTTCGAGAATGAAATCTGGCCCTTTTTGTTCCGGCATTGCCGCAAGCTTCTTACGATATTTCTCCACCAGGTCAGGGCGCCCCTGAATCGGGTCGTGAACTGCGAAGTGTTCGAGATGGACAAAGAAGGGCTGGTCCTGATTTCGCTCAATGAAATCCAAAGCCGCATCGGTCAGCTTATCAGTATAGTAGTCACCTTCTTTTGCAGGTAGCTTGTTATTGTAAGCGCCACCAAAAGGGTAGTGATAGGAACGAACCCATCCCGTGATCTCCTCGTCGAAACCATAGGTCTTCGGATTCACGCTCACGTGTGCTTTGCCGTAGTTTGCGGTGGCGTAGCCGTGGCGCTTGAGTGTCTCGGCCAGGGTGACTTCTTCGTCAGGCAAGGCGGTCAGTTTTTCCCCGTGATGTAGCGGCTCGTAGTCGCGCTCGGGACGCCCTCCAAGCCACTCCGTTAAATTGGTTCGGGCTGGATATTTTCCTGTTAAAATACTGGCCCGGCTGGGTGAGCAAACATGGCAAGTGGCATAGGCATTGGTGAACCGCATTCCTTCTTCTGCCAATTGGTCGATCGCCGGAGTTTCATGGAACTGGCTCCCGTAGCAACCGACATCGCGCTGACCAAGATCATCGACGAGGAAGAAAATGATGTTGGGTCTACCTTTGGCCGGAAGGTCTAAACTCGAAATGCCAAATGCAAAAAGGAAGACGAGAAGCTGGGGTAGGGAAAAGAGGATTTGATTCACTGATTAGGGATGTTTGATTTGGAAATTGGAGTTTTTTGGGGCGGTTTTTAAAACAATGGCTTGCTCATCTTGGCGTTTCGTTTTTCCCAAATCTTAACCAACTCTGCCAAACGCTCAGGCTCAGTTTCAGCGAGGTCATTTGTTTCGGAGAGGTCCTTCGAGAGATCGTAGAGTTCCCATTTGGCTTTGCCCGCTCCGAGTCGTTTGCCGAAGCGAACCAGCTTCCAATCGCCGTGACGTAGGGCGGCCTTTCCTCCCTGACGCCAGAAGAGAGTCTTGTGAGGAACGCCGTCATTTTTGCCGGTAACAAAGGGAATCAGATCGACGCCTTCGACTTGTTTTGGTGCGGTAACTCCGGTGCTGTTTGCGGTTGCGGTCGCGAAAATATCGAAAGAGCTGACTGGTTTTTTGTAGACTTGGCCAGCGGGAATTTCGCCTTTCCATTGCATCATGAAAGGCACTCGAATCGCCCCTTCATACATCTGACCTTTCGACCCGCGTAGAGGAAGATTTGAGGATGTGAGTTCTCTCGTCGGGCCGCCATTGTCGCTCAGGAAAAAGACGATGGTGTTTTCTTCGAGCTCGGATTTCCGGAGCTGCTCCATCACACGGCCAACGCTGTCGTCCATGTTTGCCAGCATCGCTGCGAAGATACGGCGGTGGATGTCTTTGATGTGGGCGAACTTTTCCATGTAGGCATCAGCGCCTTGAAGCGGGCTGTGAACCGCGTTGTAGGCGAGGTAGAGAAAGAATGGTTTGTCGTCGTGGCGATCGATGAAGTCGGCGGCTTCGCGAGTGAGTGCGTCGGTCAGGTATTCGGTTTCAATGACTGGCTGCCCACCTCGGATGATTGGATTATTTGCATCATAGTCTGGTTCGTCGCTCGGCCAGGTATGATAGTGCAGATTCTTTTTTCCGATCCAGCGTCCATCCATTCCACCCGGAAGCGTTTTACGGCGCAGCAAAGTGGTAACGCCTTTGTAGGGAGGGGGGACGAAGTAGTGACCTTCATGAGTGAAGCCAAAAAATTCATCAAAGCCGTGACGATGGGGATGATACTTCGCGGTTCCGCCCTGATGCCATTTTCCGATAAGGCCGGTGGTGTAGCCTCCGCCGTGTAGCGCCTCGGCGATCGTGATTTCTTTCGGCGGCAAACCAAAGTTAGGATCTTCATTGAGAGGTCCGGTGGGATTGAATTCGTAGCCGAAGAGAGTTGGCGTGCGTCCGGTGAGTAGACCAGCGCGGGACGGGCTGCAGTTCGGACCAGCCACATAACCCGAAGTAAAACGCACCCCATTTTTCGCGATTGAGTCGATGTGAGGTGTCGGAATTTGCGGATTTCCCTGACAGCTTAATTCACCGTAGCCGAGGTCGTCGGCGAAGAAGACGATGACGTTGGGTTGTTTTGCTAGAGCGAGGCTGGTGAGGAGGGCGATAAAAAGGAGAATGCGATTCACTTACTTTGGATGTTTGATGTTGATGTTGGGGTTGGATCGACGGCCCATCCTTTGGTGTAAATGACGCCGTAGTAGGGGTAGTGATCCCAGTTGACGGGGCCGCCGGTGACGCGTGGGTCTTTAGTTTTTTTGAGGTGATCAAAGAGTTTCTTGCGCAGGGCGGCTTGGGTTTTGGCGAGGGGAAGAGAGCCCGCGAGGTTGTTCATCTGATGGGGATCTATCTTGAGGTCGTAGAGTTCTTCGGAGGGGCGCATACCGAATGCGAGTTCTGCCAGGCGAGCAATACCGTATTTGTTGCGATATTCCATCATGAAGGTTTTGGTGGGGGAACTGTCGATTTCGCCATAGGGAATGGCGCGGGCACAGACCGATGGATCGGGAGAGCCGGAGGGCCAGCGGGAGGGTTCAAAGTTATGGATGTAAAGATGGTCGGAAGTTCGGATAGCGCGGCAGGGATAGCCTTTGCCACCTTTGCGGCAGCCGTCGTGGCGTTCCATGGCAATGAAGGCAGCTTTATGATTTTCTGAAGTTTGGTTTTCAAAGATCGGGAGGAGACTCGATGCAGTCATCATGCCTGGCGGTTTGAGTCCTGCGGCCTTGAGGAAGGTCGGGGCAAGTTCGCTAAGGTTGACGAGGTCACCGATGATGCGGCCGGGCTTCGTGATTCCTTTGGGCCAGCGGATGGCGAGGGGGATGCGGGAGCCGTCATCGTAGAGGCTAGCTTTGGCACGGGGGAAAGGCATCCCGTGGTCGCTGGTGACGACGATGATGGTGTTGTCGAGTTGACCAGATTTTTCTAAAAGTGCAATGGCGCGGGCTACTTGGGAATCAAAGTGTTCGATTTCGACGAAGTAGTCGAGGAGGTCGTTACGGACGATATCGTTGTCGGGGAAGATGGGGGGGACGATGACTCTGGAGGGATCTTTACCGGTTCGTTTTCCGGCACCAGATTCGAAGCCACGGTGGGGCTCGGAGGTGCCGAGCCAGAAGCAGAAGGGTTTCTCTTTTGGAGACTGCGCAAGGAAGTCAGAGAAGTTGCCTGCGTAGTCGGTATTACGCATTTGTTTGAAAGGTGGTTGGAGCCGCTTTTGCTGAAAGGGTGGTCCGGCAGGGTTTTCAGTGCGCCCTCCAGGTTCGAGGCGACCTGGGCTCCACCCCTTGCCAGTGTGGCCGATCAAGTAGCCGGATTTTTGAAGGAGATCGGGGTAGGTGGCAAATTTGGCGGGGAGGGTGCTGTGGATGTTACCAGCTTCTTCGAGCCGCCAGATCGGTTGACCGGTGAGGATGGCGGAGCGGGAGGGACCACAAGTGGGGGCGTCGCAGAAGGCATGGGTGAAACGAAGGCCCTCATTTGCGATACGATCAAATGCAGGAGTTTTGACGACGGGGTCGCCATTGGCTCCGGTGTGGGCGTAGCTTTGGTCGTCGGAGATGCAGAAAAGAATATTGGGCCTATCGTTCGCAGTAAGCTCTAAACTCGAAATACTAAAACCTAAAAGTAAGAAGAGAAGACGAGTGGTGGTCATAGTTATCAGGAGGCGGTTTGAATGAAGTGCCAGAAGGCGGATCCTCAAGGACTCTAGGGATTATAAATAGCATCTTCTTATTTTGATTGCACTCACATTCATCCCATCTTCGACATCCTGCAATGTTGTTCCAAGGAACTCAATCCCAAGACAAAATCGAAATCACTATTACTTGATCTGGCGGAGGGAGCTAGGCCAAGGGTCAGGGAAAGTCTCACCTCTTTGCCAAGCCGAAATTTCATTGTCGGTGCAAAAAGCATCCTGTAAGGACGAGGCGAAAGACTCACGGTCCGCCTTGAGGCCAATGAGAGTGAGTTCGTTGTGGCGATCACCGAAGAGGGGATGTTTGGTTTTAAGCAATGCTTTCAAGTGCTCGATCTCTTCGGCTAAGAGTTTGCCATCTCGATTGTGAGCAAGTTCGGCACGCCAGAGCCCCGTCAGTTCAAGCCCAATCTGGCTGCCAGATTGTTGCCAAAGTAAAACGTCCCGAGGGCGCGAGGCTAGCCAAAGGAACCCCTTAGTACGGTAAAGACCAGTCCCCATTTTACTGCGACAAGCTTCATATAAACGCTCTGGATGAAAGGGCCGAGGATCGCGAATGACGATCGCATCCACGCTGTCGACCGTAGCTGATTGCTGCGTGAGACCGAATTCATTGGCTCGACTTTCTAAGACTGAGAGTTTTGGGGCTGGGGTCGCTTCAAGTTGCGGTAAAAGAATTCCAGCTTGAGCCGAGAGTCCAATAGTCGCCTGTGGTTGGAGTGCCTGGAGGGTTTTTACTTGAGCCTCTACGTTGGGTTTCGGAACGGTATCAATTTTGGTAAGAATGATTACGCTGGCGAAGGCAATTTGTTCAGCGAGTACTTCGGCGACATGGCGCAGCGCCATATCTTGAGAATTCGCGGGTGCGCCGGTAAGAATTTTGCCATCTTCAAAGTCGCGATGAAGATTGAGGGCATCGACCGTGACGATAAAGTGGCGAAGGAAGAATCTCTTATTCTGCGTTAGGGCTTTGATTAGGGGCCATGGCCGGGCAGCGCCAGTACTCTCGCAGAGAACGAGAGGTGGAGCAGGGTCAAGCGTAGAGATCTCTTTGAGAGCTGCTCCTGCCGATTCATGGAGTTGCTCACGTGCATGATTTCCATGTAACGCCGCTACACCACCTACGAGACGACCAGGAGAAGGTTTTGAGTTCTCATCCGAGAGCAGTTCTGCGTCGAGCCCAAATTCACTCAAGTCGTGTACGATTACCGGAGCATCTTTAAGCGCCTCGTCACGTCGCCAACGCCGGAGGAGCGTGGTCTTACCTGAGCCGAGGAAGCCGCAAAGGGTAACGATGGGAACGGAGTCCGAGTTCATGAATTAGGTTCCTAAGAGTCATTCACATGGGGGGTTCCGTGAGCTTCGAAAAATAGTGGAGAACGAAACGAAAATGAAGCCGCTGTGAGGCCTTAAGGCTTATTGGTCATCTAATGCAAATGCAAGTAATCCGCATTAAATTCCAGAATTTTGACGCTCCGTTACCTAGTTGGGACCTATTCTAAATAAGTTCGAAAGGCTACCAAAATTTGGATCGATCACGTTGAGATCAAAACGACGTTCCGTTTTTGGCAATTGATTTCTCTGGCTTGTGAAACCAGCATTTTGCATGGCCCGATTTCAGAAGCTCATATTCCTCTTGGTTCTCACAGTTCCCGCAGCTGCCGAAACGCTTGTTTACCTTGGAACCTACACGGGGGGTGAGAGCAAAGGGATCTACCGTTCGACACTCGATGAAACAACCGGTGAACTGTCCGACCCGGTGCTCGCCGCGGAGCTAGAAAACCCGTCTTTCCTTGTCGTCAAACCAGACCAAAATCATCTTTTTGCCGTTTCCGAGAACGGAAATTTCAAGGGCGAAGAGGGTGGCGGGGTCAGTTCGTTCGCGATTGGGGAAGACGGCGGGTTGACACTTATCAGCCAAGTAAACTCCGGTGGCGGCGCGCCCTGTCACATTTCAACTGATCCTCAAGGCAAGTGCCTCTTGGTTGCCAACTACATGGGTGGGAGCATCTCAAGTTACCAAATTGCCGCCGATGGAAAGCTCGTTTCGCCAGCTGCCGGTGGATTTATCCAGCATGAAGGCCAAGGTGCTCAGCTTCCCCGTCAGGCCTCGCCGCATGCGCACTCCGTGAACGTCGGTCCAACCGGTAAACGCGCGTATGTCGCGGATTTGGGTTTAGATAAAGTTCTTATTTACAAGCTCGACGCAGCTAGCGGAATGATCGTGTCAAATGCTCCGCCATTTCTTAAATTGCCGGATGCCACCGGGCCGCGACACTTCTCGTTTCACCCAAGCGGTAAGTGGGCCTACACAAATTTAGAAATGTCGCTCCAGGTTGCCGCGTTGAGCCACGACGCGAAAACCGGCGCGCTCGCAGTCCTGGAAATTGAATCAACTGTGCCGGAGGGGACGGAACGTAAAGGTAACAGCACGGCTGAGTGTTTGGTGCATCCAACAGGAAAGTGGGTTTACGTTTCTAACCGGGGCCATAACTCAATCGCGGCATTTGCAATTGACCAGAAAACCGGGAAGCTTGATTTCATCGAGCGCGAATCCACGCAGGGGAAGACCCCGCGAAATTTTGGCATCGATCCCAGCGGCAAGTTTCTCATCGCCGGCAACCAAGGATCAGGAAATGTTGTCGTGTTAAAGATCAATCAGGACACTGGTTCTTTGGATCCAAGCGGCCATGAAATTGAAGTTCCGGCCGCTGTGTGCATTCGTTTTTTGAAACGTTAGGGAGGTTGCTGGCTGCTCGGAGTTTGCTTTCGGGATTGAGTCCCATCGGGCGCGAAGAGCCCGTCGGCGGCCAGGGTGTGGAGTACGCTGCTGCGAAGGTATGGGCAAGGGTGGCCAGGAAGAGGATGGTGAGAGTTTTCATGGTCATTTGGAATCTCCCTTCCGGGTTACGTAGACGTAGTAGGCACTCAGGATGGTGTCCTTACCTCGGAACCAAGTGTGAAGAGCAGCGGGCCCTTTTTTGAGGTTCATGGTAAATCTGGCACCTTTGTCTTTCTCCTTCACTTGCTTGGTCAGCCCCTCAAATTGGTAGGAGCGTTTTTCGCCGATGCTCAGGTGGTTGTGACCACTGACGAAGAGGCTCGCCTGAGTGATGGGGAGGGTGGTGCCGGTGCCATCAGGGAGGGTTCCGCTGATGGTTCCGTCGGCCTCTTTGGGCCAGCGCCGGAGTTCGATCTCGTATTCGCCAGCTCGCGCGACATCGATGAGCCAGTAGCCGCTTTTCTGTACACCTCTGCGGATCTGGTTCTGCTGATCGATGAAGACATCGAGCCATTCGGTACCGGAAAGCTTGGTGGG
>Ga0209374_1004470_pt1 | contig 10114 bp, 5 predicted proteins | sample SaaInlLV_DNA_10m_FD_184683 | JGI IMG/M metagenome (GOLD analysis project Ga0209374, IMG submission 184683) | Marine microbial communities from expanding oxygen minimum zones in the Saanich Inlet - SI075_LV_DNA_10m (SPAdes) (version 2) | ecosystem: Environmental > Aquatic > Marine > Unclassified ...
GGCGGAGCCGGCGCAGTAGGACAAAAAGCTGGCACAATGAGAAGCCCTGGAAACGGTGGAGCCGGCGCTAATATATCTAGCTATGTTGGAACCGGTTTCGGAGACAGTGGTTGGTTATGCGGCGGCGGCAGTGGTGGGTTAAATAACGCTGATTACTTTTCAGAAGGAACCTTCCCAGTATCTGTAACTGCTGGACAAGCATTAGGCGGTCAAGGCGGAGGTGGTGATGTACCTGCAAACAGACAATGGTGGGGCAATAATGGAGATGCCAACACAGGCGGTGGCGGAGCAGGTGGTGCCCATGATGCAACCATTCCTGCAGGTACACGACAACATGGTGGTAATGGCGGATCTGGCATAGTAATAATAAGATATGCAGTATAGAAGGAAAATTTAAATGGCACATTATGCAAAAGTAGTAGATGGAACTGTAGTGAATGTAATTGTTGCAGAAGCAGATTTTTTTGATAGCTTTATAGACGATAGTCCAGGAATATGGTTGCAAACAAGTTATAACACACATGGTGGTGTTCATTATGATCCTATTACAAAGGAACCTGATAGTACTCCACAGTTACGTTATAATTATGCAACTGTGGGAGGGTTATATGATCAAGATGACAATGCTTTTTATGAAAAACAACCGTACCCAAGTTGGACGTTAAATACAGACTCATATTTGTGGGAGGCACCAGTACCTCGACCTAACGAACAGAATAAATTTAGTTGGAATGAAGAAACACAAAGCTGGGATCAAGTAGACGGATAAATAAGTGTAATAACAACAGGATGTATTACACATGGCAATTAACTTTCCAAACAGTCCAAGTGACGGCGATTTATACAGTGCAGTAGGCAGGACGTGGCAGTACAATTCAACTGCCAGTGCCTGGGAAAGTATCAGTGAAAGCAATGTAACACTCACTGGTCTAGGCTTACCAAATCACAATACTCTGGACATCAACAGTAGTGGACAAATTGGCGATCACTTAATACCTGACACTAATATTACCCGTGACTTGGGAACTGCAAATAACCGCTGGAGAGATTTATATCTAAGTGGAAACAGTATCCAATTGGGTACTAGACAAATTACACAGGATAATGTTCCTGATGTAAATCTTAGTATTGCACCTGAAGTACTTGAAATACAAGTAGATGCACCTGACGCAGGGCAAGCTACAATATGGAAGTGGACTTGGGAACAAAGTACACTCCCTTATGCCAGACGTACAATCACTAATTCAAATGAACTAAATGTTCCTCTTTATAAAGAAGGCACATATGTAGTCAACAACTTTGCGGCATATGACATACACGGAAGTATGACGCAGACACATTCACTATACCTTAAATGGATAGATGGTGCTGGCACAGATAACTTGGTGTCATGGGCAACAAGTGCAGGACCAATCAGCGACACACATGCAAGTATCAATGGCGGAAACGCAACTGATGTACAACGTATTACAGTAAACGTACCCAGTACTATTACATTACCAAGTTTAACTAACCCGTCAGTCAGCTATACTGTAGTTAACAATGGCAGTGGTGGATACACATTTAGTGGAAGTGCCAAAGGCGATAATCCAAACTTAGGTCCGTTTTACCGCGGCGGTACTTACACTGTAAACATAAATGCCACTGGACACCCATTTTATTTTACAACAGATAACGGAACAAACTTTGCCTCAGGTACATACTTTGGTGAGTACACAAGCGGAGTTACTGGCTCAAGAACAGACAGTGGCACTATAACATTTACGGTACCAGCTGGCGCACCAGATACGCTTTATTACCAATGTGGTAACCACTCAGCAATGAGAGGTGAGATTACAGTCAAGGACTTGGCTGTCGAAACAAACATTAACGGCAACTATGTTGTTTATTTCCAACATACACAGGAAGGCCACAAGACGGCTGTTGAACTGAGACCTATTCCAAGTCTTGTTAATCAGATGTGCTTGGTATACGACAGCACTAGTGGTAAATTTGTACCACAGGATTTGGCAACTTATGTGGAAAACACACCCAGCTTTGAGAACAAGATACGTGAAGTGGCAGGTACAGCAGAATTAGTAGTTGAGGACGGCAGTGCCGTAATCGCTAAAGTTAATGTATATGACGACAGTACATATCTCCCACTTACTGGAAACAATCCAGGTGATCAGGCATTTGCTACCGACACTGATATCTTGTATATCTGGGACGGCAGTGCTTGGCAACAGGCCGGAGCTGCAAATAGTGATGACTTAACTGAAGGTTCAACAAATTTATTCTTTACAGATGCTAGAGTTTCTAGTTATTTGAGTAGTAATGACTTTGATACAGCAACAAATATTGTAGCAAGCATAACAGACTCAGCACCAGCTACCTTGGACACACTAAATGAATTAGCAGCTGCACTGGGAGATGACCCTAATTTTGCTACTACAACAGCAAACAATATTGCAACAAAATTAGCAATAACTGACTTTACAAGCACAGCTGATACTTGGATTGGAACAAAAGATACTGGAGCATTAAGTGAAGGATCTAATCTTTACTATACAAATACTAGAGTAGATGCTCGTATTGCACTGCAAGCAGGCAGTAACTTAGATCTAAGTGGTAAATCCACTAGCGATTTAAGTGAAGGCACAAACTTGTATTACACAGATGCTAGAGTAGATGCCCGTATAACAGCCAGTGATACAGATGCACTTAGTGAAGGCAGTACAAATTTATATTACACAGATGCTAGGGTAAAGTCAAGCACAATAACTGGAGGTAGTTTACGTGGTACTGTAAACAATACCACAGTACAATATGCAACTAGTTATAGTGGAACGCCAGCACAAGGTAGTTTCTTCTTTGATAGCTTAAACCAAAAATTAAAAGTTTATACTGGTAGTGCATTTGTTGATGCTGTACCTGCTGGTGGCGGTGGTGGTGGTGGCGATGAAACCGATGCCAATGCAACATTTGTAAAATATACATATACAATTACAAGTTCTACCAATAGTGTCAGTGGAGCAGATGACGCAAGTGAAACACTTACATATACAACTGGTGGAAATCAAAATGTAGAAGCATATGTAAACGGTATTAAACAAACAGAAGGTGCCAGTAACGATTATGTAGCAACTACTGGTTCTAGTGTGGTATTTACATATAATATTCCAGCGGGATCAACAGTTGACATTCAGGTATATGAACTGTTGACAAATGACGCTTACTATCTTAAAACAGAAACATATACACAGACTGAAACCAACAGTCAAATTAGTACTGCGCTTGCAGGATTGGTAGATAGTGCACCAACTGCATTAGACACATTAAATGAATTAGCAGCTGCACTGGGCGACGATGCTAACTTCAGTACAACAGTTACAAATAGCATTGCTGATAAGTTACCACTAGCTGGTGGTACGTTAACTGGTGATTTGTATGTCAATACTAATATTGGTGTTGGTACAACTAGCCCAACAAATAATGAATGGTCAAGTGGTGCTAAATTTATAACAATTGATGCAACATCAACTAATTCATATGGTGTACTAAGTCTTAAAGGTGACAGAAACAGTACAGGAACAACACATGCGTTCCAAATTGGTGCTGGTGATGGAAAATTGTATCTTGCATATGATGATGTAGCTAATAACCATAGAATAATAGTTTACCCTAGTGGTGATATTGGTATTGGGGAAGATGCAGGATTAGCGCAAGGCGGCAACTATGGTCAAAACGTACATATTCACAGTACTGGTACTGGTTCTAGTTTAAAATTAACTGATGTTTCTACTGGTAGTCAGACAACTAGCGGTTTTGAATTAATTACAACTGGTTTAGCTGGGTATGTCTGGAACAGAGAAGCAGGAAAACTATCATTTGCAACAAGTAATTTAGAAAGAGCCTTAATAGATGCTAATGGTAAAGTGATATTAGGCGGAGCTGAAAGTACTATTGGTTCTAATAATGTTCTTACTATAAACAATGATGGTAACAATGCTGCTTACCCTGCAATAGCATTACAAAATACAGCCATTGGTACTGGCAATGGCCAGGGCATGTGGTTAGGCATTCTTGGTGCAGGCAGTAATCTAGGAAGAGGCTATGTGTGGAACTACGAAAATCAGCCACTGTGGTTAGGTACTAATGGAGCAGCAAGACAAGTTATTCAAGCGGACGGTAAAATATCTATAGGTGCTAATGCTGAATTTACTCCTAGTGGTAGAGTACACATTAAAGGCGGCAATGGTGATCAGCTGGTACTAGACAATGCTGGTGAAAGATTTACTCAAATTAGCTTGCGTGAAAGTGATACACAAAACGGTGCATTATGGTTAGATAGTACTGATGATATGGTAGACCTTTATGCTAATACAAGTCATGGCATTAGATTAAAAACCGGTGGAGACAATACTAGAGTAACTATAGGTTCCAACGGCGATGTTGATATAAACAATGCAGGAATAGGAGCTGGCAATACAGGTGCTGGTCTCAAAGTTCAAAGTATTACTAGTGGTAGTGGAGCAATAGCGGCCAGAAGTCAAACTCATAATAATGTATTTGGTGTACTTCCGTGGAGCGATGGCAGAATATATTTAAGTAGTGGAACACATTATGAAAACGGAACCTGGAAAACACAGACCACTGGCGGTGCTGCTTTATTAAGTATTAGTTCTAATCATGGTTTGGAATGGTGGGCTGGAGATGGTTCTGCAGATGACAGATACAGTGATAAAGCCGATCAAAGGAGATTTTTAGATCCATATGGCCAAATTATAACACGAGAAAAAAGTTATAATACAGGTTACGGATCTGGAGCATATACCGCTACCAGTTCTACTAGCTGGGGAATCATAAACATTCAAGGGACCGGAAACACTGGATCCAGACCGTCTGGTAATGCAATTGGATTTAATAAAATATCCAACGATAGTGACCTAATATTATCCTTTCATATGCCTTATTACTTTACAGGCCAGTCCGCTGACAGCGGATTTGGTGTTAGGTTACGATACAGTGTAGATAATGGAGCGTCATATGGTGTAGACTGGCTTACTGACGGACCAGCTCATGGTTGGGGTGCTGGCGGTTATGGTCAAGACAATCAAGCTGGTATATTTAATTATACTTGGAATACAGAAAAAATGGTTAGTAATACATTTGTGGGAACTGTCAGATTTTACTTTGAAACTAAAGTTTGGGCCGGGGGGAACACGGTGTATTGGAACTATAGTAGTTATAGTAAGTATGGTCATATACATATTAGAGAAGTAGTAAGGACGTAATTATGCCATTATCAATTGAAATAACAATTACAGATGCTCTTAAAGCATTAGGACAAACAAATTTTGTTTGTGGCGGAGAACCAACAACCCAAGCGGAATTTGAACAGATGTTTGCTCCAGTTACTGGAGAAGATGAACATGGCAGTGCTATTCTTGAAACAGATTCCGGTGAATGGGATGTGACTTGGACACAAGTAAAAGCAAAATATGATGAACTTGTCGCAGCTCGTCCAATTTCGTTATTGCGTGAAGCTAGAGATAAAAAGTTAGCTGCAACAGATTGGATAGTAACTAAAAGTTTAGAATCTGGAGTAGCCGTTCCTAGTAATTGGCAGACTTATAGACAAGCACTTAGAGATATTACCGAAACTTATACAAGTTTAGATGACGTAAATTGGCCGGAGACTCCAGAATGACAACTAAAGCAAGTGAATTAGCACAATACGGCGTAAACATAGACGCTGATAGATTCTTAAAGATACCCAGTGTAACAACCACTGAGCGAGGTACGATCAGTGGCCAGCCCGGTATGCTAATTTATAACTCCACAACTGGTACACTACAACAGTATATTAGTGATTCAATTTGGGTTGCAATCGCTCCTGGTGTAACTGTGTTATCTGTTACACTACCCGGAAGTCAAACAGCTGCATCTACAGGTGATACGATTACAATTACAGGTGCAGGGTTCGATACTGGAAGCACAGTTAGTTTTAAAAATGGTGGCAGCACAACACCAGCTACATCAAGCACAAGAGTAAGCGGAACTAGAATAGATGCAGTATTACCTAGTTTAAGTGAAGGTACATACGATGTTATAGTTACAACTGGGTCAGGAACAACTGGAGAACTAGGCAGTGCGTTTGACGTAGACGGAACACCAGCATTCAATACAGCTAGTGGAAGTTTAGGTACATTATTAGATTATGCAGGTGTAGCAAATTTTAATGCAGGTGCCACCGAAGATGCGGCATCAGTTAATGTTTCAATTACAACTGGTAGTTTACCCAATGGGCTTAGTATAAACGCACAAGGTGTTATTACCGGAACGCCCAGTGTTAATGCAAGTGCAGATACTGTGTATAGTTTTACTGTAACTGCAACTGACAGTGAAAATCAAACAAGCACTCGCAATTTTAGCATAACTGTTCAAGAGAACTACACCCCAACAGCATCAGGACAATTTGGATATTAAAACATGACAAAAAATATAACACTTAACAAACTAATAACTGGCGGAAGTGGCAACACCACTGTGTGGACAATGAGTTGTTTTTGTAGATTTGATAGGGACAGTGATGATGATGGCAATCTTTTAACTGGTTTCTGGGGAACTAGCTATTATGCAATGCACATTGGATTTAAAAGTAATGGCCAGTTTCAAATGTACGATTGGGCTGACGGCCAAAATAGTGCAAATCAGTGGAGTGTAGGCTCAGCTAGAAGATTTCAAGACAGTGGCACATGGTATCATGTCATGGTGTATTTTAACAGCGCAGAAGCTATTGCAAGTAATCGTGTAAAATTATGGATAAATGGTGAATTACAGACATTGAATGATTTAAATGGCTGGACTAACAGTTTTCCTCCACAGGGATTAAACAGTGCAATTTTTCATAATGGAAAATATAATCAAGTTGGCGGATTTTGGAACAATACCAGCACTAGTAAACAATTTGTGGGCAATATTGCAGAATTTTATTTGGTACAAAGTGTAGAAAGTGTAGATACATTTGCCAAACAAGACTCTAATAGACAAAATCAATGGGTACCAAAACACCCTGACAATGTAAAAGCAAATGTAACCTTTGGACAACATGGATTTTATTTACCGTTTAAAGGAAATAAACGATTTTGGAATCGATACACTACAGATGAAGCAGGAAAATCATTAAGCTATAGCGGTGCAATTTATAACCAAACTAGTGGATTTAGTAAAGGAAAAAAATCAAGCAAGTATTCAGACTACAGGTTGGCAGGGTCTCAAAATCCTGGTTTTAAATATGCCAATAGTAGTGATTTTGATTTTGGCACTGGAGATTATACAATAGAAACTTGGGTAGCTTGGGAAGCATGGTCCGGCACAAATCAAAGACTGTTTTTGTATGGTCAAAGTGGAAATAGTATTATAGAAGTTGGGAGAAGTAGCGGTGTTAACAATTTATATGTTTATCATAATATGGGAAGTGCTCACATAAGTTATCCGTTCAGTCCAACTAGTAAACAGTGGTACCATCTTGCAATTGTAAGACAAAGTGGTACCAGTAGAATGTATATTGACGGCACACAAGTACAAGCAGATGGTAGCAGTGGGTCAAGTGCAAGTATACCAAACAATGGTTCTCATATGCAAATTGGCGGCCTTGATTGGGCAAACGGATATTTCCATCAAGGATGGATAGATGGTGTTAGAATTATTAAAGGTCAATGTTTATATCCAAGTGGAACCGCATTTACACCTGCACCAGTATTAAGCCCTACTACATACAGTGCAGATGGCGGAAGTACAACTAGTAATATTAGTGGAACGGTGGCAGTATGTTGGAGTCCAGATTTTGATGTTCTTGGTAGTGATTACAGTGGTGGTACTAACTCAGGGTTAGATGCCACTCCAGATGCACACAGTGGTAGTACTACAGCCAGTACACAAAAAAATATGTTTCCAAGTTTTAGTATCAACTACGCAGACCCTAATGTGGAAACTGGGTTTGTTGCAAGTGGAGGGTATCAATATTTAACAAATAATGCTAACGGTGACAATACAGTTACAACAAACATGTCCATTCCCAACACAGGAAAGTATTACTTTGAAATAAGAAGACTGGATGGTGATAAGAATTATGGTGAAGTAGGGATTGCAAACTATGATAAAGCTCATTTGTATGATATTGGATATAACACAAACTGGATGGGACACGCTACAAGCAACGGACATACAATGTATTATTGGCCTAGTAATGCAGCTAGTATGACTTGGCGTGGGTTTTGGGTAGGTGCTTATGGTGTTGATGGAAATTCTGGCAGAATTTACAGCAACCCAGATGCTGGAAGTGACAATGGTAGACATATTATGTTTGCGGTTGACAGGGATAATGCAAAAGTCTATATGGGATTAGACGGAAGTTGGGTAGTTGGAGATCCAGAAGCCGGTACTGGTGGACAAACATTACCTAATAATGATGATACATGGGGGCCTTGTGCCAGTTTTTGGAACGGTACCGGGTTTGCTGAAAATATGTGGAATTTTGGACAAGATCCAACATTTAAAGACAATAATACAACATCTAATAGTGATGCCAGTGGACTAGGACAATTTAAATATACTGTACCAACTGGGTACAATGCAATTTGTACAGAAAATCAAATAGCTTATGCTGATGCTGCACTTGATCCAGACGCACATTTTAAAGTTGCCAGTTGGGTAGGGAATCATTCATATCCTAGACAAATTACAACAGGATTTGACACTGGACTAACATGGGTCAGAGATCGCACAACTGGATATCACTGGAGAATGTTTGATACAGTACGTGGCAGTGAGCCATTGTACTCTAATACAACTATAACTCAAGACACTCCCAACGACGGACCAGAAGCAATTTGTAACAGCACAGGGTTTCAAATTATAGATAATCCAGATGGGTCTAATATTTCTGGCTATGGTGTAAATGTAAATGGAAATAATTATAATGCATTTACTTGGTCTGCACCTAGTAGTGGAGTTACAAATACCCAAGGTAGTATAAATTCTATAGTACATGCTAATACAACTGCTGGGTTTAGTATTGTAAAATATACTACAACTAGTAGTGTATATACATGGGGTCATGGATTAAATAGCGCACCTGAATTTATTATTATTAAAGGAGACTATGATGGAGGCCAGGGAAATACCTATAATTGGGATGTGTATCATAAAAGTGTGGGGAACACTGGTAGATTAGTATTGAATAGCAACGGTGCATTACAAACTTATAGTGGGCCATGGAACGATACTGATCCTTCAGATACACTGGTTGCACAACAAGGCAACAGTTGGTATGCAAACGGTTCTAATAATATTGCATATGTTTGGACAGGAATTCCTGGATATAGCAAATTTGGTCATTATCAAGGAAGTAACGGTAGTCAAAACACATTTTGTTATCTTGGATTTAAACCAGCACTTGTTATAATTAAAAATATGGATGCAACCGAGCATTGGGTTGCTGTAAACAGTGCAGCAAATCCTCACAATCCAGCAAGCACTGTACATTATCCTAATTTAACAAATGCAGATGCTGGAGATGGTGTACAATTTTATCTCACTAGTGATGGCTTTGCACTTAGAGATAATACAGCAACTCGCTATAATAGTAATCATAGATTTGCGTATGCGGCTTGGGCCGAAACACCACAATGGTTCGCTAATGCTAGGTAAATCATATAAATAAGTGTAATAACAACAGGATGTATTACACATGTCAAGTAAAGGTTACGAATTAGTTCAACTTGCCAAAAGTTTGGTAATAAATGACTCAGGCACAATCACCGATTTAGATATCGACACAACAAATATTGACAGCTTAGTTAATATTAATTTAGCAATTGCTCCAGAAGTACTTGAGATACAAGTAGATGCACCTGACGCAGGTCAAGCTACAATGTGGAAATGGACTTGGGAACAAAGTACCCTGCCATATGCACGTAGAACAATCACCAATTCAAATGAACTAAATGTACCCTTGTACAAAGAAGGTACATATGTAGTCAATAACTTTGCGGCTTATGATATTCATGGCAGTATGACGCAAACGCACAGTTTGTATTTGAAGTGGATTGATGGCGCAGGCACAGAT
>Ga0209374_1004482_pt1 | contig 10087 bp, 10 predicted proteins | sample SaaInlLV_DNA_10m_FD_184683 | JGI IMG/M metagenome (GOLD analysis project Ga0209374, IMG submission 184683) | Marine microbial communities from expanding oxygen minimum zones in the Saanich Inlet - SI075_LV_DNA_10m (SPAdes) (version 2) | ecosystem: Environmental > Aquatic > Marine > Unclassified ...
CTGTACCGTTTATATAGAGAATTCCTCTATCTTCTAAAATATATACATTCTGATCATTCATAATTGATTGATAACAAAATATAATATAATTACTTTTTTCATAAATGTTAGATCTAATAATTAAAAATGGTAAATGCTACATAGATAAAGATTTAAAAGATCAAGACATTGCTGTTAAAGATGGAAAAATTATAAAAATTGGTAAAATTGAGGAAGAAGCAAAAGAAATTTTTGATGCTAAGGGATTAATGGTTTTACCAGGTTGTATAGATACTCAAACTCACTTTAGAGAACCAGGATCAACTGATACCGAGGATCTTAACTCAGGAAGTAGAGCTGCAATAGCGGGAGGAATAACAAGTGTATTTGAAATGCCAAATACCAATCCTCCAACATCAAATAAAAAAGAATTTCAAAGAAAATTAGATCTCGCAAAAAATAGAATGTATTGTAATTATGCATTTTATTTTGGAGCAACAGCTGATAATGCAAAAGAATTAGCAGAATTAAAAAACTTAGAAGGATGTTGTGGAATTAAATTGTTTGCAGGTTCTTCAACTGGCAATCTGCTAGTTGCTGATGAGAAAGATATTGAAACAGTATTTCAAAATAGCTCTAAAGTTGTTGCAGTTCACTCTGAGGATGAAGAGATTTTAAATATGAATAAAAAATTGATTAAAGATGGAGATGTTCATTCTCATCCTATCTGGAGAAGTGAAGAATGTGCAATTTCTTCCACAAGAAGGATAGTAAGAATTGCTGAACGTTATAAAAAAAAAGCTCATATACTTCATGTCACAACGAAGCAAGAGATTGATTTTTTATCACAACATAAAGGTAATATTACTTTTGAAATCACACCACAACATTTAACAATTTATGCACCAGATTGTTACGACAAACTAGGAACTTATGCACAAATGAATCCTCCGCTAAGAGACAAATCTCATTATGATAGATTATGGTATGGGGTAAAAAATAATCTTAATGATACAATTGGCTCTGATCATGCTCCTCATTTAAAAAATAACAAAGAAAAAAAATATCCAAATTCACCATCTGGAATGCCTGGTGTTCAAACACTTATCCCAGTAATGCTAAATCATGTTAATGATGGAAAGTTAACTCTCGAACAATTGATAAACTCAGTATGTGAAAATCCAGTTAAAATATTTGGAATTAAAGATAAAGGTTTTATTAAAGAAGGTTTTGATGCCGACTTTACAATTGTGGATATGAATAAAAAGATCCAAATAAAAAATGAAAATATCGAAAGTAAATGTGGTTGGTCACCATTTAATGGATTTGAATTTAAGGGAACGCCAGTATCAACTATTATTAATGGTCATATTAAGATGAGAGATGGTAAAATTTTAGGAGATCCAGAAGGAACTCCTTTAGAATTTAACTAAGCTTAATTGTAAAACTATTTACTAGAATAACACCAACTACTATTAAAAATAATCCTAAAACTGCTTGCCAAGCTAATGTTTGTTTAAAAAATATGTAACCAAGAATTGCGATTGTAAAAATTCCAAGGCCACTCCATGTTGCATAGACAATTGCAATTGGAAGCTTGTCTACTACAAAAGTTAAAAGATAGAATGCAGATAGATACAAAATAGTAAGTGCTGCAGTAGGTATCAGTTTTGTAAAATTTTGTGAAACAGGTAACAACATTGTTCCTCCTACTTCACAAAAAATTGCACCTATTAAAAAAATATATGTTTTAGTCATTAATTAAGAATATTATTTTTAATTAAATCTTCTTTGATTTCTGTTAAAATTGATGGATCATCAATTGTAGCTGGCATTTTATAATCTTCTTTATCAGCAATTTTTCTAATTGTTCCTCTAAGGATCTTTCCAGATCTGGTTTTAGGCAACCTTTTAATAACAATAACAATCTTAAATGCAGCAACAGGTCCAATTTTATCTCTGACCATTTTTATGCATTCTTTTGAAATAGTTTCATGGTCTTTTTCAACTCCAGACTTAAGCACCACTAATCCTATTGGTAATTGACCTTTTAATTTATCAGCAATTCCTAACACCGCACATTCTGCCACTGACTGATGTTCTGATAAAACTTCTTCAATGGCTCCAGTTGATAACCTGTGACCGGCAACATTTATAATGTCATCTGTTCTAGACATAATCCAAATATAACCATCTTCATCTATATGACCTGCATCATAAGTTTCATAAAAACCCTCATAATTAGTCATGTAATTATCTTTGTATCTTTTATCAGCATTCCAAAGCGTTGGAAAAGTGCCAGGTGGTAACGGAAGTTTAACAACTATATCACCCATCTCATTAGGTTTTGCCAAAGTTTGATCTGGTTTTATAATTTTAACATCATAACCAGGGACTGCCTTACATGCTGAACCGTATTTTGTTTTCATCATTTCAATACCTGTACAATTTGAACTAATTGCCCAACTTGTTTCAGTTTGCCACCAATGGTCAATTACTGGAACTTTTAATAAATTTTCTGCCCACTTTATTGTGTCTGGGTCAGCTCTCTCACCTGCTAAAAACAATGACTCAAATTTACTTAAATCATATTTTGAAAAAAACTTACCTTCAGGATCTTCTTTTTTAATAGCTCTAAAAGCAGTTGGTGCTGTAAAAAGTGATTTTACTTTATAGTCTGAAATTATTTTCCAAAAAGTGCCAGCATCAGGAGTGCCAACAGGTTTTCCTTCAAATAATACTGTAGTGCATCCTTTAAACAAAGGAGCATAAACAATATAAGAATGACCAACAATCCAACCGATATCACTTGCTGACCACCAAACATCATCAGCATCAATGTTGTAGATGTTTTTCATAGTCCATTTAAGAGCAACTATGTGACCACCAATATCTCGAACAATACCTTTTGGGATACCTGTAGTTCCCGAGGTATATAAAATATAAGCCAAGTCATTTGAATTCATCTCTACACAATCAACTTCTTTTGCATTTGAAAGTGCCTCACTCCAACTAATTTCTTTTGGCGCATCTAATTCCACCGTATGATCTATTCTTTGAAATAAGATCATTTTATCTATTTTATGAGAAGCCATTTTAATTGCAGCATCAACAAGTGGTTTATACTCAACTGTTTTGCCAGGCTCAAAGCCACATGAAGCTGTGACTATTACTTTTGCTTTACTGTCATCAATTCTGCTAGCAAGTTCATTTGAAGCAAAACCACCAAATACAACAGAGTGAATTGCTCCAATTCTTCCACACGCTAACATTGCTATAACCGCCTCTGGGATCATGGGCATATAGATTATAACTCTATCACCTTTGTTTACTCCTTGATTTTTAAGAGCCCCTGCAAATTTTGAAACTTTTTGTCTTAATTCTTTGTATGTAAACTGTTTTTTGTTTCCAGTAATTGGACTATCGTAAATTAATGCTAGCTTTTCACCTCTTCCTTGGTCGATATGTATATCTAAAGCATTATAACAAGTGTTAGTAACTCCATCTTCAAACCATTTGTAAAAGGGAGGGTTGTCTTTATTTAAAATTTTTGTTGGTTTTTTAAACCAAAATATATCTTTCGAAACTTCTTCCCAAAATTTTTCAGGCGTTTGAATAGATTTTTTGTAAATTTCATCAAATTTATTAGACATTGATCATGATCCGTTTTGAACGTTTTTTTGAGTTTATTAAATTATAAAGTGCATTAAAATTTAAAAAGTAAGCAAAATCAACCTAAATAAGTTGCAATTAAGTCTTCAAAAATCTAATTAATTTTGATAATCAACCACCAACATGACTTAATATTTTTTTTAAGTCTAGTTTATATAAACTAAAGTTAAAAACTAACATAAGAGGGAGTTTTTTATGAAAAAACTAAAATTGTTTGCTCTTACAGCTGTTGCCCTAATGGGTGCTTCAGGTGTAGCAAATGCCGAAACTGTGTTGTTAGCATCTGATGACTTTGTTGGAATTTCATTCTGGCTTGTGTCAATGGCTTGTTTAGCAGCAACTGTGTTCTTCTTTTTAGAAAGAAGTTCAGTTCCAGCTGGCTGGAGAGTTTCAATCACTGTTGCAGGACTAGTTACTGGTATTGCATTCATACACTACATGTACATGAGAGAAGTATGGATCATGACTGGTGAGTCACCAACAGTTTACAGATATATTGACTGGTTAATTACAGTTCCACTATTGATGCTAGAATTCTATTTTGTTCTTGCAGCAGTAGGTAAAGCAAACTCTGGAGTATTCTGGAGATTAATGCTTGGTACTTTAGTAATGCTAGTTGGAGGATACTTAGGAGAAGCAGGTTACATCAATTCTATGCTTGGTTTCATTATCGGTATGGCTGGATGGATCTACATCTTATATGAAGTATTTTCAGGTGAAGCAGGTAAAATGGCAGCGAAAAGTGGAAACAAAGCTCTTGTTACTGCGTTTGGTGCTATGAGAATGATCGTTACAGTTGGTTGGGCTATTTACCCATTAGGTTATGTATTTGGTTACTTAACAGGTGGTGTAGATGCTAACTCACTAAACGTGATTTACAACGCAGCTGACTTCTTGAACAAGATCGCTTTTGGTCTAATCATTTGGGCAGCAGCAATGACTCAACCTGGTAGAGCTAGATAGTTTTACTAAGTTAAATAATTAAAAGGGCAGGTATGTTTTTACGTACTTGCCCTTTTTTTTTATGTTACTATATATAATTCAATGGCAAAAATTACTTACATTCAATCAGAGGGAAAAAGCCAAACCATTGATGTTTCAAATGGCCTGTCTGTAATGGAGGGAGCAGTTCAAAATGATATATCAGGAATTGATGCTGATTGTGGTGGTGGAATGGCTTGTGCAACTTGCCATGTTTATGTCCAAGATGAATGGTTTGATAAACTTCCAACAAAAGAGGATGGTGAAGAAGATATGTTGGATATGGCATTTGAACCAAAAAAAAATAGCAGACTAAGTTGTCAATTAATTATTACAGATGAGCTAGATGGGCTAACAGTTAGTATTCCATCAAAACAAGGTTAAATGAAAAAAATAGATGCATTAATTATTGGAGCAGGTCCAACAGGATTATTTTGTGCCCATCAATTAGGTCTTATAGGTTTAAATTGTGAGATAGTTGATAATCTAGATAAAATTGGAGGACAGTGCATAGAACTTTATCCAGATAAACCCATTTACGATATTCCTGCTGTTCCAGAATGCACAGGTAAACAACTAACTGATAATCTTATTGAGCAAATTAAACCTTTTAATATTAATTTTCATCTTAACGAGAGAGTAGAAGTGGTCAAAAAGATCAATGATAAATGGATTGTAAAAACTAATAAAGATAAAGAGTTTGAAACCCCAAACATAATTATTGCTGGTGGCGTTGGTTCGTTTGAGCCAAGAAAATTTTCACCTAAAGAATGTGAAAAGTATGAAAACAAATCATTATATTATTCCATAAAAGACAAAACCATTTTTGATGGAAAAACAGTTACAATATTTGGTGGAGGAGACTCGGCGCTGGATTGGGCAATAGAATTATCAAATAAATCAAAAGTAAATTTAGTGCATAGAAGAGATGAGTTTACCGCAGCTCAATTAAGCGTAGATAAGATTAAAGAATTAGAAAAATTAGGTAAAATTAAAATTTTTACAAAAAATCAATTGAATTCTGTAAAAGGTGAGAAAAATATTGAGTCAATTACAATCAAACACGATGATGAAAGTCTAAAAGAAATACAGACAAATTATGTTCTAGGTTTTTTTGGATTAATCATGAAACTTGGACCAATTGTCGATTGGGGATTGAATATAGATAAAAAAACAATTGAGGTTAATACTGAAAATTTTGAGACCAATCAAAAAGGTATATTTGCAATCGGTGATATTTGTACATATCCAGGAAAATTAAAATTAATATTATCAGGTTTTCATGAGGGGGCATTAGCTGCTAGAGGTTGTTTTAAATATGCAAGACCTGATGAAAAATTAAGATTTGAATTCACAACAACATCTAAAGCTGCACAAGAAAGACTTGGAATAAAAAAGTGATAGAGTTATTTGCGGCTGACACTCCCAATGGAAAAAAAATTACAATTATGCTTGAGGAGCTAAAGTGTGATTACAAACTTTCAAAGATAGATTTATCCAAAGATGAACAATTTTCAGCTGACTTTAAAAAAATTAGCCCCTTTAGTAAAATTCCAGTAATAATAGATCATGACAACAAACAGTCTTTATTTGAGTCAGGTGCAATCCTAATTTATTTAGGAGAAAAATTTAATAAATTTTATGAGCCAAAAGAACGAACAATAATAAATCAATGGCTTATGGCACAAATGGGAACTATTGGTCCTATGATAGGGCAGCACCATCAATTCCATCATTACAACCCAGGAAAAAGTGAATTTGGTGAGGAACGATATTTTAAAATCACAAAAAGAATTTATGGTGAATTGGATTTAAGACTAGCTTCATCTAAGTTTTTAGCTGGAAACAATTATACTATTGCTGATATTGCTACTTGGCCTTGGTTAGCAAGACATGAATGGCATGATATTGGGCTAAAGAATTATAAAAATTTAACTAGATGGTATACAGATATTGCAAGCAGAGATGCTGTTATTAAAGGATATGATCTTTTAAAAAATGGTGCTGAAATTCCTAAACCTTAATCGTCAGCGTATACTTTTTCTTCTTTTTCATGTTTTTCCTGTGCGGCTATACATAACTCAGCAACCGGTCTAGCCATTAATCTTTTAAGGCCAATTGGCTCAGCTGTTTCTGCACAAAATCCATATGTTCCCTCTCTTAATCTTGTTAAGGCTTGATCTATCTTTGAAATCAATTTTATCTGTCTATTGATAGCTTTCATCTCTACTGTTTTATCAGTATACGAACTAGCTTGATCCACAATATCAGCTGAAACACTGTTGTCATCTATTGAGCCATTATAAAGAGCTTCATTATTCGCTTTTACCAATTCTTTTTTCCATTCTTGAAGTTTTATTTTGAAAAAAACTTTATGTTTTTCACACATGTATTTTTCTGTATCTTTTGGAATATACGTTTTTGAAACTTTAATTACAGCTGTAGTTTTTTTTTCGTTAGAGACTAAATTTTTAGTCTTTGGAATAGCTTTTTTTACCTTAGGAGCAACTTTCTTAACTTTATTACTAGTTTTTTTTACCTTACTATTAGTTTTTTTTACTGATGATTTTGAGATTTTAGGCATATATTTAAATTTTAGTGTGCGGAGTATATTCAGCAATTAATACGTGTCAAGCAAGCTTAATTCATATAAAATCTTACTTATGATGCTTAATAAAATAAATATAAAAAATATATTTTATATTTTTACCACAATGCATTTAATCTTATGGACTTTAATTCCATCAATTACTAATAACAACCTACCACTGGATACTATCGAGGCCTTGGCGTGGGGTAGTAATTTAGATTGGGGTTTTAACAAACATCCACCAGCAAGTGCTTTTTTCTTAGAAATTTTTTATCAAGTTTTTGGATCTAATGATTGGGCTTATTATTTATTAAGTCAAATATTTGTTGTAACCACATTCTTTATAGTTTTTAATTTTGCAGAAAAAATATTTAATAATAAAATCTTAAGTTTAATTTCAGTTTTTTTATTAGAAGGTATCTATTTTTATAATTTTACAACTCCAGAGTTTAATGTAAATGTTTGTCAATTACCATTTTGGGCAGCATGTGTTTTTTATTCTTGGAAATTGTTTAATAATAAAGAAATAGACCTTAAAGATTGCCTTTGGTTAGGACTGTTTGCAAGTATAGGTTTTTTATCAAAATATCTTTTTATTTATCTTTTAATAGCAATAGATCTGTTATTTTTTTATATAATTTTTATAAAAAAATATAAAAAGTTTGATTTTAAATACTTAATTTCACTTGAAGTTTTTATTGTCTTGTTAGTCCCTCATTTTATATGGTTAATAAATAATGACTTCGTAACTATTACTTATGGATTGGCAAGAACAGGTCTAGAAAATTCAAATATATTAGATCATTTAATCTACCCCATAACATTTTTGATTAAACAAATAGGAATATTAATCCCATTTTTTATAATGTCTTTTTTTTTGATAAAAAGGTTTAAATTTAAAATATCTTTAAAAGATAAAAAGTTACTATTCTTAATTTTTATTAATTTAGCACCAATAACATTAATGTTTTTAACCTCATTTATTACTGGATCAAAGATAAGAACAATGTGGATGACACCATTTTATTTATTTTTTGGAGTGCTAGTTGTTTATATTTTTCAGGCTCAAATAAACTTAAAAAGATTGAATAAATTTATTTCAGCATTTTTAATTCTATTTTTTATTTCACCATTCCTTTATGCCTATATTTCAATTACTGAAAAAGACAAAAGAACAGACTATTTAGGAAAACAAATAGCTATTAAAACTCAATATGCTTGGAGCCAAGACCATAAAGAACCAATTAATGTTGTACTTGGAAATGAGTGGCTAGCTGGAAATTTATCATATCATCTTGAATCTAGGCCAACCTGGGAGGGAGTTATTACAGAAGATAAGCTGAATTTGCTATCTAAGTTTACTTGTATAGATGATATTTGTATTGGATATAAATGAAAAAAATAAAAATTTTAATTCCAGTTTATAATGATTGGGAGTCAGTTTTTAAACTTCTAGAAAATATAAATCTAGAAGCTTCTAAAATAGATATCAATTTTTCTGTAATTATAGTCAATGACGCATCAACAGATAGTAAACCTAAACTTTCTACTAGTTTAGATAATTTAAAATCTATTCAAATTATCCACATGAAAGAAAATAAGGGACATGCAAGATGTAATGCTGTTGGATTAAAATATATTTATGAAAAAGAAGATTTTGATTATGTAATTCCAATGGATGCCGATGGAGAAGACAGACCTGAAGAGCTTAGTTTATTGATTGAAAAAATTAAAGAATATCCAGATACAGCCGTTACAGCTAATAGAATAAAAAGATCAGAAGGGCTTATGTTTAAGTTTTGTTATTTAGCACACAAATATTTAACCTTTGTTTTTACAGGACAAAATATTAAATTTGGAAACTACACATGTCTGCCAAAAACAACAGTCAACCAAATGATCAATGAGCCCGCAACATGGAGCAGTTTTTCAGGAGCATTAGCAAAAATTGAAAAGGATAGAAAGTCCATTCCATCTGAAAGAGGCACAAGGTATTTTGGTCCTTCTAAAATGAGTTTTATTAATTTATTAAAACATTCTCTTTCAATAATTGCAGTTTTTAAAACAACACTATTAATTAGATCTATATTATTTTTAATTGTTTACTTATTTTTAATGATAGGAAAAATTTCAATCATCACGATAATACCAGTAATAGCAGTCATTATTATGATGCTATCAATTATAACTTTATCAAAAAGAGAAAATATGTCAGAATATGATAGTTCATTAGAAAACATTGAAAGTATAGATAAAATTAAATGAAAAAAATAATTATAATTCTTACTTTAAGCTTATTAACTTCAAGCAATCTATTTGCTTCTGAGTTCAACGAACAAAATCAATTCAATCAATGGCTTGGGGAAAATGGCTACTCTCAATATTTAAAAAATGGGGGTGCTAAGGTTGATGCTTGTGCAAAATTTAAAAAAAATAGTGATGCTTGGTTAAATGAAGAATGTGGGAATTATCCCAAAGGAAAAATGATAACGGAGAATAACCTAAATATCAAGTTAGCTAATAAAGCATTATCAACAACTAATATTACTAATCAAGCAAACCCAAATAGGGACACGCTAATTTATTATTTATGGAAATACTCTTATAGAGATAGAAGTAATCATTTAAAAGAGTTTAAACCAACAAATAGTTCCTACGATTTTAAATTCAATTTAATTGAAGATAAATTTTTGAAAAAACAAATGAAAACTAAAGGTATCCTTAGTTATTTATATTACCAAGATGGCGAAGTATTGATTGATGAATTTTCTCCTAAAGAAAGACTAGGGGAGTTTTTAAATAACGAAACAAAATTTTATTCAATGTCAATGGGTAAGTCTATAACTTCTTATTTAGTAGGTCATG
>Ga0209374_1004484_pt1 | contig 10076 bp, 12 predicted proteins | sample SaaInlLV_DNA_10m_FD_184683 | JGI IMG/M metagenome (GOLD analysis project Ga0209374, IMG submission 184683) | Marine microbial communities from expanding oxygen minimum zones in the Saanich Inlet - SI075_LV_DNA_10m (SPAdes) (version 2) | ecosystem: Environmental > Aquatic > Marine > Unclassified ...
TTTATTCATCTTACGCTTTTCTAAAATTTATTAAACTAACGAGTTAGCATCAATTTCTAATCCTAATCCCATAGTGCTTGACATAAAAACACTTTTTACATAAGTACCTTTTGCTGCAGAAGGCTTTAACTTAATGATTGTTTGTAATAACTCATTAGCGTTTTCAGCAATCTTATTAGCATCAAAAGAAACCTTAGCAACTGAAGCATGAATAATTCCATTCTTCTCTACCTTGAAATCAATTTTTCCTTTTTTTACATCAGAAACAGCTTTTGCAACATCCATAGTTACAGTTCCTGATTTTGGGTTTGGCATCAATCCTCTTGGCCCTAACACTCTACCTAAAGCACCAATCTTACCCATAATTGAAGGCATTGTTACGATAACATCAATATCTGTCCAACCTCCTTTGATTTTTTCAATATACTCGTCCAAACCAACAAAATCAGCACCAGCTTCTTTTGCTTCTGCTTCTTTGTCAGCCGAAACTAAAGCTAATACTTTTAATTTTTTACCTGTACCGTGTGGTAAAGAAGCAACACCTCTTACCATTTGATTAGCTTGCCTAGGATCAACTCCTAATCTTACTGCCAATTCTACAGACTCATCAAATTTAGCTTTTGCATTATCTTTGATAATTGCTGAAGCTTCTTCAATGCTATATGATTTTTTCATATCAACATATTCCAAAGCACTTTTTCTGTTTTTACTAGTTCCCATTAGTTAAACTATTTTAAATTTTATTTTTTATGAAGGAAAAGCTCCTTTAACATTTATCCCCATACTTCTTGCAGTACCAGCTACCATCTTCATTGCTGACTCCACTTTAAAAGCATTTAAATCTGCCATTTTATCTTCTGCAATTGCTCTTACTTGATCCCAAGTAATTGTAGCAACTTTCACTCTGTTTGGTTCACCTGATCCGCTTTTCTTTTTAGCAGCAGCTAAAATTTGTGCAGCAGCAGGTGCAGTTTTAATGATAAATTCAAATGATTTATCTGCAAATACTGTAATTACAACAGGAACAATACTTCCTGATTTCTCTTGTGTTCTTGCATTAAATTGTTTACAGAACTCCATGATGTTCACCCCTTTCGCTCCTAATGCAGGACCAACTGGTGGTGCAGGATTTGCTGCCCCTCCTCTAATCTGTAATTTAATAAGTGCTGAAATTTCTTTTGCCATTCTATTATATTTTTTCTACTTGCATAAAATTTAACTCTAAAGGAGTTTTTCTCCCAAAGATTTTTACCATTAATTTTAACTTCTTCTTTTGTTCATCAATACCTTCAATCTCGGCATTAAAACTATTAAAAGGTCCATCAATAACTTTCACTGTTTCGCCAACAACAAAAGGAATACTAACACTTTCATCAGTAAGAGCCATTTCATCAACCTTACCTAAAATTCTATTAATCTCACTCTTTCTCATTGGTACAGGAACACCTCCTTTAGTAGCTCCTAAAAACCCAAGAACATTAGTAACATTCTTTAAAATATGAGGAACTTCTCCAACTAAATTAGCTTCAACCAAAACATAACCAGGAAAGAAATTCCTCTCTTTACTTACCTTCTTACCATTTCTAATTTGGTAGACTTTTTCAGTTGGCACCAATATCTGAGCAACAAAATCTTGCATTCCTAAGCGATCAATTTCCTTTTCAATAAAAGATACTGTTTTATTCTCTTTACCTCCCATCACTCTTAGGACGTACCATTTCATATTTTCTACTTCTTGCTCCATCCTCTAATTATGAAAAGAAACCATAAAATAAATTCATCACATTACTAAATGCTGAATCCATTACATAAATAATTAAAGCAATTATCACTGTTGCAATTGCAACAACAATAGAACTGCTTTGTAATTCTGACCAAGTTGGCCAACTCACTTTATTTATTAACTCGTCATACGACTCCTTAATATATGTTCCTTTATTTGCCATTTTTCTTAATTCTTTTTTTCGCACGGGTGGAGAGACTCGAACTCCCAGCCAATAGTTTTGGAGACTACTACTCTACCAATTGAGCTACACCCGTTTACACAGTAAAGGAAGATTGAAAATCAACCTTCCTTTAACTGTCAAACTTATGATTTAGTTACTAAAGTAATTTAGTAATTTGTCCAGCTCCAACAGTTCTACCACCCTCACGGATTGCGAACCTTAAACCTTCACTCATTGCAACACCAGCAATTAACTCTACAGTAATAGTCAAGTTATCACCAGGCATTACCATCTCAGTTCCTGCAGGTAAGAATATCTCACCAGTTACATCAGTTGTTCTAATATAAAACTGTGGACGGTACTTGTTATGGAAAGGAGTATGTCTACCACCCTCTTCTTTTTTCAAGATATAAACCTCAGCTTCAAACTTTTGGTGTGGAGATACAGATCCTGGCTTACAAATTACCATTCCTCTTTTAATATCTGTCTTCTCAATACCTCTTAATAAGATACCAACATTATCACCAGCCTCACCTCTATCTAAGATTTTTCTAAACATCTCAACCCCAGTAATTGTAGAAGCTAATTTTTCAGCTCCCATACCAATAATATCAACAGCATCACCAGTATTTGCAACACCAGTTTCAATTCTACCAGTTGCAACAGTACCCCTACCTGTAATAGTGAATACATCCTCAATTGGCATCAAGAAAGGTTTTTCATTATCTCTTACTGGCTCAGGAATCCAAGCATCAACAGCAGCCATTAATTCATTAATTTTCGGAGTCCAATCTGCATCACCATTCAATCCACCTAAAGCAGATCCAGCAATTACAGGAGTATTATCTCCATCATAATCATAGAAAGATAATAATTCTCTAACTTCCATATCAACTAATTCCATTAATTCCTCATCATCAACCATATCCGCTTTATTCAAGAATACAACGATTGAAGGAACTCCAACCTGTCTTGCTAAAAGGATATGCTCTCTTGTTTGAGGCATAGGACCATCAGTTGCAGCACAAACTAAAATTGCACCATCCATCTGTGCAGCTCCAGTTACCATGTTTTTTACGTAATCCGCGTGACCTGGACAATCTACGTGAGCATAGTGTCTATTTTCCGTTTCATACTCAACGTGAGATGTATTAATTGTAATTCCTCTTTCTTTCTCCTCTGGCGCATTATCAATCGTGTCAAAGTCACGAACTTCAGCACCTCCTGCTTCTGCCAATACTTTAGTAATTGCAGCAGTTAAGGTAGTTTTCCCATGGTCAACATGACCAATAGTACCAATGTTCAAGTGTGGCTTGGTACGATTAAAATTTTCTTTTGCCATTTTTGTTAAATTTAGTTATTATTAATTTAGTTATAAATTCTACTTTCTGTACTACTACTTCTAGCTAGAGCCAATGACGGGAATTGAACCCGTGACCTCTTCCTTACCAAGGAAACGCTCTACCCCTGAGCTACACCGGCTAGTGAAGTTGAGCGAGAGACGGGATTCGAACCCGCGACCCTCAGCTTGGAAGGCTGACGCTCTACCAACTGAGCTACTCTCGCAATTTCATTAATTTATGTGGGGGGAACAGGATTCGAACCTGTGAAGGCGTAGCCAGCAGATTTACAGTCTGCCCTCGTTGACCGCTTGAGTATCCCCCCATTAAAATAAGAGCCGATAGAGGGACTCGAACCCACGACCTGCTGATTACAAATCAGCTGCTCTAGCCAGCTGAGCTATATCGGCTTATATTAAATTAATGTATATTTAAATGAACTATCCCCTTTAAAATGGGCTGCAAATTTATTAAAGTTTTTAATACAACCAATTAAAAAGAAAAGTTTTTTTTAAATATTTAAATCGAGAAGATTTTTGAGCTTATTTTTCCTTGTGTTTCAGGATTTGTTTACGCAAAGCTTGGGAAGCTAAATCAGCTGATTCTTCAAAAGAATCAGCTTGTTTTTTTGCAAAATATTCACCCAATGAAGAATGAAGTTTAATTTCGACAATCTTATTATCATAAGACTCTGGCTTATCCACCTTTAAATATACATCAGCATTAATAATACTATCATCTATAGAAATCAGTTTTTCAACCTTTCTATTTATAAAGTCTTTTAATTCTTTGTCTGCCGAAAAATGAACTGCTTGTATTTGAATATTCATAATATATTATTTTACGCTCTTGGATGAGCTTGTTTATAAACTGTTTTTAATTTTTCAATGGTATTGTGAGTATAGACTTGAGTAGCACTTAGATTTGCATGCCCCAACAATTCCTTTATTGCATTAATATCAGCACCATTATTTAACATATGTGTTGCAAATGTATGCCTTAATATATGTGGACTTTTCTTATTCACGCTACTAATTTCGCCTATACACTTGTTAACGAGACGGTACACTAGTTTAGTATACAATTTCTTCCCGTCCAAATTAGTAAAAAGAAACTGATTTTGTTGATTTTTTTCAATAAAATTACTTAACCCCACTAGCACACTAGAAGATAAAGGAATAAGTCGCTCCTTATTTCTCTTCCCTAAAACCTTAATTAATTGGTTTTGAAAGTCAATATCGCTAATTTTAATATTTATAAGTTCTGAAAGACGAATACCAGTAACATAGAATAGCTCTATTATTAACTTATTTCTTTCTCCAATAAAACCTCCTTCAAACTGCACCTCATTTAATAAGGATTCAATCTGATCTTCTTCTATAAAAACAGGTAGTCTTTTTTTGGATTTTGGAGCAACCACCTTCATCATAGGGTTTTCTACAATGACTCCTTCCCTTATTAGGAATTTAAAATAGGATTTTAAAGTGGATATTTTTCGATTAACTGACCTAGGATTTACTCCTTTTTCTAACAAAGAAGCTATCCATGTTCTGATTATCTGAAAACGAACTTCATCAATATCATCAGTAATTTGGAATTCATCAGCAAGAAAAGTGGTAAACTGATTTAAATCGGTAGTATATGATTTTACAGTATGCTCAGAAAATCTTTTTTCAGAAGATAGATATATAATGAATTTATTTTTGGACATAAAAAAACCTTTAAACTTGTAACGAAATTACAAATAAAAAGGTTTTATAATTATAAAAAATTATTTTTTATTCCATATCTCTAAGAAGCGCCTCAGAGTATGCTGCTTTTTGCATCTTAACACGATTTCTTTCAGTCGGTTTTATGTACTGCTTTCTAGCTCTTAATTGTTTTAAAGTTCCTGTTTTTAAGAATTTTCTTTTGAAACGCTTAAGGGCTCTATCAATATTCTCTCCGTCTTTTACTGGTATTACTAACATATTTCTTTTTAAATTTGGGCTGCAAAAATATAAATAACTTTGCAATTAACAAACATTATCCTATAATTTGTTTTGCAATTACTAATTTTTGTATTTCTGAGGTCCCTTCACCAATAGTACACAGCTTAGAATCACGATAAAAACGCTCCACCGGAAAATCCTTAGTGTAACCATAACCACCTAGAACTTGCACAGCATCAGTCGCTACTCTTACTGCTACTTCTGATGAATAATATTTTGCCATTGCTCCTTCCAAAGTCATACGCTCTCCTCTATTTTTTTTATCAGCAGAATTGTAAATTAATAGTTCTGAAGCCTCAATTTCAGTTGCCATATCGGCTAATTTGAACGCAATGGCTTGAAACTGTGCAATTGGCTTACCAAACTGCTCACGCTCTTTTGCATATTGTTTAGCAGCATAATATGCTCCTTTTGCAGTGCCTAATCCTAAGGCTGCAATGGAAATTCTACCACCATCCAACACCTTCATAGCCTGAATAAAACCATCACCTACTTCTCCTAAAATATTTTCTTCTGGCACACGACAATTATCAAAAATAAGTTCAGCAGTTTCTGAAGCTCGCATTCCTAATTTATCTTCTTTTTTTCCTGAAGTAAAACCAGGAGTACCTTTTTCCACCACAAAAGCAGTCATTCCATGAGAATCACCTTTTTCGCCCGTTCGCACTATAACTACTGCAACATTACCTGAAATAGCATGGGTAATGAAATTCTTAGCTCCATTTAACACCCACTCATTACCATCCTTAACTGCAGTAGTTGACATCCCACCTGCATCTGAACCTGTATTATGCTCAGTTAATCCCCAGGCACCAATCCACTCAGCAGAAGCAAGTTTTGGCAACCATTTATTCTTTTGCTCTTCATTTCCGAATTGTAAAATATGACCTGTACACAAAGAATTATGTGCCGCCATAGAAAGTCCAATTGAAGGATCTAAAATTGATAACTGCTCAATAGCCGTTACATATTCAGTATATGAAAAACCAGAACCACCATATTCAGTAGGGACTAACACTCCCATCAAACCCAACTCTCCTAACTTTTTAAATACATCAACTGGAAAAGTTTGATTATCATCCCACTCACGCACAAAAGGAGTAATATTTTGTTTTCCAAACTGCTGAATCATATCAGCAATCATTTTTTGATTTTCGTTAATTGTAAAATCCATTTAATATTTTTTTAAACTAATTATTTCTTTTGAATATTTTGCTAATTTCTCATTCCCTTTTAGAAAATCCAAACTAATAACAAAAGCAAAACCAGCAACTTTTGCTCCTAACTGTTGTATTAATTCTGATGCAGCACAAGCTGTACCTCCAGTAGCCAATAAATCATCATGCACTAATACATTCCACCCTTGCTTTATATCCGATTTATGCACTTCTACTTCAGCTGAACCATACTCCAAATCGTACTTATACTTTAAGGTTTCTCCTGGCAATTTCCCAACTTTTCGTATTGGAATAAAAGGGACGCCCATTTTATTAGCCAACAAAAAACCAAACAAGAACCCTCTACTTTCTACACCAACAATTGCATCAATTTTGAGATGCGACAATTCAGCAGTAAAAGCATCAACAATCTGAGAAGACAACTCAGGGTTTAACAACAAAGTTGTAATATCCTTAAAGTTAACTCCTACTTTTGGAAAGTTAGGTACCTCCCGAATTGCTGCATCTAATTTTTCGCTAATCATGGGTTTTTAAATAGGGTGCAATTTTACGAAATAATTCAGGGCTAATCGGTTTGATTTTACGAATATCTTTAAGCTCTTTAAAATCGCCATGTTGTTTGCGGTAATTCACAATCATTTTTGCTTGCTTGTAATTCAAGTACGGATGAACTTTCAATTTTTCCAACTTAATTGTATTCACATTAATCTTCCTTATATATAATGTGTCAATGGAAGTTTGTTTTTTCAACTTTTGAATTTCCAAATTTTCTAAACCCCATATTTCAGTGAATTGAGTATAATCCCTAAACCCTCCTAATTCCTTTCTGTACTTTAAAATTTGTTTAGCATAAAATGGACCAATCCCACTTATGGATACGAGTTGTAAACTATCTGCCTGATTCAGTTCAACTATTTCCTTTATTGCTTTTGGTTTCTCAAGCCCACCCCTAACCCCTCCCAAAAGGGGAATGGTTGTAGGAATTGAGATATACTTTTCAATCCTATTGTAAAATTCATCACTGATTGCAAAGCAATCTTTTAAATCTGTTTTAGTTTTAAAAGTAGCTCCACTTTTTTGGAAATTTCTAAGTGTATTTAATCTTTTTTCAGACAAACCTAAAGCCAACCAACCTTTATCATTTAAAGTATTAGGATTAAAATAGAAAAGCGAATCTTTTTGTTTTTCAATAATAGGTTCTTGCTTATATTCCAGTTCAGCAAGTGCTTTTTCAAAAGCAGAAAAATCAGTTTTACTTTCTTGTTTTAATAAATATGAAAACTGATAAAATAAAACCAGTAACAATAAAAGACAAGAAAGGAGCAAAATACCATTTCGCTCCTTCTTATTAAACTGAAAATAGTCTTTTAATTTTCCAATCACTATTTGAATTTTTTAATCACTCCTGTTTTTAATTTATCAAAGTAAGTATCTAAATCCAAACGAACTTCCTTAGATAGAATAAGTAATCCTAAGATATTTGGAAAGGCCATAGCCAATATCATCATATCAGAAAAGTCGAGTACTGCCCCTAGTTTTACGGAAGAACCAATCACAATAAAAATAAGGAATAATAATTTATACGAGTATTCTGAAAGTTTACTTTTTCCGAATAAAAACTCCCAAGATTTAAGACCGTAATATGACCAAGAAACCATAGTAGAAAAAGCAAACAGGAATATTGCCACCACTAATAAATAAGGGAACCAAGAGAATACTGAACCAAAAGCCTGAGAAGTCATTTGAGCACCTTCCACCCCTTGCACATCATGGAAACCTGTAATGATTAATACCAAAGCCGTCATAGTACAAATTACAACTGTATCAATAAACGGTTCCAACAAAGCAACAATTCCTTCCGAAACTGGCTCGTTAGTTTTAGCTGCCGCATGGGCAATAGATGCTGAACCAACCCCTGCTTCATTAGAGAAAGCTGCCCTTCTAAACCCTTGAATCAACACCCCAATAACACCACCAAAAGCAGCATCAGGAGCAAAAGCACCTTTGAAAATCATGACAAATACATTTCCTATTTCTGTTATATTTAATAAAATGATAATTAATGCCGTTCCAACATATAATGCTGCCATAAAAGGAACAACTTTTTCTGTAACATTTGCAATAGACTTTATCCCACCAATAATTACTGCACCAACTAAAATAGCTAAGATTAAACCAAACATTGGTCCGTTACCCGCCAAAACAGGAAACTGCCCTGAAAGTTGTGCGTAAGCTTGGTTCGCTTGGAACATATTACCACCACCAAAAGAACCACCAACACAAAGGATTGCAAAAAGGACTGCCAATACTTTTCCTAATCCTCCCATCTTATACTTTGCTAAACCATCACGCAAATAATACATAGGCCCTCCAGAAACTTCTCCATTTGCATCTATCTTACGATATTTAACACCTAATGTACATTCTACAAATTTAGCTGACATACCAAGTAATCCTGCTACTATCATCCAAAATGTAGCCCCAGGACCACCAATAGAAATAGCGATAGCCACCCCTGCAATATTACCCAAACCAACAGTTGCCGAAAGGGCAGTAGTTAAAGCTTGAAAATGAGAAACCTCTCCTTTATCATTAGGATCATCATAATCTCCTTTAACCAAACCAACAGCATGTTTAAATCCTCTAATATTGATAAACTTCATTTTAAAAGTAAAATAAATAGCCCCAAAAACTAACCAGATTACAACAATAGGCACATCAGCCCCTACATCAAAACCAAAGAATTTAATTGGGTCCCAAAATATAACAGGAACTAAATAATTATCTACTAAGGGTTTGAAAAATCCATCAATAGTTTCGCTTAAAGTTTCTGCTTGTACTGAGATAAAAGAAGTCATCATAGCAGTGAATAGTAAAAGTTGTTTTTTCATATTATTGTTTTAATTGTTCATCTATTAGAGCAAGGCACTCCTCAAAACTATGAGGATTATACCCCAAAACCTGTCTTGACTTATCCAAAACAAAACCTGTTTTAGGTGGTCTTCCTGCCGTTTGATTTAAAGTAGCTGTACTAATTTTATTTAAATTTTCTGTAGTATTTCCATAGTGTTTTGCAATCCTTTCAACTATTTCATAAATACTCATTATGTCTTTCCCTGAAGCATTAAATACACCAAATGCTTTTTTATTGGCTGCCAATATACAAGCATCAGCCAAATCCTCTGCTAAAGTTGGTGCACGGAATTGATCATCAATAATATTTAACGGTTCTCCTTTTTCTAAAGCACCCTTTGCCCAAAGGACAATATTTCCTTTGCTCAAATTCTCCCCTACACCAAATACAATAATGGTTCTGAGAACCGTCCATTTTACTGCATGAGCTTGTAATAAATGTTCCGATTTTAATTTGGACAACCCATAATATGAAAGTGGGTTCGGTTCATCTTCCTCTTTATAAGGCCCATCCTCCCCATCAAAAATAAAATCAGTTGAAATATGAATTAAATGAGCATCTATCTTAACACAAGCATCTGCCAAAAACTGAACGGCACTTACATTTAAGGCATCACAATTATCTTTTTCTGCTTCACACAAATCAACATTTGTCATAGCAGCCGTATTGATAACCACATCAGGTTTTTCAGCTAAAATAATTTTTTC
>Ga0209374_1004490_pt1 | contig 10062 bp, 10 predicted proteins | sample SaaInlLV_DNA_10m_FD_184683 | JGI IMG/M metagenome (GOLD analysis project Ga0209374, IMG submission 184683) | Marine microbial communities from expanding oxygen minimum zones in the Saanich Inlet - SI075_LV_DNA_10m (SPAdes) (version 2) | ecosystem: Environmental > Aquatic > Marine > Unclassified ...
TCCAGCACTGCGAGCCAATATCCTCAGCCGAATAAGAAGTGCCCAAGATCAAGATGTCTTTATCGGTAAACTCCCTGGCTTCTCGAAAGTCATGGGCATGCAGAATACGGCCATTGTAGTGTTCAAAACCTTCATAATGCGGAAGGTTTGGGACCGAAAAGTGTCCCGACGCCACGACAACATGATCAAAATTTTCTGTAGTTTCACAATCAAGCAAGCAATCGCGCACGGTGACATCAAAGCCGTCACCAACCGCGCGAACATCGCGCACAAGTGTGTTAAATTGGATAGCATCCCGCACTCCGGCCTTTTTCACACGACCCACAATATAATCCAACAGCACGGCACGCGGCGGGTAAGAAGCGATCGGTTTGCCAAAATGTTCTTCAAAGCTGTAGTCCGCGAATTCCAACCCCTCTTTGGGACCATTCGACCAAAGGTAACGATACATAGACCCGTGACAAGGATTGCCATGTTCATCGGTACCAGTCCGCCAAGAATACTGCCACAGACCACCCCAATCAGCTTGCTTTTCATAGCACACGACTTCCACGTCGCGCGAAACCCCACCTGGCTCTGACTGAAACGCCCGCAATTGCGCCAGACCGGATGGGCCAGCCCCAATAACACAAATTCGCTTATTCACGTCCTATTCCCCCGTTTGACTATTAATCTCAGCACACCTTCATACCCAGATAAGCACAGCGACTTTCGCAAATTGAACAGGATAAATAACTTGTTTGAAAATTTTACTGTAACGCTTTTTGGCAAGAAGAGCATCCGAAATGCCCCCTCAACCAATCTGAACCAAAGGTTTTAAAACTCAACCAAATACACCCACGCCGGGCGTCTCACCTCAGATTACCACATTTAAATTATATTCCTAGCATTAATAATGTTAAATGAAAAATGAGATCAGGCAAATACTTAAAAACCACCACACCCGCGTGCCGCAAAATCATTCATTATTAAAAAATGGCCTTCCAACCAGATTTGCACGCGAAAGCGGCGCACAAAAATATGATTGAAAAATTGCAGCAAGACAATCAAAATTACCATGTTCACACTTGGAAACAATTATTCTGCTGCCAATTCAAGTGACTAAAAACGGCCTCAATTAATTGATGCCAGACGATAATGAAACTGGCAATATCGAGCACGTGTCCGCATTCAGTGGAGTTATGCGTTCCCCTCAGAGACCATTTTTTGATAGTCAGCAGTCATGGGACCTCGCAACAGACCCAGCCTACGCGATAGCACGGGCCAAAACACAAAACACCAAAGTGCGATACAATCAACAGACCGGGAATTAGCTCAGTTTTGCGGCGGAATCTAACGGGCACAAGGGCGCTTGGTGCCACAAATATCATCCTGAAAAAATTATGGGATTTCAACTAAATACTCTGGCTCACTGCAAAAGTTTATTAACTTAGTTTCAAATATCCGCTATGTTTGCTTGACTGCGTTGCACTGAGTGACCTATCTTGCCGCAGACTTACGGATTAAACACAGTCCTAACGCATTACAAAATCTCAATTTATTGAAAATAACAGACGTACCAATGCCGTGACTTCTCGAAATTACCAGTGCGACTCTTCCGGGAAGATCATGATATTGAGGAAAAATTACTTAAGGAACCCTAATGAAAAACATACTCAAGCTGGTTATCTCAACGGCCAGTGCGGCCACCCTAACAGGATGTATAGATCCCGCTAACTACGCCACAACCCCTGTGTCAGTTACCACAGAAACCGGAACCGTAGTCTGCCAGTTGTATAGAACTAACAATGTTCTTTGGGATGAGGCAATCTCAATTCCCCCCGGCATGTCAATCAGTACTGGAGATGCAATCTGTAAAAATAAAGGGCACTCGATAATCGAAAGTCAGAAATCAAGATCATTTTGGAATGTTGTCAAAACAAACCCATAATCGCCCAAACCATCGACAACACAAGTCGGCTTTTGCGTATTGTGAGCGCCGCACTTAAGACAGTGTGAGAGCATTAAATCGGTTAGTGGAAAATAGCGCGATTGAGAACATGCTTGTTAACGGCAAAAAAATTAATAAAGGCGCAAATGAAGAGGACTATGATACCGGTTGGTATCACGTCATTTGCGAGGGGAGCTTGTATGTCTGCAAAGTTTATGTCGATGGCGATTCTGATCATCGTGGCGAACGTGTGTGGACTACTTGTTTCACTTCGATAAATAATTAGCGCTGATGCTATCAAGAGCGCACAAAATAAAGCTGCAAGAAGCACGACCGATTTACATGGTCTATCCAACGATTAGACGTGAGCGATGCGGCGAGGCCACGGTATCGGGTTCTTTCACCATACTGTTGAATTGTGGGTAAACCCATCCTTATATATTTAGCGGAAATATCTGGATCGGCACCTCCGATTTGAGTAATGACATAGCCAAAAGTCAATGAATTTCCTTGGACTGATGTGGGTAATAAAATACCAGAACAGTTGGAAAAAGCAAAAAACCTGGTCGCCCGATCCATTGCCACTCAAGCATACAAAATATGCCGCGCCAAAGACCCGTGAGCTGCATTACAGTGCCAAAAGACGCGCTCAGTTCATGTGTGTAACAATCTAAAGTCCCAGATCAGAAGATCCGCTGCGCTGGAGGCACGCACTACCACCGAGATGATGCTTATATCATCCGTGGTTTATGTCTTTCGCTTTTCCCACTTGGTTCATTTGTCTGGATAAAACAGAAACGGACCGGGATATCGTCCGACTAGGATGTGATGGCTCATGATGCCGCCACGTATTTCGTGTAGAAGAAAACCGCCGGGTTCTTTGGTCAGACAATTGGGGGCGCCTGCGCGCAGATCCATGGTCACCGCATGCGAAACGCCTGGCGCAATTTGGCAAATCACATCGCCAAAGGAAGTGACAATGTTGCGGTGTACGTGTCCGCAGGTCAAGCGCAGTTCGCCTTTATATCCCGATAAGATCTTTTTCAATTGTTTGCTGTCGCGCAAGTTTTGGATGTCCATCTTCTCGATACCGGTCAAAACTGGCGGATGGTGCATTGTGACGATGGTCGGACTGCCTTCTTGGGCGTCAAGTGTTTCGCTCAGAAAACACAAGGTTTCATCGGTAAGGTGACCATGGGCTTTACCAGCCACGCTGCTGTCCAAGCCAATCACTGCGAGGTCGCCAAAATCCAAAGCCCAATTGATCGGGCCCTCAAGTGGCATCCATGACTGATCCCAGAAGCACGCACGCATCACAGCCACATCATCATGGTTGCCGGGAATCGCACGATACGGCAGGTCCAGTGGCTCCATAAGTGTGCAAAACCGTTGATATTCTTCCTTGGTGCCAAAGTCAGTCAGATCACCTGCGACAATAACCATATCAACGGGACCAATCTCAGGCAGGCTGCGGTTGATCGTTTCGACACAATCGGTAAGTGCCTTCGCAGTATCGACTTGGCCATAGGCAAGTTGACCATGCGGGACGATATGAGGGTCTGAAATCTGAATGATACGTGTCATGCGTTAGCGGCCTCTTCTGGCAACAACATCAAGGTTTCTGGCATGATTGATACGTTGATCATATCCCCCACTTTAGGTGCATCTTGTCCTAAATGGATTGAAGTGAGCATGTCAGGCGTGATGCCAGATATGCCGATACGGTAGTGCGTTCCGAAGAAGGTAACAGTTTCTACTTTTCCACGAAGCGGACCGCTTTCAACAATCCGAACATCTTCAGCGCGCACAAAAACTGTCTGGCCCATACCGTCTGCCGGAAGTGACAGAGTTCCCCCCTTTAAATACAGTTTTGTGCCATCTTGTCTGCCGCGAAGGGACATGGCGTTTCCAACAAATCCAGCAACAAAGGATGACGTCGGATTGCGATAGAGGTCTTCGGGTGTGCCGCTTTGTACGACGCGGCCATGCGACATGACGGCGACACGATCAGCGATTGCCATCGCTTCGTCTTGGTCATGGGTGACGAAGATCGCAGTAATATCGAATTCCCGCAAAAGTATGGCCAACTCGTCACGCAACGTTTCGCGCAAAGATGCATCAAGCGCCGAGAGCGGCTCGTCCAACAAAAGCAACCTTGGGCGGGGTGCGATGGCACGGGCCAACGCCACCCTCTGTCGTTGACCGCCAGACAGCGCCGTTACCGCACGTCCAGCAAAGGGCTGTAGCTGGCACATGTCCAAGACTTCGGTGACGCGGGTGTCAATCTCCGACTTAGGAAGTTTTTGCATTTTTAGCCCGTAGCCAATGTTGGCGCGTACAGACATGTTCGGAAACAAGGCATATGATTGAAACACCATCCCGACTTGGCGGCGCTCCACAGGAAGCGCCGTCACATTGTCATCGTCAAACCAGATGTCACTTCCGGTATCAGGCGTCTCAAGCCCTGCAATTATGCGCAACAACGTGGTTTTTCCGCAGCCCGATGGACCAAGAAGCGAGACGATCTCGCCCTTGTCAACGAAAAGTTCGGTGGGCAGCAACGCTTTAGTGCCATCAGGATAGGTCTTGGCGGTGTGTGTCAGACGCAGTGTCATTGTGTAATCCTTTGTGCACGCGCAGAGGCCCATTGCATGGCCATCAGCAGAGGTACGATCAGTATAAAAAAGACGAGGGTATAAGCTGACGCAATCTCAAGCCGCATGGACGCATAGCTGTCAGCGAGGCCAACGGGCAACGTTTTGAGGTAGGGTGTGTGCAGCATCCAGGTGAGGTTGAATTCACCAATGGAAAGTGTCACGACCGTCAACGCACCCGCCAGAATGCCTGGCATGGCGTTGGGTACGACGATGTCGCGAAACCTTTGCCATGGCGATGCTCCAAGCGAAGCCGCACCTTCTTCAAGCGTCTTTAGGTCCATGGCGGCAAGAACCGCTAGAATCGATCGTACCATAAAGGGCAAGGTGTAGAGCACATGGCCCACCAAAATGAACGTCCATGAAGCACGAAAGCCTTTCATCGAACCGTATAGCTGCAACAATGCCAGTGCCAAAGCCAGACCCGGAACCGCAAGCGGCAATGAAATAAACTCTTCCAACAGGCGCGACAACCAACCGGGATGACGCGCAAGCCCATAAGCAGCAGGCAGGCCAATAATTAATGTGCAGAACAAACAGGCAATGGCCAGCCACATGGAAAGAAAGATGCTGTCGGCATAAAGCTCCCAGACTTGGTAGACCCATTTCAAAGTGAGACCAGAGGAAATCCCTTTGAAATAGTTCACGGTAAGTCCCGCCATGACCGAAAGAATTGTAGGCACTAAAAGGAAGGCGCAGGCGCTAAGAGTGACGGCAAGTTGCAACATTTTTATTTTGGATTTGAACATTTTCAGCCTCCTCCAGCCACAGTTGAACCAGACAGGGATCGCGCAATCAGAAGCAAGATCCAAGTAATGATGCCCAAGACAATTGACAGAGCAGAGGCCATGGCAATGTTAGCGGATAATGTGAACTCAGTGTAAATAACCATCGGAATAACATCGATGTTCGTGGCCAGCGTGAAGGCCGTGCCAAAAGCACCCATAGCGGTGGCGAAGGCTATCGCACCCGAAGCAATCAGCGACGGCATCAGCCCAGGGATAATAATATCCATTACAATGCGGAAAGGGGTGGCACCCATCGTACGTGCGGCTTCTTCTAGGGCAGGATCAAGCTTTTCGGCGGCGGCCATGACCGTCAACAGGACACGCGGGATCGAGAAGTATAGATATCCCAAAAACAAGCCAATTGCGGAGTAAGCAAAAACAACGTGTCCGGGTGTCAGTTGGTTTACCAGCCCTTGGCGACCGCCCAAAAGGATGATGAGAAATCCGATAACTACACCGGGGAAGGCGAGCGGCAAGGTCAGCACAGCCAGCAAAGTTCCACGCCCACGAAATCGGTTGCGAACTAGAAACATGCCCGCGGTGGTCGAAACAGCCAGAGCCGCAAACGTTGTCGCCAGTGAAACCAGAACTGTTAGCACCAGTGTGTTTAAGTACCGCGGCTTGCGCACAATGTCGAGATAAATGGCCCAGCCCGCATCACTCTCGCCAGAGACTAGGAACAACCGGATTAGCGGAAGCGCAAGAAACGCCAAGGAAAAGATAAATAGTGGCGTGAGACACACCATTACAAAAGTTCGGTTTGTCATAGCTATCCTCGGAGGCCGCGCATCATGGCGCGACCCCTTGGTTTGGGGGGATCAGTTACTTAACTTCGGACAGGTAACGTTCGCCAAAGCCAGCTTGAGCTTTTTCCATTTTGGCATAGTCCACCGCTGCAGCGCGCTCATAATCGCTTGCAGGTAGGAATTTTGCCGCAACATCCGCAGGCAGTTCAACGGGGCGCGCTGGCTGGAGATAGGCGTTAGTCCAAATCGCCTGACCTTTGTCAGACAGGATGAAATCCAAAACGCGTTTACCAAGTTCGGGATGCGGACCGTTATTAACGAGGCTCATCACATAAGGCACGCGGACTGAACCTTCGCAGGGCAACACAAATTCAAAGTTTCCATCTTCTTCGTACTTACCGCGATAGGCATTGAAATCATAGTCGAAGAGGATCGGAATTTCGCCTGAAACGACACGCGCATAGGACGTTTGCTTGGGTACGATTGGATAATTCTTACCCAAATCATTAAAGTATTTGATCGCCGGATCAAAATTATCCAGATCACCGCCAAACGCCATATTTACGGCCACAGCACCAGCATAGCCAACAAAGGCTGATGACGGATCAAGATAGCCAACCATGCCGCGATATTCTGGTTTGGTCAGGTCAGCAAAACACTGAGGCACATCAGCACCGCCAAGTGCATCGACGTTGACGAAAAAGCCAAGAGACCCATAGTGGATTGCAAACCACTTGCCGTCGGGATCCTTCAAACCCTCGGGAATCTCATCAAATTTGGCGGGTTTGTAGGCTGTGGCCACGCCCGTGTTGCCGGCCTTGATACCTGTCGTTACCCCATAATAGGCCACGTCGGCGATGGGGTTGCTCTTTTCCGCCAACAACTGGCTTAGGGTTTGGCCCGAGTTCTTGTTGTCATGTGGCATCTGGACGTCGATTTCTTTGTCAATCGCTTCCAGCATTGAGGCCCAATCAGCCCATTGTGGTGGGCAATTGTAGCATACGGCATCTTCCGCAAATGCTGGTGCGACAAAGGCCATTGTCAGAGCGGCTGCAGCAAGTTTATATCTCATCTTGATCTCTCCTGTTGGATTTAGCTTTTTGGTGGGTCGGGTCGTTTGACGGCGGGAAGGCAGTACCCTTCCCGTCGTCTTCGCTTTCGGCAGCCAAAGGCATAAGGCTGCCCCCGGCGCGGAAACTGAATCTTTTTTCTTCTAAAGGCACTTCTGGTGGCGCTGATCCATTTATTATCGACAAAATCGTCTGACTGGCACCTGCCCCAAGTGCTTGCGGAACGGTTTCGATTGTCGCAAGGCTGGGCTCTACCAATTGGCCGACTTTGATCCCGTCAAAGCCAACGATCGATAAATCCTGTGGCACTTCTATTGACAACTTGCGGGCGCTTCGAATGGAGGCCAATGCGAGAAAGTCATTTGAGGCAAAGATCCCGGTCAAACTGGGGTGATCATCTAAAAAATCTTTTAGATGGGCCGTTAGGTCCAAGCCGTCGTCATCCACTTCAAGCAATACTGGCCGGGCCATTTCGTTTTGCGCACATCGTTCGACAAAACCCTCGTACCGCTGTCGCGCACGATCAGAATTCAAAAAGTTCAGTGCCAAGAAGCCAGTGTAAGTATGGTTGTTTTCCGCGAAAACATCGGCAACCATCGCGGCAGCGGCATGATCTCCAACCGACCAGCTAACTTGGCCAGCAGGAGCCTCATTGAAGAGCAAGCTATGCGGCAACTGTCGGCTCCTGATAAGGTTTAAACCTTCGCTATTTTGCGCATCTGCTACAGTTAAAAGAATGCCATCAACTTGTTTTGCGATTAGCGTACGGATTGCACGGGTTTCGATCTCAGGGTTGTAGTTGGTGCAGACCAAAAGCATTTGATAACCCGCGTTTAGAAACACCTCTTGAGCGCCTTGCACCGCATTCGCGTAAACTGGATTTTCAATCGACGGCACCACGCACCCGATGGTCCGAGTAGTGCTGCTTTGAAGGGAACGGCCAACTTCACTGAACTGGAAATCAAGCTCGTCAACTGCCGCTAAAACGCGCTCGCGCATTTTAGCGCTGGCGGGACCAGTATTGTTCAATACCCGACTAACCGTAGCGACACCGCATCTGGCTCGCTGGGCAACATCTTTGATTGTAGCAATATGCCCCAATCTTTAGCTCCTTATGGAAACGTTTCCATTTCTTTCTACTAAAAATTTGCAATTCGCGCAACAAATTTCCCTTGATGACTTTTTTACATATGAAAACATAGGCTAAGGTTAGTGCAAAATCTAACCGTGCTATTGGCCAGTGGCTATTTATCTGAATTTTTGAAGATAAGATGTCGGGCGGTAAAAATGATTCTTTGCATCAAATTTCGTATGAACTTAGTCCAAAAATGCGGTAAATGGAAACATCCATTAACGGCGTGTAGCTTTGGACATCATGACATCGAAGTGGGCTATGACTGCACCTGGTGTTTTGGCGGTTTGAAGGTTGGCGGCGTATCTGGTTAAGTTTTTGTTGCGAAACAGCAGCCCAACCGAAGGAGATACGCCCCCATAGAAACGACTGACATAGTTGATTTTGCGCGTCGAGATGAGATGACGGACGCGCTGACGTATTTGTTGAGAACAGCAGCGCCGCAGTTGATCGCGACAGCCGTTGAGGCCGAACTTGCCAGTGACCTGTCACAATTCACCGACGTGCGTACCGGGACGGGTCATGCGGCTGTCGTGCGCAATGGGCACCATCGGGCCCGACCATTCCAAACCAGCGTTGGTCTTGTGAATGTGGGCAGTTTTAAGGTTCACTCCAAGGGCCGCATAACCGACAGACCTCAAAAACTGGTTTTGACAATAACTCACCATTGATGAACCTGATCAACATAAGCATCTAACTTCGACCGCGTAATTTTAACAGTGCGGCGATACTCCGGCGGTTTAGAATAAGCCAACATCTTCCAAAACTGTCTCGGCTGATTGCAAAATCACGGGCAATCTGCCGCCCCCTGAACCCATCCTGAAAATGACCACGACTGACCTTCAAATAAAATTCCACGGTGAATATCCTCGCGCCCTCACATCAAGTGAAAGGGCAAAAGTGGACGACTTTTACGCCCACCGTGGCAACATAATTCCGCCACTAACGCGGCTGAGTATTGCTTTACCGATTGCACTGCAACGTGTCCGAACAGCACCAAAGTCCGCCGTACCTTACAAAAAATCAGGCAACAGATGAAAACACAGCCCCGAAGATGTAAATTATAGTCTGGCACGATAATTGCTTGTACGAATTGTTAACGTATTAGGAGAGTAAAACAGCGCAATCACACAAGGAGTAGACTATGTTTATTCAATTTGACCGCATAAACAGACTTCAGCCACTAACACGGCGTGTCAAAGCAGTTTCAGACGACGGCACATTCCAAAATGCACTCGAGCAAATAGAGCCGCCGGTCCAAGCGACAATTGAGCAATCTGAAAATCACAAAGAACCTGAGACCGCTCCAGATTACCGCAGCATACTCACGCTCAAACAATTCTAATTGTTAAGTGGTTCCGCGACCATGGCAACCTGTTATTGCCTTAGTCAGCGTAGAATTTGTACCCAATTCCCCAAAACCTCCTTGTTGTGTCAAGCACAAGGACAGTAGAACTTAGCAATTTCCATCATTGTGAATTCCCATCTGCACAGCCGCTGCAAATGCCTTCAGGCTGTTTCCGCCCGCAACGCTGCCACGCAGATAAAGGCGATGCCAGATCACTATCTCCGAAAGGGTTTGCCCCTTTCACGGCCTGTGTCTGGATGATCTGCTCTCCATTCTAAGCTTTGCGTATCTCTTGCCCCTGCAGATCAGTCTTTAGTGCTCTTGAGCGCATTAGGGATATCACACGCGGCCTCGGTGCCCGAGCATACAGCCAGTTCCCCGTCTTTCCAAAGGC
>Ga0209374_1004495_pt1 | contig 10056 bp, 8 predicted proteins | sample SaaInlLV_DNA_10m_FD_184683 | JGI IMG/M metagenome (GOLD analysis project Ga0209374, IMG submission 184683) | Marine microbial communities from expanding oxygen minimum zones in the Saanich Inlet - SI075_LV_DNA_10m (SPAdes) (version 2) | ecosystem: Environmental > Aquatic > Marine > Unclassified ...
TTTAGCGGTCTATTAAGTACGCTTTATTACAAACCTTTAGGCCGCGGTTTTGGAATCAATACTGGTATAGGTGTTGGGGTATTGCCAAATATTGATTTTACCATTAGGTCTTATACAACACAAACAGATCCTGTGCTCATAGAATCGTATTATTCTGAGAACAGTTTTAAAGATGAAACCCCTGTTGATTGGTTGATTACCGTACCTCTTACACTCCAAAAAACAATTAAATCGAATTGTTCATGCACTAATTTCGCTTTCGAATTTGGATTTCAATACAACAGGTTAATGACCTCGGCTAAGAGTAACTGGTCTTTTGAGGATGGCTATGTTGTGGACGGTGTCTCTCATGAAGAAGTGAGTTTTAATTACGAAATAGAAGCAACTAATCCCGCGCATCAATTTGGGTTTGTTCTAAAATTTGGGTTTGTAAACACCTTAAAAAACAACAATACACTTAATATTAATTTGGTGGGTCACCTTGCAGACTACAGATCAGTTACAATTGGGGCATACGAATTTTCAAATCTGGGCCGATCAAATTCCTGGTGGCTTGGCCAACAAGTTGAGTATGTAGGGCTAGAGCTCAGCTACGGCATTTCTCAAAATAAAAAACACAGTAAATAAGCTGGGTAATCTTACCTTTTTTTTAAGTAATATCACCTATTGTAACAAAAAAATTATGGGTGTAGGTTTGGGGTATATTATAATAGTAATGGAAACCAAACTTATAACCCTCTTCTTTTTTTATTACTTAAGCCTAATTCACAAGCACAAAAAAAATTACATATTTGAACCATAATATAATAATTGATTTAATATAATAATGAGAACAACACAAGAAGAAAAAATGTATTGGTCACGGGTTTTTTGGTGGCTTATTTTTCCTGCATATGTTTTAGCTGTTATCACAACCATCATGGTATTTTAACCAGTAGCAGTTTAAAACAAAATAGATTGATCCAGACGAAAGCCTTATTTAAAAAAAGCTTTTTTTTTATGGCAGCTCTAGCAACATGGTATCTAAAGACATCGATCCAAGCACACCCAGTCCGTTTTCTATATTGGTAAACACCTGTACGGGCTCACCAGCAAAAATAAACTGGTCTTGGTTGTCGTAATGGGCTCTTAAAGACCTGATGTAGGTATAATAAGATTCAGATACCGAAGTGAGTTCTAAGGTATATTCGGTTTCATAATCATCATCTGGTTCTTCACCCCAAAAAAACTTGTTGTAATCAAAGAAATCAATTGAAATCTCCTTTTCAGTGCCATTAAACATCTCATCGTCAAAAAGGGCTTCATCACCATAAAAAGTAGCCCCATCGCTCTGTACGCCAGCAGAAGATATCATAGAAGCATCGTTGCTTTCGAAATAATCGAATCCATCGTAATACTCACTCTGATACCGAAGTCTTAAGCGGTAAAAGTTATCTTCTGGGGCATCGTTAAAAGAAAAGCGAACTCTGTAATGCTTTTCATAATCTTCCACAGATAAAAGAGTCACATCATTAACATTCAATTTAACCGCAGCAGGAACAGTTGTTTCTGCACGCACAGCCTCATAATCGGGGTGCGCTATTTCGTAAGAATATATTTTACCAGCAACAGGATTCTGATTAAAATTGTATACATAAGTAGAATCAAGTTCGTCCATATAATTATAAGAAAGAGAAACTTCTTCATTCATCTCACCCAATAAAACGCCATCTTCATAAACTTCTACAGTTGCATTATTTACATAAGAAATAGAACTGGCATCAAAAGCGCCAACAGAATGACTGATAGAGGCATTTATCATAGAATCGGTCGTTAAAATGGAATTCACAACCAAGACGCGCTCATGCTCAGGAATATCCAAATCAACAACAATATCGCAAGAAGCAAAAAGCATACTGAATGTAAAGAAATACAAAAAATTCTTCATCGTTCTAGAATTTAAAATTATACGTTACAGAAGGCAAGAAAGGAAATAAAGACACCTGTCTTGCCACATTTTGATTAGAGCCGCCATCCATACCAAAGTTTTGCCGCTGTGTGCCAAGATATACGAAATAGGGGTTCCTACGGTTGTAGGCATTGTATACGCCCACACTCCAAGTTCTTATACCGTTCTTTTTTTCTTTATGAAAGTTGGCGCCCAAGTCTAAGCGGTGGTAGGCATCCATTCTGGTTCCATTGCGCTCGCCATAGTATTCAATCTCATTATTGTATTCACTTGCGTCTTCATGAGACCAATAGGTGGCTTGCGGAAATGTAATGGCGTTTCCTGTTCCATACACCCAGGTAAGACCCATATCAAATTCTTCAGAAAACTCATGAGAGAGCACTACAGATATGTCATGTCTTCTATCGTACTTGTAAGAATACCAGTCTCCAAAGTTAATGTGGTCAAAGCGTCTGTTGGTCCAAGATAAGGTGTAACCAATCCAACCAGATGTTTTCCCCTTTTTCTTTTGTAAAAAAAATTCCATACCATAAGAGGTTCCTTCTCCGTTGGCCTCTATGGTCTGTTGCCAATCGTTAAAACTCATAAAAGAAGCACCTTCTTTATAGGTAATTAAATTGTCCATGGTTTTGTAATAGGCCTCTAAGCTTATTTCATAAACCCCATCGTCTAAAGTACGCGTTAAGGCCGCAGCAATTTGACTTGATTCTTGTGGTTTTACTTGATTGGTTGAAGGCACCCAAATATCTGTTGGCAATCCAGCATTAGAGTTGGTTAACAAATGTATGTTCTGCTGCATTTCAGCATACGATATTTTTGCAGACCAGTTTTCGTCTATTAAATAGCGGGCAGAAAAACGTGGCTGGAGAGATGTGTAATTTTTGTCGCCAACTTTAAATAAAGAGGCATGAAGGCCTATATTGGCTTTAAACCTATCGTTAAATTTTATATCGTCTTCAAGATAAACATAGGCATCATGAGAATACAAACGCTCTGAAAAAACAAAAGAAGTGTCAATATTGTTATCAGGAAATTCGGTTTGAACAGCTCTTAAATCCATTTGACCAGGTAAAAAAGTATGATAGGTATCAGACATTCCAAACTTCACATAATGATTGGGATTAGGAAGGTAATCGAAATCCATTTTCAATCCCCAATCTCTAATTCCTTGAAAATATCTAAACTCAAACTCATCATTAAATGTATCATAAGTGTAATCTTCTTCCATTTTTATATCAAACAAATACTCACTAAAAGTAACAGTGGTATTACTAAACAATTTTTCATTGAACAAATGATTCCATCTTAGTGATGAAGTAAGGTTACCCCAACCTAAACGGAATCTATAATCATCGGAACTGCCATCATAACTGTCAGAAAAAGCAGCATAAAAACGGTCGTCACCTGTGTACACACTCCAATACAATCGATCATTATCAGAGATTTTATAATTCACCTTGGCATTGAGGTCATAAAAATAATAGCCACCTCGATCGCCATCAGAAGAAGCCATAATAAAAGGCTGAGCAAGAGCATCAATATAGGTTCTACGCGCCGACACAATCCAGGATGCTTTATCTTTCACTATAGGACCTTGCATGGTTAGCTTAGAAGCAATAAGACCTATAGAACCTTCGCCTTCAAAGGCTTTGGTATTTCCTTCTTTCATATCAATTTCAAGTACCGAAGAAAGCCTTCCACCAAAACGTGCAGGAAAACCACCTTTTGTTAAGCGCACATTTTTAATGGCATCGGCATTAAATACTGAGAAAAAACCAAATAAATGCGAAGCATTATAAACGGGCACCCCATCTAATAGAATTAAATTCTGATCTGGGCCACCTCCACGAACATAAAAACCCGAAGAGCCTTCAGAACCAGACTGCACACCAGGCAACAACTGAATGGCTTTAAGCACATCTACCTCACCCAATAAAGAAGGCATGGATTTAATTTGCTGTACTGGCACATCTATTACGGAGCTTTGTGTACGCTTTACAATACTTTCTTCTCCAGTAAGTACAATTTCTTGAAGTTCTAAAGATTGTGTTTTAAGAGAAACATTATAATGGGCATCCTCAGAGAGATCAACAGAAATTGAAAAGGTCTCATAACCAATAAATGAAAACTCCAATGTATAGGAAGAAACTGGTAATGTCATACTGTAGAAGCCATAAGTGTTTGAAGTAGTTCCTAAAGACACTTCTTTAGCTACCACGTTAACACCAACCATTCGCTCACCGGTATTTGCATCTTCTATATACCCACTAATGGTATTTTTTTGTGCAATAAGGTTTGAAGATGAAAACATGAAAAGTACGCCTAATAGGCAAAGTATTTTTTTCATATTCATTCTATTAATACGCTATATAAATTTATTATTAATCAATTCTTTTTCCATGTATTGCTGGAGTGCTAAAGCTTTTTTTCTTGCTGCATGAGCAAAATCTTCACCATCTGAGGCATATATAATACCACGAGAAGAATTAACCAACAAACCACAATCTTTATTCATGCCATATTTAACAACTTCGGCAAGGCTCCCACCTTGTGCGCCCACCCCGGGGACAAGAAGAAAATGGTTGGGAATGGTTTTTCTAATGTCTGCAAGCCAATCGGCACGTGTTGCACCTACCACATACATCATGTTAGAGGGCGTCCCCCATTGTGAGGATGTTTCCAACACTTCTTGGTAAAGGGCTTTCCCATTAGATTCGATTAACTGAAAATCTTTTCCACCTTCGTTAGAAGTTAATGCAAGTAAAATGACCCATTTGCCGTCTGATATAAAAAAGGGGCTTACAGAATCTTTTCCCATATAAGGTGCCACCGTAACAGAATCGAAATTCATGGTCTCAAAAAATGCTTTTGCATACATTGCTGAAGTGTTTCCAATATCGCCTCTTTTGGCATCTGCAATGGTAAAAGTATTATTCGGAATATAATTCAAGGTTTTTTGTAAAGCCTCCCAGCCTTTGACACCCATAGATTCATAAAAAGCCAAGTTTGGCTTGTAAGCCACACACAAATCTTTAGTGGCATCGATAATTTGCTTGTTAAACTCAAAAATTGGATCCTCAGTATCTAAAAGGTGTTGTGGAATACGATTTATATCGGTATCTAAGCCGACACATAAAAAAGATTTCTTTGCTTTTATTTGCGCGATTAATTCTAATCTATTCATCGCCTTCTTTTAATCGTTCAGCATTTTCTGCAACAGTAAGTTCTTCAATAATTTTATGAATGTCGCCATTAATAATATCGTTTAAAGAATACAGTGTTAATCCAATACGATGATCTGTAACACGTCCCTGAGGATAATTATAAGTACGGATCTTCGCAGAACGGTCTCCTGTAGAAACCATGGTCTTACGCTTTCCTGCGACTTCTTCATTTCGCTTGGCCAATTCTATTTCATAGATACGAGACCTCAATACTTGTAAAGCTTTGGCATGATTTTTAATCTGAGATTTCTGATCTTGACATTGGGCCACCACACCTGAAGGGATGTGTGTTAAACGCACTGCAGAATAAGTGGTATTTACAGATTGTCCGCCAGGACCTGAAGAACAGTAGGTTTCTTTTTTAATATCTTTTTCATTGATCTGAACATCAAACTCCTCAGCTTCTGGCAACACAACTACCGAAGCAGCAGATGTATGCACTCTACCCTGTGTTTCTGTTTGGGGCACGCGTTGTACACGGTGAACGCCAGATTCATATTTCATGGTACCATACACGTCTTCACCACTAACGTTCATTACAATTTCTTTATATCCTCCAGCGGTTCCATGGGTAACATCAACCAACTCTGTGCGCCACTTTTTACCCTCACAATAGCGCGTGTACATTCTGTAAAGATCGCCAGCAAATATACTGGCCTCATCGCCACCAGCTCCAGCACGAATTTCAACAACTGCATTCTTGGTATCTTCAGGGTCTTTAGGAATTAAAAGTACTTTAATAGACTCCTCCATTTCAGCTTTCTTAGGCACGGCTTCATCAAGTTCCATTCGAGCCATCTCTTTCATTTCAGGATCATCTTCAGACTGAAGAATTTCATTAGACTCATCTATATTATCACAAACCGTTTTGTAGGCTTTGTATGCATCTACTATAGGCATAAGGTCTTTATATTCCTTATTCAATTTCACATAACGCTTCATGTCAGCAATTACCTCAGGTTCTATGATTTGCTGTGCAACATCATCAAAACGAAGTTTTATCATTGCTAATTTATCTAGTAATGCCATATTAGTAAACGTATTCGCCGTAAGGGCTTTTAATGGTTAATTTCTTTCCTTTATTTTGCTCTACACGTCCAATAATTTTGGCGTCTACACCAAATTCATTAGAAATGTTTATGATATCATCGGCATGTTCCTCATTGATGTATATTTCCATGCGGTGTCCCATATTAAAGACCTTATACATCTCTTTCCAATCGGTTCCCGATTGTTCTTGAATAAGTTTAAATAACGGTGGTACATCAAACATATTGTCTTTAATAACATGTACATCGTCTACAAAATGAAGCACTTTGGTTTGCGCCCCACCACTGCAATGAACCATACCATGAATGTGTTTTCTATGGCTGTCTAATATTTTCTTAATGATAGGTGCATAAGTACGTGTTGGCGACAGCACTAATTTACCAGCATCAACAGAAACACCATCAACTGTATCTGTTAAGGAAACGGCACCAGAATAAACCAATTCACTGGGAACAGAAGCATCAAAGCTCTCAGGGTATTTTTCAGCCAATGCTTTGTGAAAAACATCATGACGGGCAGAGGTTAATCCATTAGAACCCATACCACCATTGTAAGCTATTTCATAAGTAGCTTGACCAGAAGATGATAAAGCAACAATCACTTCACCTCCAACAATCTTATGATTAGAAATCACATCAGATCGCTTCATTCGAGCCGTAACAGTAGAATCTACGATAATGGTTCGAACCAAATCACCAACATCTGCTGTTTCCCCTCCAGTAGAATAGATCTCTACACCTTGCGAACGCAAATCAGCAAGTAACTCTTCTGTTCCATTGATAATCTCAGAAATGACTTCGCCAGGAATTAAATTTTTATTTCGACCAATGGTAGATGAAACTAAAATATTATCGACAGCTCCAACACAAAGTAGGTCATCAATATTCATAACAAGCGCATCTTGAGCAATACCCTTCCAAACAGAAACATCTCCTGTTTCTTTCCAATACATATATGCTAAAGAAGATTTGGTACCAGCGCCATCTGCATGCATCACAATACAATACGCATCATCTCCTGTTAAACGATCTTCAACAATTTTACAGAATGCTTTGGGAAATAAGCCCTTATCAACATTCTTAATTGCATTATGAACGTCTTCTTTAGATGCCGAAACACCTCTCAGCATGTATCTGTCTGTATTACTCAAAGGTAAAACGATGTTGGTTAATTTGAAACAAATATACTTAAATAAAAAAGCATCCCACATGAATGAGGGATGCTTTTTCTTATTGTTTAATGGGTCTAATATTCACCATAAAGTTTTGCATCTTCAGGATCAGACTCAATTTGTTTAAAGTCAGTTCGTCGGTTCATTTGATGCGCCAATTCGCGTTTTCTTCTTGAACGAAGACCTTCAATAAATTCTTGTGTAAACTCATCACCTTTCATAAATCCATTGCGATCTTCTGTTAAAATAAGCGGCTCAGTCTCTCCCATTCCAACAGGCTCAAGTCTAGATTCATCTATACCATTTTGTATTAAGTAATCAACACAAGCTTGAGCTCTTTTTAAAGACAAATCATCATTAAATTCATCACTACTTCTAAAGTCGGTATGTGAACGTAATTGTATTCTCAAATCAGGATTAGTCTCTAGAACCTCAACCAGATTATCAAGATCTTTCATCGCTAAATCACGAAGCTGAGAGCTACCTAAATCATATTCAATACGAGGCAATACGATAGGTAAACGATATACTTTCATCGCCAAATCAACAACAATGGTATATAAGAATCCTTCATCAGTAACTTCAAAGTCGTGAATGGTTAAGTTTTGAGTCGTAACTGTATCTGAAAGTGGAATGTATGGATCTTTCTCATAGGTCACCTCATACTCTACTCCTTGTTTAATTACTTCGTCTCCGAACTCAAAAAAGCCACTTTTATTAGTAATGGCATCAAAAGAATTCCCATCAGAACCTTCAATATGAACAGAAACACCTTGTAATGGTTCATTTGTTTCTTCATCGGTCAGGATACCTTCCATAATAAACTCTAAGTCTGCCAACTTGGTTTCATAAATATCATCACCACCTCGACCACCTTTTCTGTTAGAAGTAAAGAATCCATTTATAGCATCATTACCAGAGAACACAACACCAAAATCATCGTAAGATGAATTTATTGGGAATTTCATATTCTTCACTTTACCAAATTGACCACTAGGTCTCTTGGTAGCTCTAAAGATATCGAAACCTCCCATTCCTACATGACCTTTGGAAGCAAAATAAAGGGTTCCATTTTTGTGTAAAAATGGCGTCATTTCTTGATCTTCAGTATTGACTTCAGGACCTAAATTTTCAGGTTCTCCCCAAGAATCATCTCTTTTGTTATATTCTGACCTCCAAATATCTAAATCTCCATAACCTCCAGGCATGTCAGAAACAAAATAAAGCACTTTTCCATTTTCTACAATACATGGATGAATAACCATGTAATTTGAATCAACAGGGATATTAATTTCAATTGCTTCAGAACCGTCATTTCCTTTTTGCTCAAATTGGAATATACGAGGAGAATGGGATTCTCTTTTTTTCATAATTGATCGGTTAAAATACATGACTTTAAATTTGTCATCAAACGTAACCGCTCCTTCGTCAAACTTTGTACTTAGAGGATCATCAACCCCTTTATAATCACCATAAGATACAGGCTCTTTCCATCTAGGCTTAGACTTCTTGCCTTTCTTTTTCTTTTTCTGTTTCTCTATTTCTGTAACCCATATATCGGTAAAATATTGACCTGTTTGAGCACTTAACTTACGACCATTAACACCTTTTCTTGCAGTTGTAAAATAAAGGCTGGTTTGTTTTTTATCTCCAAAACAAGGCATGCGATCATCGTACTTAGAGTTAATTTTTTTCATGTTTGTAACCGCATAACGAGAAGGATTTTCTGTCCAATCAATAGCTAATTCACAAGCCACAATAGCTTCTTGAGCTCTAAGATCTTGAGGCACTTTTTCTTGGTACTGTTGAAAACTTTTAATAGCTTCATTATACTTACTTACTGCTTTTTCCGCAGTTTTATTTGAAGCTATATTTCGTTGCATCATTCCCAAATAATATATTGCTATAGGGTCATCGTAACGCATCTTAATAGTTCTCTTATAGTAACTTTCAGCCTGTCTGTAATTACCAATTTTACGAGCGCATTCAGCCATACGAAAACTCATTCCTATCTTCTGAATTTTATCAGACGACTTTGAATAAGCTCTCTTATAGTAATCCATTGCTTTAGCAAATTCATATTGCTCAAAAGCTGCATCAGCTTTCTTAAGCTGTCTACCTTGTCCAAAAGAGTTTAAAGTAACAGTTAACGTTACAAAAAATAAAAATATTATCCTGTTAAATCTCATGTGATAAAATTAATAATTTGAATGTTAAATTCTAATTGCAAACAAGATGCAAAAGATTGCTAAAATAACTAAAAATAAAGCAAATAAAAAAGGCATACTTATAAGTATGTCTGCTCATAGAATACATTATAAGCTTATTATAACTAAAAAAGCACCAAAATTGGTGCTTTTTTAAACAAATAAGATCAAATTAAATATTAGCTTCTTTTACTGTCTTTACAATTCTACCGGCAATTTTATATGGATCACCATTGGAAGCAGGTCGGCGATCTTCTAACCAACCTTTCCAACCATTTTCAACGGTAATAATAGGTATTCTTATAGAGGCACCACGGTCAGAAACACCATAACTAAAATCATGAATAGAAGCTGTTTCATGTAAACCAGTTAAGCGCTGTTCATTATGATCACCATAAACTGAAATATGTTCTTTCACAACTGGCCTAAAAGCTTCACATACCTTTTCATAAATCT
>Ga0209374_1004500_pt1 | contig 10048 bp, 8 predicted proteins | sample SaaInlLV_DNA_10m_FD_184683 | JGI IMG/M metagenome (GOLD analysis project Ga0209374, IMG submission 184683) | Marine microbial communities from expanding oxygen minimum zones in the Saanich Inlet - SI075_LV_DNA_10m (SPAdes) (version 2) | ecosystem: Environmental > Aquatic > Marine > Unclassified ...
GAGAAGGGGCAGACGAGGCAATGTTTGACCGACTCCAACTGGCAGTAGAGGGCTTTGACATCGTGAATGACCCAGAAGGGGATGTCGCTCAGTTGGCGCTCTGCATGCTCGAACGGCCAATTGCATTGATTGGCCCAACCGAACTTCAACCGGCTCTCAATCGCTTCAAAAATCAACTCAACGAGAATTCGGCTCGGTTTGCCCGCGTCGGCGTCATCCCTGAAATGAATCACAACGAAAGTGTGGCATGGGGTGGAGTTGGATCGGACCAAGATGCGTCTTCTTCCGAGCACGTGTTGATGTTACTCACATGGCAGGGTATGCATCGCCAAGTTTCCAAGCGTATGGATTGGATGGTCGCTCACGCTACGACAGATTTTGCATGGAAGATTGCTGGTGAAGGCAACACGTTGCTTGAATCAATGTTGCATTTGTGCATCTTGATGGATTGGATTTCGATTGCTCTCGCCTTTCTTCACGGAAAAGATCCTGCCGCTATCGGTCCAATAACTGCACTCAAAGCGCATTTGGAATCGGTTCAATAAACCGGCCCAACAATCAGCCTCGGGTCCGGATAGTCGAGCAAGGCTTGCGACCGTCCCTCCTCATCTACGACACCTGGTAAATCCTTTTCAGTTGGCTCAGAGTTCGACAATTGCAAGTGGAGATGTGGCGCCCAACCTCCGTTTTCATGCTTCCCGCCAAGCGTGGCGATTTGTTCGCCACCATTGATGTGCTGACCGATTTCTAGACCGTTGAGACTTTCCCTTGAGAGGTGCCCATGAAGTACCCAAATCTTCGCAGCCTCCGCACTTTGACTCGAACCTACATGCTGGGGAAGAGCGACGATGTGCTCTGTGATGATGGTTGGGCCGTAGGAGCCATCTTCAGCATTGTCCGCGAAAGAATGGATGATTCCGTCACTGAAGGCGTGAACCGGTGTATGGGCTGGCGCACCGATATCCAAACCAACGTGATGGTTTCTAACCCCGCCAAAGAGAGGTGCTGTGTACATTCCTGGCCGTCGCTCATCGTACTTGCCAATCGAATACGGAAATGGATTTTCAAAATCTGTTTGCGGGCCCTTGGAAAAATCAAACACCCAATACTCATCAGGCAGTTCAATAATCTCATGAAAGCCCAACGGTGGTTTGACCATGCCACTGTGACCGGCCACTTTCATTTGATTGTTAGCCGAACAATCAAAACCTAAGACCGAAAGTGAATGCTATGTTCCTGACAGCGGCCCTTCTGCTGTCGGTAACCTTCCTACCCGGATACGCCCTGTGCAGGGTACTCGATGCGAGTGCGGACAAACTTCGGAAATTTATGCTCGCTCCAGCTCTTGGCCTACTGCTTGTGTATGGATTATCTGGCATTGTCCTGCTGTCTGGGTTGTGGACTTGGGGGTTGATGTGTGCTCTTTTTCTACTGTTGAACACGCTTGCAATTTCCCAACTACGTTCAAGAAAAAGAGTTGCTCAGTCTCTCACTTCTTGGCAAAAGTTGGAACGGGCCATGCACGGAGAGGTTTACGGTACTCCTGAAGAAGCAATAAGTGACGAAGTAGCCGCACAACGATGGTTGCAAAATCAGCGGAATCCATGGATGCTGGCGTTCGCCTCTACAGTCCTCCTCAGTTGCTTCACGCTCCCTCTGCTGATGGATTCGCCCTTTGGCGTTGACTGGATTGGATTCTCGACACTCACTCATCAAATTTCTTCGGTCGGTGACCTCTCACTCTCCGGCACCAACACTGGATTTTGGACCTATCCTCCCGGATTTCCTTCACTCGCTGCTTGGATGCAGGAATCCTTGAATCTCGATCCAAGTGAAGCAGTGTTCACGCTCGGGCACTACACGCTCGCTGTTCTTCTTCTCGGCATCGGTGGAGCAATGGACCGCCACGGCGCCGGCGCAAATGGAATATTAGCGATGGCATTAGGGGCAGGACTTTTTGCAAAAACCTTTGATTCAGGCTATCCAACCGTCGCAAGTCAACTTGGACTGGTCGTTGGATTATTGGTGCTACTAAGGCCGAGTTCAACTCGAGGAAAGCATCACACAACTGGATTTGTCATGGCGTTTTTCTGTGTGCTGATGATTCACCCAACGGGCGCCACATACCTCGGCATGCTCATGCTAGCGCATCTCTTGATTGGTTTGAGTTTGAGCGAGAAGCATGGTGAGAACATCAAAAAACTCCTCCTCACCAGTTCAATCCTGCTTACCATCGCTGCTGCGATTGCCCTCGTGATTCTAGCCCCACGTATGCTCGATGCTGCAGTTTTTGCCGAGTATGGGTGGCAAGGTGGGCGTCCAATGCTCATGTACAACGGCATTCTCCTTGTCCTCGGATTATGCAGCGCTTGGAAGTTACGTCAAACGATTGAGGGACGCTTACTGGCAGTCTGGTTTACTGGATTATGGTTGTTGACTACGATCCATCTGATTGAGGGGCTTGAACAAATCCCTGTGCTTTCGTTGCTGTCATACACGCTGTATTCAATGGGCCTGCACGCATTCCACATCCCACTAGCGGCTCTGGTTGCGTTATGGTGGAGTCAAACAACGTGTCTCACCTCAATCGATGAGAATCACAACCTGCTCACCGTAGGGTGGGACCCACACATGCATCGATACCTCACAGCCACTCTTTCGGTAGCGCTCCTGATGGGAGTCTTGTTTGGCAACATAATTCTCTTTCAGGTTTCCGAGCACCAAGAACTCAAAGCCTACGCAGCAGGCGATTCAGCACTGTATGACGAAATGGCATTGTTGCCGGATGGAAGTATTGTTTACACCGAAAACTCGCACTGGGGATACGTTCACGCTGCACCACCAAACATTGCGACCACCAGCATTCCAACGCTTGGCTTAATACAAATTGAGACAAGCATCCAAGCCAACGCAACCACAGCCGTTTACATGGATTCAATTTCGGCGCTTCAGAAACTCAACATCACTCATGCACTGTCTTCACCACTTGGAACAGTTGGTTGGTTTTTATCGCAGTCACCGTATTGGAGTTCGATTGTTGATGTGCGAGGAAGCATGTTGTGGGCACTAGACCCCACTGGCACATCAGATGTTTCAACGTTTGCAACCTTTACTGAATCGACATGCGCCGATGGATGTGAACTGCGACCGGACCCCTGGTCGGCGCATCGGTTTAGAGACCCTCTCAAACTTGGCTCTGATCGTGCATTTATTGCTGAAGGGAGTAACGCTGGCTTAGCATTCAGTTCCACTGATTCTGCCAACGGAAAAGCGTGTTTGGCGCTTGAAGCGATTGGAAATCTCGATGAAGTAAACCTTCTGTTAGCCGATGCAACAAATACCACATCAATCTCGAGATCTTTTACGGCCGGATGGCATTCCGTTTGCTTTGAAGATTCCATCAACGTATCATCGGGTACACTTGAGATTGGATGGCCAAAATCTGCGTCAGCGCAACTGTGGTTGAATCCACTGGGGCTATCTGGTAGGAGTGATGTGGTGTTGGACTCAAGTGGAATACGGCTGCATTGGCTGGAAACAAAGCCGTTGGCTGAAGAATGAGCGAAGTCATGAAAACCAAACTGTGTATCCTCCATGTATGAAGCGAGTCACCATACTGCTTCCTACCTTGAATGAGGAGGAAGGGTTGGCTGATGTATTACCTCGCTTGCCGATATCTGAGATGGCTGAACTCGGATGGGAAGCAAATGTACTCATCGTCGATGGTGGCAGTGAGGATTTGACCACTTCGGTAGCACAAAAAAACGGGTGTCCGGTGCTCAAACAGCAAGGTAAAGGGAAGGGAGCTGCTATGCGACTTGGCTTTCTGAGATTCCTTCAGTCCGGTGATGATGCACTCATCATGCTCGACCCAGATGGGACGTACCATCCCGAGGAGATTCCTCGTTTCTTGAAAAAACTTGAGAATGCCGATGTCGTCATCGGAGATCGGTTGCGCGGAGCGATGGACCCAGATGCCATGACCCGGACAAATTACTTTGGAAACCACGTATTAACTTGGATTGCAGTCGCCCTCTATGGTGTCCCCATGAACGACCTTTGTTCTGGCTATTGGGGGTTTTCAAGACAAGCCATTTCGCTGTTAAAATTGAACTCAATGCGATTTGAAATTGAAGCAGAAATGTACACTTCATGTGCTGCTGAGGAACTGGACATCGGTCACCTTTCAATCCGCTACAGTAAACGGCTGGGTGAAGCCAAACTTGGTTCAGTCAAAGATGGCTGGAATATTTTCAGAAAACTCTTGGTTCGACGACTGTTTACAACACCGCATCAAACTCGACTTGGTGATGGCAACCTCAACATCCAATGAGAGACAAGGACTCAAATCATTTGGAAGGGAGGGGAGAACATGCGACGCAGACCTTCTGTCATTCTTGGGGCATCAGGATTGGTCGGTCAGCGAATGCAACAACGCTTGAGCAACCACCCTTGGTTTGAATTGAAGGCGGTTGGGGGTAGTGCGTCAACTGCTGGCACGCCGTTAAGCGATGTCCCATGGCGTCTTGAGGAGACACGCCCTCATCTCCCGGAACTTCGTGTCGCAGATGTACTCAACCCTTCCTTCGTTCAAGACATGCTTGACATTGGCATTGAAGTTGCCTTTTCTTGCCTTCCAAGCGATGTTGCTGCTCAAATCGAGTCCTCGCTCACACGGGCAGGAATTGCTGTTTTTTCCAATGCAAGCCACCATCGTGCTGAAGAAGGAATACCATTGGTCATCCCCGATATCAATCATGAGCAATTGTCAGTATTTGGCACAATCAAGGGAAACCATGCATGCGGAACCAATTGTACCCTCATCCCATTAGCCGTCCCACTCGCTGCGTTACGTGAATTCGGCATTCAAAAAGTAACCATGAGGAGTGAACAAGCGCTCTCTGGGGCAGGCTGGAGACTTCTCTTCAACCAAGAGGCGAACGATGGTCGTGTCGATCCTGAGATTCCGGGAGAGGCCGAGAAAGTGAGAGATGAATTGCTTCATGTGTTTGGTACAATGGCACATGAGCGAGTTATCCCGGCCGAATTTGATGTCGACGTTACCTGCCAGAGGGTTTCACGAACTGATGGTCATCAAGTCTTCGTCGAGGTCGAGCTATCGGAATCTGTTTCCATTGAAGCGGTTACCAATTCGTTTCATTCGCATGATTGGGACCAGATTACAAAATCTTGTCCAAGCGCACCGCTTCGCCCGTTGCATGTGGTCGAACATATCGATGTCTCCGAACATTTGTGGTCCAACGGTATCCAATTCGCCTCGAAACCGGACCCGTGTCTCGATTTGAAAACCGGCATGGCTGTTGTGGTTGGCGATATTGAACTGGTTGGAAAAAATACGGTCGCCTTCTCAGGGTATTCTCACAACACTGTTCGTGGTGCTGCTGGTGGAACACTTCTGCTTGCTGAACTCGCGCTTATCGAAGGGCGATTCTCAGAATCGTAACGAAACATCAGTAGGCATAAATGCCCCGACCGCACCCTCGGTTTGGTGCGGACATGGGTATTACTGCAATGATTCCAGACATGACACTTGGACAACTCACCAACGAGGCTGAGGCTCGATGGGGAGAAATTTGGGACGAGAATGCTGCTCGAATGCTCATTCTTCTCATGTGCCCTCGTAAAGAGCGCAAACTCATGGAATTGCACGGCGATATGGTCGAACATGGTCAGCCCGTACTCACCGTATTCCACCGACCTCGGCAAGAGGCACCTTTGCTTGAAAAGCAAAACTTCAACCCTCGATATGCTTCGTTTCAATTCGTCGACTTAGCAAGCCCTGATTTGGGGCCATGGATGCAGCACCTCATCACCAACGAACAGTGGTTACGCAGTTCGATTCAGATTGCTCCAGTACCGTTCTCAATGAATTTGCCGAGTCAACGGGCTTTCGAGTCGCAGAGGATTCTATGCTTCCGTCATCCGTCCTTGCCACCCCTTGAGACCTATTTCCTCCCCTTCCCACCGACCTCCGTACCGGGGAAATGTTTCGTCAGCCTGCCAAGGCGCCAAGCTGCGGAACTTGCTCGACAGCAAGCGGAAGTTCTGGGTGTTGGCCGACTTCAAAAGAAGGTGAAAATAACAGAAGCTGCTCCCGAAGACATCCCTGTTACGCCCCCGGTGAAGACCAAAAAGTCCGAAGCGAACATGGATGAAATGATGGATGATTTCTCAACCAACATGCTTACCGAAATGACTGAAGATGCGGGGCATGAGGACACTGAACACGTGGAGTTGCCGGCAGCAGAACCTGAAGTTGAAACGTCGCCGGAAATTATCGAACACGCCTTTGTCCCTCTGCCACCTGGCACCCAAGTGACGGAAACTGAACCAACGCCAGTCGAAATGAATCTGCCTGCTGAAACTTCGGTTGAAGAAACCCCAACAAGCATACCAATTCCAGAACCTGAACCAGAACCCGAACCTGAAATGTCTGAAGTCGAGCGTGAGTTCCGTGAACTTGTGACTGGACTGTTAGCCGCTGGTGTTGCTGCGTCCGATATCATGGATGACCCTCGGTGGGAAAACCTCAACGAAAGAGCAACTGCAGAAGGATTCGAAACATGGCCAGTGTTCCTGCAATTGGCATCCATGCAATGAGAAGGTTCAAGTTGATTCGACTCAAGGACTGTATGGAGGCAAGCGCATGGGATTCTGTATCAGTTGCGGACAACAACACCAAGATGGCATTCGATTCTGCAGGTTTTGTGGAAATCAACAACCTGGAGAGCAATTGCTTGCCCGACTTCGCCATGAGGCTGAACAGATCCACTACATGCGCCTTCAAGCACAAGCTCTTGCGCAACAGCAGCAACAGCAGTATCAACAAAACCAGTACAATCAACAGCCCCGCTGGTGATTGAATGCGTCCCAAGCATTTGGCCATTGAATTGTCCAAATTATCACCGCACCCTTGTACATCCGTGGAACTCGAACAGTACGCAACCGAGGGTGACCTCGCTTCGTATTGGCTTCTTGGAATCGACCAGGTTGACGGACTTGAAGGGAAAAGAGTCCTTGACCTTGGAGCCGGCAACGGAGTCCTTGGCTGCGGTTGTTTACTCCTCGGGGCAGAACAAGTCACCATGATGGAGGCAGACCTCGAAGTCGTGGAAGTGGCACGAATGAATACCGAGGAAGTGAACCAACGTTGCATCGGTAGCGGCGAAGTGGTGCACGAACACGTGACCAAAGAAACTGCACAACCCGCCCAAATCCCGGACATTGTCGTGATGAATCCTCCGTGGGGTGTGCAAACTCCAAAGGCTGACCGGCCTTTGCTTGAATACGCCTTTTCGCTCGGTTCACCGGTCGTCCATGTACTGCACAGTTCAAAATCCAAACATTTGCAAGCACTCGGCAGGGAGTACGGTTACGAATCTGAAGCAATGCTGGAAACGAATTTCCGCCTTCCCCCAACCTACCAGCACCACACAAAGCGCAAGGCTGCTACCACTGTGCTGTGTTGGCGCTTTCATCTTCCCGGAGATGCGAAGTTACTCGAGGAAGAGGATTGAGGTCACGACCGCTCCGTATGAGGGGTTGAAAAGGGGTGAACACACCGGTTCAATCAAGCGAAACAGCATGCGACCTACATCAGGCCATGTTTGCTACAGGAATGAAAAATATGACGCCGAGCCTCGTCACCCCCGGAACACAAGTATCAACCTCAGCAGAATGCGAGGCTGGAGATGGAACCATTGAAGTCAATGGATCGATTTTAGCAACCGCAACTGGCATGTTTTCAATTCAAGATGGCATCGCAATCGTTGCCGCTCAGAAGGAAATTGTCACACCAGAAGTCGGTGATACCGTGCTTTGTGAAATTGTCAAACTCAACGAAAAAAACGGAGAGGCTCAAGTTATTTGCATCGAAGGCAAGCCTGGTAGCGTCCTGCCTGAACACCTCTACGGTCAATTCCACGTTACGGGGATTGTCGACCGATACATGCACCAAACTTCTGACGCTGTACGACGACGAGATGTCTGTCGAGCAGAAGTCAAAGAAACATCTCCTGTTCTACGCATCAGTTTCCGAGACCGTGATGACTGCGGCGTACTCCATGCAATCTGCCCATCATGCGGTGACGTATTGTCTGCTGATCTTGACGGCGACTGGAACGTCCGATGCCCAACATGCAATTACCAATCTTATCGAGCCCTTGCAGACAACTACGGCGCAGGCTGGGCTGAGGTAGAGCAAGGAGCAAGTTCACTCAACAACTCCGGCAAGCGCTGGGGCGCTGCTGCAGAAGCCATGTTTGGCAAGGGACCTGCTGGTCGAGCAACCTTCATCGCTGCAGATGTCCGTGAAGACGGCCGTGAACGCACTTACTTCCGATTCGAAGGCGAAAGCGGTGGCAAAGAACGTCGGCCACGAAACGCACCAGGTTGCCGTTTGTTTGTCGGTGGCTTGCCACGTGAAGTTGGAACTGAAGAACTTCGTGCTCTGTTCGCTGAGCACGGCGACATGACCGACTGCATTGTACTGACCGATGATAACGGTGTCAACCGAGGATTCGGTTTCGTCACTTACTCTGAAAAATCTCAAGCAGATGCTGCAGCTGAAAAACTCAACGGCCACAAAATCAACGGCCGAAAAATCGGTGTGCGAGATGCAGACAGCGATGACAAGAAGGGCAAGCGAGAAAAGCGCAAGGACCCAGAAGGACTCAAACTCTACATCGGAAATCTCCCATTCAAGGCAACTGAAGAGAACATACGAGCCATGTTCGATGGCATTGCAACCGTCAACGGACTTGTTGTTGCGACCAGTGGTGACGGAAAACCAAAGGGATTTGCTTTTGCCTTCATCAAGGAAATGGACAAGGGCGAAGAAATCGTCTCCAAACTCAACGGTTCCGAATTGCTCGGTCGACGCATCAAGGTTGATGTGTCGCAAGGCGGGAAGAAAGGCGGCAACAACCGTGATAAGCGTGGTTCTGACAACTCTGGCGGGAAATCATCCCGTGAAATTCAAGCACTTCGTGAAGAGGAAGAGGATTCAAAGAAGCGCCCTCGACGTCGACGCGAGAAGAAGGATTGAAGGCAACCGACTCGAGGTTAGCCATCATGGTCGAACAACATTCACCCAAATGGTTGATTCTTGACGGCTATGAAGACGAACCTGCTGCATTTGGAGTTCCACCCTACGTCGGGTTCCACATTCGCTACCTTTGCGGAGTGCTCGAGGAAGCAAATATCGACTACGATTATCTCACCATCGATCAGTGGAGAGACCTAATTCGCAGCAACGGCGAAGATTGGGCAAGAAATCGACTTTCAACAGTTGAAGGGTTTGCTTGCATTGCTGGCGCTGTGGTCCCTGGCCGTTACCTTCGTGGAACTCCATTGTCGCTAAAGGAAACCCGTAACCTGATTCGCGATCTCCCGCATGGGATTCCTGCACTCTTCGGAGGATGGGCGATCCGTGGTTGGAGGCAACAAGGTTGGACACCGCTCCGGAAGAATCTGTTTTTGGCCGTTCAGGACACGGATGCTACACTGCACACGTATCTCAACACCGGGGAATGGAAGCATACCCGAAGAAATGCCGAGCAATGGACAAATTGGGCCCAGGCTGGAGCAGCAAGTAAAGCAGTCACCACGCACCCAGACCTCGGCACTGAAGATAAGAAAGGCCCACTCACTTACGAAGTGGAAGTGTACCAAGGATGCGTACGTTACAAACGTGGATGTAAATTCTGTATCGAACCAAAAAAGGGCATACCGATATGGCGGACACCTGAGGATATCATCGAAGAAGTACGTCGAGCGCACGATGTTGGCGTCGAACATGTACGACTTGGAGGCATGACCGATACCTACACCTATATGGCAGACGGGGTTAAAGAAATGGAATATCCAGTCCCAAACCCTGAGCCGATTGCCAAGTTGTTGCACGGTTTACGCGATGATGACCGATTAGGAATCCTTCACACCGATAATGGGAATCCTTCCATCATCGCTGAAAACCTCGAAGAATCAGAAGCGATTACCAAAACTCTCGTGGAAACGCTGTCTGATG
>Ga0209374_1004507_pt1 | contig 10041 bp, 10 predicted proteins | sample SaaInlLV_DNA_10m_FD_184683 | JGI IMG/M metagenome (GOLD analysis project Ga0209374, IMG submission 184683) | Marine microbial communities from expanding oxygen minimum zones in the Saanich Inlet - SI075_LV_DNA_10m (SPAdes) (version 2) | ecosystem: Environmental > Aquatic > Marine > Unclassified ...
AAAAGGAGCCATGGATACAATTGAAACAACGCTCCAATATAATCTGGATATACAAAAAAACAGAGACACCCATGAGCCTCTATTTTTGAAAGCTACTAAAGAAATTTTAGACATCCAGCTTCGCGCAGGCGTTTCAATTCCAACAGATGGCGAAGTGCGACGAGAAAATTATATCCATTACCATTGTCGTCATTTAGAGGGTTTTGATTTTATGAGGCTTGAGCGACGTATTTTAAGAGACGGCGCTTATGAAACCGATTTGCCGGCAATTCGAAGTAAAATTAAACATTCTGGAGAAAATTATAGCGTTCATGACTACTTAGCAAGTCAGGCCTTAACTCCGAGAAATATCAAGTTTACTTTGCCAGGGCCTTTGACAATTATGGATACAACGGCTGACTGCTACTATGATGATCGCCCGAAACTGAATGCCGTCCTCGCCGATTCAATAAATAAAGAAATACTTGCACTTGTAGAAGCGGGCTGTAGGCATATCCAAGTTGACGAGCCTCTTTTTGCGCGCTCAGTAAAAGATGCTTTAGATTTTGGCATGGAGGGTTTAGAAAGGTGCTTTCACGGCGTTCCTAAATCGGTAAGCAGGATAGTTCATATGTGTTGCGGCTACCCCGAGCACTTGGACGATTTTGACTACAAGAAGGCTGACCCACTGAGTTACCATCACCTTAGCAAGGCGATTGATGAGGCAGCCTTTGATCAAATATCAATTGAAGACAAGCATTGCTGCAATGACCTAGGCTTACTGGAGAAATTCCAACATAAAACCGTTATATTTGGCTCTATTGCTATTGCATCCAGTCATCTAGAGACTGTCGATGAGGTTGTTGATAGACTTAAGGCCGCTGTAGAGCACATTGACAGAAATCGTTTGGTGGTAGCACCAGATTGTGGCTTAGGGCTTCTTTCTTCAAAATTGGCAGAGGAAAAATTACGTGTAATGTGTCAAGCGGCAGCATTAGTTTAACTTTATACACCCTCCCTTACACATCAAACGAAATTTGGACTTAAGTTTAAGTTAGAGTTAATTTAATACCATCGTACCATTCCAATAATTCCTGCTGTTGCGTAGAAGAACTGAAGAAAAAGTATCCCTTTATGCCTTCCTAGGTAAGCCCAGTATCCAATTGAAAAGGCAGACACTAACAATAAAAGGAAGCCAGCAAATTCGACTCCGATATTCAATGCCACCATCATGGAGTACATTATTGCTGTTACAACTCCAAACCACTCTAAAACTTTACTTTTCATATTGCTACCCCTGAGTTTGCTTATTGACTTGTATTTGCCAAAGTCTCGCATATTGTCCATTGAGATCAAGCAGCTGTTGGTGCTTGCCTTGCTCGACAATAGTGCCATTGCCAAGCACAATAATTTGATCGGCATCGACAATGGTGGAAAGGCGATGAGCAATCACCAGCGTTGTGTGCTTATGCGCCAAACTCGCTAACGCCTTTTGTACCATTTTCTCTGAATACGAATCAAGCGCCGAAGTGGCCTCATCAAAAATCAATATCGTCGGATTTTTTAACAGCACCCGTGCAATCGCTAGGCGTTGCTTTTCACCACCTGAGAGTTTTAAGCCTCTCTCGCCAACCAGTGTGTCATAACCTTGCGGCAAGGAGTCAATAAAGCTGTCAATAAAACTGAGCTTCGCTGCCTGTTTAACTTCGGCTTCGGTTGCACCCGCACGACCGTAAGCAATATTGTAATAAATACTTTCATTAAACATCACCGGATCTTGCGGCACCACCCCCATAACCCCGCGCACTGAGTCTTGGGTGAATTGTTTAATGTCTTGCTGGTCAATAAGTATTTTACCGCTAGAAATATCGTAAAAACGAAACAGCAGCTTAGCAAGTGTTGATTTGCCTGCACCAGAGGGACCGACAATTGCTACTTTCTGCCCCGGCTTAAGAACAAAGTTAATATTGCTTAGCACCTCCTGCTTGCCAGCATAAGCAAAAGAGACGTTGTTAAATTTCACCTCACCTTGAGTGACTTTGAGCGCTGACGCATTGGCGACATCGGTGACCTTGGAGGAGCGATCTAATAGGTCAAACATATTGTTCATATCGATGAAATTATGTTTAATTTGACGATAAATAATACCCAAACCACCGAGCGGAATAAAGAGTTGTAAGAGGAGCGCTTGAATCATGATAAGGTCACCCAAGCTAAGACTCTTGTCGACTACACCTTGTGCCGCCATAATCAAAACAATGGTCACACCGATTGCAATCACCGCGCCTTGGACAAAATTAAGCGCTGTCATGGAGGTAAAGCTTTTGGTGGCCAGATCCTCCCAGCGCTGCATCGTCTGGGCGTAACGATCGACTTCAAATTTTTCTTGATTGAAGTATTTGACGGTCTCGTAATTAATCAAACTGTCGACCGCATTGGTATTGGCCTCGGATTGCATATCGTTCATTTGGTAGCGATACTTCATCCGCCAAGTGGTAATGGCCAATGTTAACGCAACATAAAAGAACACAGTTAATAAAGAGACGCCAGCAAAAAGAAGGTCATAATTTAGCCATAAAATACCGATTACTAAGCATATTTCAAATAATGAAGGCAGAATATTAAAGACAAAAATGGAAAGCAAGGTGGAGACACTTAGCGTACCCCGATCAATATCACGGGTAATACCGCCAATGCGACGATCCAAATGAAAGGATAAATCCAAAGTGTGTAAATGCCTAAAGACGCCAAGTGCAATCAAATTCATCGCGTGGTAACGAACTTTGGCAAAGATCGCATCACGAAGCTCATTAAACAGTGAACTTGCCAGTCGTAAAAGGCCATAAGCTAGTAGCATGCCAAGCGGCAACACCAAGACTAAATTCGTTTGATCAAGTCCATCAACGATCTCTCTTAGAGCAAGGGGAACGCCAACATTTGCCAATTTCGCCAACATTAAAAAACTAACAGACCAAACAACACGAGCTCGCATTTTCAGTAAATACGGCAAGAGCTTTTTTAAAACCTTAATATCTCTGGTTTTAAAATCGTAAGCCTTAGTTTGGTTACTGCTTGAACTCATTGAGTGTCGCTATAGTTAGAAAAAGCTAAAAAGACAACATTATCATGTTTATTTGATTATTGATGGAGATATTATCCCCCTCAGGTATCAAACGAAGTTTTGACTTTTTTAGTGCCATAAATATTTATCTAAAAAACTCCTAATCTACACCTACCCTTTCACCTATTATTTATAATTAACATTATGATCAGAACATATTTATTTTTATTCTTAATTAGCCTTTCAAGTCTTTCATATGCAAATTATTTGGAAGATTGGACTGACGAGGATCTCTGCAGATGGATGGATGCAGCTTTAATTCCTGAGCATATTTCACAAGAGATTTATACGAGAAAGATAGTATGCTTTAATGATTCTGAGGCTATTGAGTTAACAAGTCAAGCGACCTATTTTAGTGAAAATGGTACTGTTTTTCCTTCACCTAAAGCTTCTGCAAAAGCAAATATGGGTGGTGGTTTGCGTTTTAAATTCACCTATAAGATAACTTTATGAAGAAGCTTCGACTATGAGTTGGTGGACATCAGTTTTAGGCGGGGCGCTAGGCTATATGATTGGTGGCCCACTTGGTGCGATGCTCGGTGTTGCATTCGCGGGTAACCTTTCAAAAGGTAAGTCTAATTTCCGTGGATCTGCTTCAGATTATCGGCCCGGTGATCAGCAGCGCGTTCAAGCAGCATTTTTTAGTAGTGTATTTTCAGTTATGGGCTACATTGCCAAAGTAGATGGTAAAGTCTCAAAGTCTGAAATTCTTCTAGCTCAGCAAGTTATGCAGCACATGCAGTTATCTGAAGATATGCAAAAAGCTGCAAAAGAGCTCTTTAACCAAGGTAAGCAAAATGATTTTAATCTCGACGAAGTGCTTGAGCAGTTCCGCAGCGAATGTCATAGGCGCACGCACCTAGTCCGGATGTTTTTAGAGATTCAAATTCAAGCTACCTATGCAGATGGTGTGTTCGATGATAAAGAGTACGACGCTCTTAAATATATTGCTCAAAAACTGCGCTTCCCTATTCATGAGCTAGAGCGACTTATTCAGCAGTTTGCTGTTGCGAGTGGCAAATCTAGCAAACTAACAATCGATGATGCATATGTAATATTAGGCGCTGACAAAAGCCTTACTGATAAAGAGCTTAAGAGGGCCTATCGCAGACTATTAGCTCAGCACCATCCAGATAAACTTGTTGCTAAAGGCTTACCGGATGAAATGATAAAATTAGCAAATGATAAAACGCAAGAAATCATTAGCGCTTATGAGCTCATTAAAAAGCACCGTGGCATGCGCTAATTAAGTTACCTCTCTCGTATTAAATGATAAAGAAATCAGTCAAGTTGTTAGTGGGCGGAGTTATTGTGTTAACAACAATCGCCCTACTAGGACACAGAGCAATTATTCCAAGGTTAATACCATTAGCAGATCTGCCAACGCCATCTGGTGTTTATGCTGTTGGAACAAGAATATTTGAATGGACCGATGACTCCCGTGACGAGTGGTTTACAGAAGAAAAAGATGATAAACGACGCATTGTTGTTCAGGTTTGGTATCCAAGTGAAGATACAAATTCAGGTCCGGTTCCATACTTAGTGTCAGCAGATAAGTGGCTACCAGCTCTGAGTGGTATTCTGGAGATCCCCCAATTTCTTTTTAATCATTTACGATACATAGGGACGCATTCAGTCCTTGATGCCTCTGTGAATAAACAGATAAAAGGCGCCCCTTTGGTTCTTTTTTCGCACGGCATTTGGGGTATGCGTTTTCAAAATACAGCGCAGTTCGAAGCACTAGCGAGTAGGGGCTATATTGTTGCTTCTGTAGACCATGCATATGATGCAAGCCTTACGCTTTTTAAGGACGGAACCATTGCAGACTTTAGGTCTGGATATGAGGGTGAGTTAAGCGAGGAGGAGTTTTGGGCGTTACGTAATCCTCAGCTCAAAACTCGTGTAAGTGATATTCGTTTTATGATTGACACTATCGACATCAACAAGCAAAAAGGGGACGAAGTTTGGGCTGTCGTTGATATGGAGCATATTGGTGTTTTTGGTCATTCTTATGGAGGGGCGACAAGTCTAATTGCCAGCATCCAAGACGAGCGTATTGACGCCGCAATAGCACTTGATGGGTGGATGATACCCGTGCCACTGGATATTATTGATAGCGGCTCTGATAAGCCTTTTTATTATATTGGCAGGGAGTCATGGCCTGATCCACTTAACTACCAGCAGCTTAATAAGTTTCTTGATAGCAGCACAAGCCAATCAACTTTATTTTTGACAGGGACAGAGCATTTTGATTACTCGGATGCGCCTCTTTTTTCTCCTTATATGCAAACACTTGGCTTGTCTGGTGAAATTCCTGCTACTGAATTAGCTAAAAAACTTGAGGATGAGATTGTTGGCTTTTTCGATCACCACCTAAATCATGAATCAAAAATTTAGATCAGTGGATAACGCTTCTTGTAATGACAAAATGAAATAAAATCTTAGTATAAATAGAATTATTCCTTTGATGAGAATGCTAAGTAGAAAAATATGAATAAACTCTTAACGTCGTTAACTTTCCCTCGAGGGAAAAGAATTAAGAATCGCTTTATGCTCGCACCCTTAACAAATACTCAAATAGATGAAGAGCGAGTAATGTCTGAGAGTATCTAATCATATGGCAAGAGGGCAAAAATCTTTTAAGCATTCTAATAATGGTCCAGCGGTTACCGATGATGAAATTTATATGATGGTAATGCTTTATACCTATCAACATAAAAGCATTGATTATCTTGCTCGGAAATTTAACGTCAGCCCCCCTGTAGCTAAAGAAATTATCATTCGAAGTCGTTTTGGTGGGGCTTGTGGCTAAGGCAAATATACTGCCTCTAATTATTTTTATTCTCGCAGGCCAAGTCTTTGCAGACAAAAATGATGTATTCCTTGAGGGATTAGAAGGGGTTGTCAGGATTGATTTTTCGGATGGAAGTGTCTATAAAGGACAAGTTGATGAATGCTTGATTGACTTGACTAAAGCAACCTGTATGTCGGGGATGGGGGTCTATGACTCCATAGATGGCTCAAAATATTTTGGAAGTTTTAAGGGTAATAAACCCAATGGTAGTGGTTTATTTATTCATCTAGATGGCCAAACCTATGAGGGAAATTTTAAAGATGGAGCTATTCACGGGAAAGGCATTATGACTTATTCAGATGGCCGAAGGTATGAGGGTGGCTTTAAAAATAATCTGCGTAATGGCTATGGCGTCATGACCTATCGAGATGGCCGAAGGTATGAGGGTGGCTTTAAAAATAATATGCGTAATGGCTTTGGCATCATGACCTATCAAGATAGGGGGAAATATGAAGAGGGCAGTAGCTATCAAGGAGAGTGGTTAGATGACGAGCGAAATGGCCAGGGAGTTATGATTTATTCAAATGATGGTAGGCGCTTGAAAGGAGAGTTTAAGGATAATGTTTTTATTAACTATAATTAAAGCTATTAGGATAATTTGGAGATGAGCTAGTGGACATAAAAATTATATATTTCGATTTACCTTTTTGGCGTGCTGAAATATCAAGACTACCTTTATTTATTGCAAATATAAAGTTTGATGATGTCAGGCCTAGTGACGATGATTGGGATTATGCCAAAGAGAATGGGAAAATGAAAGACGGTACGATAATTCCTTTCCGTGAATTACCTGTTCTTCTTATAAATGGACAAAGCATTGCACAAACAATGGCAATTGCAAGAATATGCGGAAAGCTTGGAGGTATGTACCCTGAGGATATTATTGAGGCAGGCAAGGTAGACCAAATCGTTGTTGCAGTTGAGAATATTAATGCCCTTTTAAGTCCCTCAATGAAAGAAAGTGATCCAACGAAAAAGAAGGCGATGAGAAAAGAGCTGACCTCTAATGAACTGCCAACATACTTTGGTTATTTGCAAGATATTTTAAGTGCCAACAGCTCAGACTGGTTTGTTGGAGAAAATATGACGATTGCTGATCTTGCAGTTTGGAGTCTTTTAGGGTGGATCGCTTCGGGAGTTATTGATGATATCTCAGCAGAAGTTATTCAACCTTTTGAGGGTTTAGTCAAGCTATATAACCAGATCAATAAAAATCCGCGCGTCAAAGAGTGGAAAATTCAGACCTATTATTATGATAAAGATCAATCTGATGAATATGCAGATGACATTCCAGATAGCATATAAAGAGAGTTAATTGAGTTTTCTCGCGTCATCTAAATAAGGTAATTTCTTGCGTACTAATGAAATTTGATCGGTATTGATTTCACCAACAATAACTTTTTCATCTTTATTTGCGTTGTTAATATCTAACCCATCGGGGCCAATAATTTTGCTCTCACCCATAAAGCTTATACCGTTGAGTGTTCCGGTAGAGTTGGCATAGATCACAAATATGCCATTTTCAAATGCCCTAGTTCTGCAATTATATAGAGCCGCAGCTGGCCAATTGGATGACTGGCCGGTTGGAGCGATAATCAATTCAACGCCTTGTAGGGCTAATTTACGAATTAGCTCTGGAAATTCTAATTCATAACAAATGACGATCGCAGCTTTAATTCCATTGATAGTAATGATCGAGTTCTCAATACCCGGTTCAAATATCTTTGATTCATCAGCAGTAGGTGGCAACATTTTTTTACGATGATTTGATACTGAGAGGCCTTGGTTGTCAAAATACTGAGCTGAGTTAAACAGACTGTTTTTAGATATTTCTGGATAACCATAAACAATAGCAGTTGAATACTTTTTTGCAAGTAGGCTTATTTTTTTTGCGTACTCGCCACCGCTCTCCTCACAAAACTCTTTGATTTTGTCAAAGCTCCCGTATCCGGAAAGGAATAGCTCAGGGCAAACGATTAAGTCTAATCCAGCAGTTCGCTGTAATTCTTTCTCTAACCTTTGAACTTTTCTTAAAGGAGTTTCATCGCGCATTTTGTATTGAAATATACCTGCATTAATTTTCATTTTTTTTCTCGCGCTTTACGAATTTTCTTGATCCAATTATAGGGTTTTATAACAATCCAGTAAATCCATACAGGAGAGCCAACGATATAGAATATATGCCAATAAACATTGTAAAGATCAAACCAACTAATAATTATTTGATCATTTAGTTTTGAGTAGGTTGTCGCAATGAAAAACGAAAACAATAGCCAGAAAATACTGAAATAAAAACTAATCCTTGTTTTTAATGAGAAACTTATCATCACAAATTATTGCACTATATGGCCTTAAGGTAACTATAATTTAATTTCTAATTTTATAGGGACTTTTGATGATAAAAACATTGCAGATAAGTGAGAAAGAGGCCTGGGATTTAGCGTTTAATGCCTTAACAAATAACCAGACTTCTGATGAGAATGCAAGGGAAGTCGCTGACGCATTAATCAATGCTGAGTTTGATGGACAGGCTGGCCATGGCTTATCGCGAATACCTTCTTACGTTGAGCAGGTATTGTCTGGTAAGGTCGCTGGTAATGTATCCCCCTCACTCTTAAGTTCAAAGGGGAGTGTCATTCGAGTTGATGCCAATCATGGCTTTGCCTTTCCTGCCATCTCATTAGCCCTTAGTGAGATAACAAAGACCTGTAAGAGTTTTGGTATAGCAGCCGCTAGCATTTCTCGCTCGCATCATTTTGGTCAGGCCGGAAGGCACGTTGAAAGACTCGCTGAAGATGGCCTTATTGGATTGATGTTTGGTAATACGCCTAAAGCGATTCCACCATGGGGTGGATCAAAGCCCTTATTTGGAACCAATCCGATTGCATTTGCTTCGCCAAGAGAAACTGCTGCTCCATTAGTCATTGATATGAGTTTAAGTAAGGTAGCACGCGGCAAGGTGATGGTGGCCAATCAACTCAATGAAAAAATTCCAGAGGGCTGGGCGATAGATAAAGAAGGGAGGCCAACAACGGATGCAAAAAAAGCACTTGAGGGGGCGATGCTGCCAATTGGAGATGCCAAGGGGAGTGCGCTTGCACTTATGGTAGAGATGCTTGCAGCTGGACTTACTGGCTCTAACTTTGGCTTTGAGGCGAGTTCTTTTCTGAACGCTGAGGGTGATTCACCGGGCGTTGGTCAGCTGATTATTGCCATTGACCCTAGTTTTTTCTCTGGAGAGAGTTTTGCAGAGAGAACAGAAACTTTAGTCGGTGCGATCCTTGAGCAGCCTGCTACAAGGCTTCCAGGCGATAAACGTATTGAAAAACGGAAGGTACGTGAGAAGTCAGAAAAGATAACTATCTCCAAAGACCTATATGAAAAAATAGAATTATTAACTTAGAAATTTCAAAAAATTATGGGAATAAATAGTCCATTTAGAAATATATACATCTATTAATTGACCCTTTATAATACACCTTGCTTTAAATTATTTATCGGAGATATATGATATGAAATTATCAAGTTCAAATTTAATGAGGATTTCACTTAGTGCAGTATTGACAATGTCGCTTGGTGTTTCTTTGAGTGTAAGTGCAGATGATTCTGAGCAAATTAAATCATCACTAATGAGCAGAATGACAAGTTCTGCCAGTTCTTTTGTGTCAACCGGAATAGGGGTGCTTTTAAGCCCTAACTTTAATACCGTTGAGGTCAGCACCAACCTAAAAGAGGGTGACTCTTCAGTTGACATTGGCGTACTTAGAGCTTTTGGTGACAACCCAAACTCATTCATCTTTAACCAGATCAACCTCAATCGTTTTGATGATAGGACAACGCTTAATCTTGGCCTTGGTTACCGAATGCTTAATGCTGATGAAACCTGGATGACAGGCGTAAATGCATTTTATGATCACGAGTTCCCAAATGATCACAAGCGAAATGGTGTTGGTATTGAAGTCATTAGCTCAGTCTTTGAGACAAGAGTGAACACATACAACGGCACCACAGGCTACATTAAAGATAAGAGCGGAACCGACTCAAAGGTTTTAGATGGAAGGGACATGGGCTTCAAGGTGGCACTTCC
>Ga0209374_1004514_pt1 | contig 10034 bp, 10 predicted proteins | sample SaaInlLV_DNA_10m_FD_184683 | JGI IMG/M metagenome (GOLD analysis project Ga0209374, IMG submission 184683) | Marine microbial communities from expanding oxygen minimum zones in the Saanich Inlet - SI075_LV_DNA_10m (SPAdes) (version 2) | ecosystem: Environmental > Aquatic > Marine > Unclassified ...
CAGGTGATGGATTGCCTTTGCCTGAGACTGGTCAGAGATACTTAATTACTGCTGAAACTCCACAAGGAGATAATTACTGGGGGCAAGCAAATGTCTTAGCAAGTGCCAACGATATTATTGAATACAATGGCGCAACTTGGATTGTGGCTTTCGATAGTTCTGTTTCTGGTCAGGCAGAGGTTGTAACCAATAACTATACTAACAAGCAGTTAAAATGGGATGGTGAAAAATGGTACAGCGCATATGAAGGAGTCTACAACGGCGGTTTCTGGCGCCTCTATCCCTGATGCTACCACAGCGGCTGGTGTATTGTTCCTAGCTCGCGACACTGGCAGATGCTTGTTACAACTTCGCAACTCAGACAAACGATTCAAGCATACCTGGGGCTTCTGGGGAGGCATGATGGAGAAAGGTGAAACACCTTTTGAAAGCATACAGCGAGAGTTGCTAGAAGAAATAGGCTTTGTGCCTGATTTACAGAAACTCAATCCCATAGACATCTATCAGAGTCGCAATAAAAAGTTCTATTATTATAGTTTTGTGTATGTGACTGACTCAGAGTTTATGCCAAAGCTCAATCCTGAAAGTGCGGGCTATGCCTGGGTAGACATTGGTGTGTGGCCCAAGCCCTTACATCAGGGTGCCTATGTAACATTAAGTAAGAATAGCGGTACTGAGAAACTACAAAAGATTTTAGATATTGCTAGGGCCTGATATTTTTGTTCTTGGTAACTGCCTGATCTAACACACTCAAATCCACTCCCAAACTTTCAGCATAGTGTATGAGTGCGGCTGTGTCCTTGGGGAAGCAATGTCCACCAAAGCCAGGCAGTCTGTCAGGTCCAGGCACTTGCATGTGAGTCTCGCCCATTCTGGGATCGCGCATCAGCATATCAGTAAATTTTTCCCAGGGTATGTCAGTGTGAGAGGCATCATACAAACTACGAAGTTCGTTAAAGAATGTTACCTTGGTAGCAAGCCAACTATTGATAGTATACTTGAGCAAACTAGCAGTAGTGAGGTCAACCTTAAAGGTGGGCACTACTCTGACGTTGCTGTGGTTGACATACAGACGTTCCACATACTCACAGTCAGTCCAGTCTCCCCCCAGGATCTGCATATTGGGATTTAGGAAGTCCTGTAATGAGTTTGCCTCAGTTAAAAACTCTGGATTGTAAACTATTCTAAGGTTGCTGTGGTTGTCTCTGAATGTAGTCAGATGTAAGGGAGTAATAGTGCTCTTTATAATTACTATGCCCTGATAGTTTAGATCAGATAGTTCACAAAGTACTTCACTGGCAATCCTAACATCTACATCGCCATTGTCTAGTTCTGGAGTGGGTACGCACACAAACACAGCTTCAGCATCAAAGTCATTGACCAATACATCCAGTGTGATGTTGGTGAGCAGGGGATCAACTATGAGTTTATCTACGTCACGTTTGAACCCGTTGGCTACAGCACTGCCCACGAAGCCGTGCCCTATGATACCTATTTTTGCTGTCATGTTATTACTTACTTGTTTTCCTGTCTACGCCGTCCCAATCTGGTCCTGGCTTGGGCTGTGATAGTCTGTGTTCATACAAATCTGCCAGTGTTTGGTTGTGCTTTCTGAGATGTATGAGATTTTTGCTTGCCTCAGTCCAGCTACGATTCTGATAAGATTTGGTAACACTATTAATCGCTAAACTATATTCTACACTAACCAGGGTATATATGTCAACCGTAGCGGTCTGACCTTTCACAGCAATGCGGTCAATAAACGCTAGTTTGTCAGGGTCGTAGTCTGTGAGTTCATCCAATGTTTGTTTGGTAAACATATAGAACACTCCATACTCCTTGGTCTGTGCTTCCAGTCTGGCCGCTAGGTTTACGCTATCGCCCAACACAGTATAATCAAACCTTGTGTCACTGCCCATGTTACCAACCACAGCATCACCGGTATTAATACCGATGCCCACACCGAGTTCCAGTAGGCCTTCTTTCTTGAGTTCCTCATTTAGTTTGGCTAATGCCACCTCCATGTCTTGTGCTGTTTTAATAGCCTGATTGGCATGGTCAGGTACATCAACAGGTGCTCCCCAGATAGCCATGAGTGCGTCCCCTATGTATTTGTCTATGGTGCCACTATTGTTCAGGGTGATGTTAGTCATGGGAGTCATATATCTGTTTATGAGTTTACTTAAACCCTGTGGGTCTGTCTTGTACTGTTCTGATATGGGTGTGAATCCTCTGATGTCTGAGAATAAGTATGTCATGGTTTTGGTCTCGCCTCCCAGTTTAAGTAACTCAGGATTTTTCTGTAGGCGTTTTACCAAACCTGGTGCTATGTAGTGTTCGAACTGTTTCTTGATCTGCTCACGTAGTTTAAACTGTATCCAGAAGTTGTTAAAACTTGCCTGAGAGAATATCACAAAACTTGCTAGCACAGGGTAGGTGGCATCAAACAACACTAAGTTTTGCGTATAGGAATATATACTGTAGTATATGATCGAACCCATGATGGTCACTGTGGTCACAAGCCCAAGCCATATGGGTAACTTGTATATTGCTATGGCTATGATAATCATAGCCAGACACGCTGTCAGAAGCTCTGTGAGCGCAGATAAGTCTGAACGCACAATGTTACTGCCGTCTATAAAGTTTTGTAGCATGTTGGCTTGTATGTGTTGTGGCAGGATACTGCCTGCTGGTGTGGGTACTGGGTTTGATATGCCCTCAGCACTCACGCCCACGATCACAAACTTGCCACTGAGGTCAGGGAGTTGTGTTCCAGGCACATACTCTGTGACATCAAATGTATTGTTAAATCTGATGTATGTGGTGCCATCTGTATTGGTAATCACAGGGTCAAACGGAGGCACAGCAAACTCTGTGATGCCTATGTCTGAAGTCTTAATCACATAACTGGGCTTGCCAGTGTATGCTCTGAGTATCTCAATAACAAAACTGGGATAGATGTTATCAGCCACAGTAATAGCAAGTGGGTATGTGCGAGTCTGATTGTCTGGTTGTGGTGCTGAAGCAATAACGCCTATGCCGGCTGATGCGTCTTCGAGTTCAGAAATGTTGGTTATCAGGTTCGACCACTGTAGCAAGTATTGTGTAGGCTTGGTAGAGCCTATGGTTGCCGTGCCAATGTGTGGGCCTGTGCTCTTTATGCCGCGAGCTGAGGGAGTCTGGCTCAGTACTATGCCGTTTTGGTTCATCCAACTTGCTAGTACTTCGTCTCCGCCAAAGCGATCTGTCTCTGGAAACATTATATTGAGCGAAATTATACCTGCTCCTGAGTTCCTCAAGTCGGCAATCAATTGTGCGATATTCTGTCTGGGCCATGGCCATTGTCCCCAAGCGTCAAGGCTACGTTCGCCTATGTTTACAATCACAACTTCTGAGCTGTGTTTGACATCATCCAATTGCTGTAGTGTGTCAAATGTCTGTGATCTTAAACTCTGTATGGGTATGGGGTCTGCTATCTTTGTGTATGTTAAGAGCGCTATGGTGAGTGCCACTGCCCAGGCACTATATAGATATTTCATTACTGCTGTAAAACTGTTATGCTACACCCGCCTATGGTCTGGCAGTTCTGCATCATGGTGTAACTTTTGTCTGAGCCGCCACCTTGATCTATATCAAAGGTAGTGCCATATGCTCCTGTGAGGTATACATAAAAACTGTGATCGCCATTGCCATCCTGGAATGTTGTGACATTATTGCCATCGTTCCATATATACATTTCACCTGTCTTTTGCCCAGTGTAACCCTGAACACTGTTTACAACATTGTCGTCACTGTAAACGCCCACTGTGAGTTCGTGTCCCACATTATTTTGGTTGCGCTGTCCTGTGACTATCTCATTGTTGGAGCCATCTAAATCCAGGGTCATGGTATGCCCAGAATATTCTGTGGTGTCTGAATGTATTGCGCCTGTAAATCCGTTTCGAGCATCTGATCCTTGTCTGAGCATTACCTGATTGTTGTTGCCATTGTAGTCGTAGATCTCTATAGTGTTAGGGTTGGAGCCTTTAAAACTATGCTCCTGATGTATCACAATCTCGTTGTCAGTGCCTGATATGTCGCCTGAGAAACTATCACCCGTGCCTCCCAGTATATTATAACCACCAATCTGATCTATGGTAAGGTCTAAATTGTTACCTGACTGCGTAAGTTCTATTTCGTTGTCTGCCCAGGCTATGATTGACCAGCCTAACAGTATTATTAAAAATCTTCTCACATCATTCTCCCTGTGTAATAATTATCTCAGAGTAACCACAGTCATTCATACATATCTTACTAGGTGTGCCGTTAGGTGTGGTCACAATCAGATAACTTCCCTCTCTGTCTAATTTTAAACTAATAACACCATTCTGACTTCTGTAAAACATCACATAGTCGTCTAATATGGATGTGGTGTAGCCAGTCTTGGGATCAAAGCCAGGTGCCAATGTACCAGTAATTAATGTATCCACACCTACTTTGTTTGTTTGTGACAGTTTGTCTATGGCTAATACTCTGGTAGCCAGATCCAATCGGTCTATGGTTTCTATGATATCTGAAAACACATCGACATCTAAAAAGTTAGCATCTAGTTCTGTAAACGTAATGTTGTTCTGATCTTCTACTTCAAAGAAATCTTCTTCAAGAAAATCTTTGTCTAGATCAATGTCATCCAGTGCTGTTCTTGACGTGTCTTGAGTGAACTCCTGTTTGGCTAGTTCAGGTGGCTCAGACACGATAAACATATTGTCTATGACCGCCACTGTAATGTTATCCAGTATAACTGGCGTTGAGGGTCTGGTTTCTGCTGTGCTAACCAATACTGCCTGATAGGCTTCGTCTAGTGTAACTGTGCCAGCCATGTTAGTCACAGTAATCTCTCCACTGGGTTTACACCCTGCCTCTAGGTTGCGGGCATCTAAACAGTCGCCTTCTGGCAATAGTATTACTAAACTTCTGCCAAGTTCGTCCACTGTGGTAGTAAAGTCTGTGCCACGAATACCAATAGTAGCAGTGGGCGTCTGTATTGAGATATTTTCTTTGGGTACCAAGCCAAGTTTACCAGTGGCAAATCTCGCCGTGCCTTGTGCAAAATTGAGTGCCATGCGGCTCTTGGCAGGATCTGGATCGTACACATACTCGTTGATCTCTAGATAGGTATGCTCAGTCAAACTAACTTCTGTTTCGTCCACAAATGATATTTTGAGTCTGCCATTTGTTGTTTCAACTTCGTCCAGGCTTTCAATGTTGGTTTGTAAGTCAGCAACTAACTCTGTGCCTGAACGCTCAATCTGCGCGGCACTTCCAGATGTCTCTGACACTTCCCCAATATTGGCAAATGCTACACAGGGAAACAACCAGATACTAATCAGTCTGATTGATTGTGATAACAGCATTGTCTGATGTAACGTCCATGGTAGTAATACTAAAACAACTTGTGATACCTGTGGCACAAGTGCCTGACGACTGTATGATGTCAATGTCAGCATCATCACCGTCAAACGTCATATTGATTTCGTGATAAGCACCGTCTGATTGACTGGTTAATACATCACCATCACTGCCTGTGAAGTCCCAGTTCCATACTGCGTCATCTGATTCAATATCTATGTTAAAGGTATTGTTACTGCCAATCAGTGTGAGGTCAAGATCAAGTCTTTCAGAACTTGCTACCTCACCGTGATCCACATCAAAGTTATTGTTATTACCTGTAACATCCACATCGACTGTAGAAGCATCTGTGCTACCGCTTCCACCATCCTGCCAGTCCCATACATTGGTATCACCTGTAAACACAAAGTTATATGTGCTTCCATCTGATGTCACGCTACCAAAAAATTTGTTACTGTTACCAATCTGATCTATGTTTAGTTCCATGTTACTACCAGTGAGTGTGAGATCACTGCCGTTTTGTGCGTCACCTGATATTTTGTTACCATAACCATTTTGGTCTATGGTAAGCGTCAGGTTGTCACCGGTTTGTGTAATGAGAATTTCATTGTCTGAGGCACTCTGGCCCAGAGCCATACCACTCACAAACGCCAACATCCATATAAGATGTTTCATGCTTCTTCCTCCTGTAATATATCTTTATTGCTTCTGTCAATTTTCCAGTAGCCTCTGATATCTCCTTGCTGAACTAGGGCAAGCACTGCGGCTTCTATGGCTGCTCTGACTGCCCAAGTTGTGCTTTCGTTATAACTAATACCTGTCTCTAACTCTAAAAGTTTTGTGTCAAATTCTAAAAATCTAAATACATCCACGCCCATGCCCACGCTGAGTATGCTTTTATGCGTTTGTACATTTAGCAATACTTCTCCAGTCAGAGTGCTTATAGCTCTGAGACTCACCGTAACACTGTCCCTGCGGAATTGTGTAACACCACCCACACCCATCCAACGTGCGCCATCACCCCCAGTTTCAATATTACTGTCATAGCCTACTATGCCGCCTTCCAGGAGTATGCCAGCAAATAACAAGGGATCCAGGGCTGTGGATTCGTTGTGTTCCTTGCGAGTGGATCTGATAATCTGTCGTTCCCTGACTAAATTATCTAAACCTAAACCACGCTCTACTACTCTGAACCAAGTACCATTGCCACTGGTGCCAGCGCCTGTGGCCTTGAGACTATCTATTAGTAGGTTGTGAGCACCTTGCGTTACCGCAGTGCTAAACAATGCTATGTTTTCTGCTTCCTTGCGTTGCCCAGTGAGATCAGCAAACTGGTACACAGCAACCACAGGCATAATCTCTGCGGGAGGTAGTTCGCGCAGTGCCTTGTAAGTGGGTAGCTCAACCTGCTCGGGTGCCTCCACACATTCCATGGTATACTTAAAGCACCAGTCAGTGACCATCTTTTCATTACTCACTGTTGTAGCACATCCTGTGACTAACAAACACAGGCTGATAATTAAATACTTCATTAGCCTCCTAAGTTACCCACACCTATGGGTATTTCAATTGTTGTTATGGTGCCATCTTCTGCCACAATGCTTAATACTATAACTTCTTGACCGTCAGCTCCAATGGTTTTATCGTATGTCACAGTATTGCCTTCCACAAAGAAACTTCCAGACTCAGCACCTTCCTCGTTGCCAAACATCTGGTCCACTAGTTGCTTGGATAACTGACTATAGATTCTGCTTTCCAAGTTTCTTAAAAACTTTGCTAGTGTAGTATTTTCTGCTTCACGCTCTGCTTTATCCAACGCCGTTTGTATATCGTCCTTGATCTTTTCACGACGGGTCCGTTCCTGATTCTCTATGGTCAGGTAATGACTACTAGCGCCTATGCCTGAGAAACTAGGACTTTTAAATTTATGTACAATCTCGGTGCTATTACTCAGGCTTGGTATAATCAGAGTCACTAATAATATCAAAACTCCTCTTAACATGTTCTGCCTCCCTCATTTCAATAACTGTGTCTAGTTTTTGTTGTAATCTGATGTTATCGTTGTCCAACATACGAACTTTATCTATGAGTGCTATGGTTGTGCCATGTATGTCCTCAATCAGTGGTTCTATCTTATCAGTGATAAACTTCCAGATAAAATAAACCAGATAAAGCAGTAAGCCTGAGCTTACTATGGGAAATCCGTAATCAGAAACTGCGCTTGCTATGGCAATGGGATCCATCAATCATTCCTCGCATCTGTTTTACCCTTGGCTCTGGCTACTCTGTCTATGTCGGGTCTGATGCCCAAGACATTACATACTGTGATATCAATTCTGATGGTATCGTTGTTCATGGTGCTCACACGATTTTCCATGCCCTTGAGTACATTATTAAGAAATTTTAGTTGATCTAGTATGCCATTCAGAATATGATTGACTGCTACAAAGATAAAAACACCAGCCACTAAACTTATGGCTATGGGGAATCCTACTTCAGCTACTATGCTGATTGCTTCTTCCATGTTACACACTCTCCTGTTTCCTGTGTTGGTAGAGTCTGTGTATGTGATATGTATGCCATTATTTATCTATTATCATTTGGATCCAGTGTAAGTAGTAGTATGAAATCAATCGCATTTGTAGATGTGTTCGGCTTGCCATACGATGGAGACACGCTGAACCGCAGAGGTTTGGGAGGGTCAGAAAGTGCTCTGATTCAGATAAGTCGTGAGTTGGCTAAGTTGGGATATGACGTCAAAGTGTTCAATGATTGTCTTCGTGACGATTGTAAACCTGGTATGTATCAGAACGTGGAATTTATTCCTCTAGCAGATATTGTAAATTATACGGCTGGCTTTGATGTTATGATATCCAGCCGTACTGTGTCGCCTTTTGCTCCCAGTAGTATCAAAGAACGTTTCAAAACATTTACAGTTATGCCTGACTTTGAACCCATAGCCAGAGCAAGTCGTTACAGAGTGCTATGGATGCACGATACATTCTGTGATGGTGATGACCTAATCGAAGGCATGTGTTTAGACGGATTAATACATCGTGTGTTTACACTATCAGACTGGCACACTACATATGTTACTAACTGTGACCATGGAAACAAACGAAACTTTGAGGTACTCAAACCTTATATATTTCAGACACGAAATGCCATTACCAAGTATATAGATGAAGTAGACATTAGTGCCAAGGACCCTAACCTGTTTGTGTTTAATAGCAGTGTTACTAAAGGCATGACAAGTTTAGTAGAGCGTATCTGGCCCAGAGTCAAGAAAGAGTTGCCTGAAGCAAAGTTAGCGATTCTGGGAGGGTACTACAAGTTTGGTAATGACCAGGAGCCTGACGAGCAACAGAAAACATACGAGCGTCTCAGAGATCAAGCCCAAGACAATCCAGACTTAGACATTACATTCACAGGCATTGTTACTCCACCCGAAGTGGCATCATGGATGGCCAGATCAACTTACATGTTATATCCCTGTGAGTTTCCAGAGACATATGGCATCAGTGTGTTGGAAGCTCTGAGCTACAACACACCAGTTATCTGTAACATATTTGGGGCACTGGAAGAGATTGCTATTGATCAGGCTTCCTGGAAAACACCCTATGCCATACAGCCCAACGGATTGTTTCCTGGCATTGTGGGTGCTGATCAGGAGGAACGTTTTATCAAACTCACGGTTGATGCTTATAACAATCGTTATCTCAATCAGCAAAAGCAGTATGCTTGTAATCAACTTGCTGGCATCAATACCTGGGACACAGTAGCCCTACAATGGAAGCAACATTTCTGTGATGCCACAAAGTTCAACTATCTGTCAAAGTCAGAGTATCGCGCTGTTAGCAAAATCAATCAGCGTGTCAGACAAGTGTTTGGTACTCGCTATGCTAACCCACATCACAATCCAGTAGCCAGACAGGAACAGCAACACATTGATATTGTGATACCTTTCTACAATGCTACTAAGTTTTTACCACTGTGTTTGGAAAGTATCTTTTCACAGGATTACGACAACTATAGCGTACATCTTATCAATGATGCTAGCACAGACAACCCTGTGGAAGTTATTGACGCCATACTCAGAAAGCATTTGCCTAACTGTGAACTCAAAGTATACAACAATAAAACTAACAAAGGCGCAGTGAGAAATCAGGTAGAACTTATCAATAAGTTAGATCCTGAGAACATTGTGTTGTTAGTGGATGGCGATGATTGGCTGTATCCTGATCCAGAGATATTCCATAAGATCAATAACTTGTATCACGACGACTGTGAGTTTAGTTATGGCAGTTGTTGGAGTTTGGTGGATAACATTCCGCTTATCGCACAACCATATCCCAATAGTGTATCACAGTCAAAGGCATATCGCAAACACAAGTTTAACTGGAACATGCCTTATACGCATCTCAGAACATTCAGAGCGCGTATGCTACACATCTATAAGGATAGCACATACCAGGATAGTGACGGTAATTGGCTAGGTGCTGGTGGTGATACTGCGGTGTTTTATGCCGCTCTGGAGGCCGCACATCCTGACAAGGTAGTATGTGTGCCTGATGTGTGGTATGTGTACAACGATGCTCACGACAACAATGATTACAAAGTCAATGATAGTGAGCAGAATCGTAACG
>Ga0209374_1004532_pt1 | contig 10004 bp, 7 predicted proteins | sample SaaInlLV_DNA_10m_FD_184683 | JGI IMG/M metagenome (GOLD analysis project Ga0209374, IMG submission 184683) | Marine microbial communities from expanding oxygen minimum zones in the Saanich Inlet - SI075_LV_DNA_10m (SPAdes) (version 2) | ecosystem: Environmental > Aquatic > Marine > Unclassified ...
TTCCAATGGCGCCAGCGCCGTGCGGGGCGTGCGTGTGGTCACAAAACCGACTGCAGCGGCACCCGCCGCCGCAAGCACGGTGCCACCCCCGATCAAAGCAAGGTTTTTGCGGCGCGATACCATCATATGTCCGTCACATTTTTGGCATTCCAATATTATGCAATTTAAAATAAATATAAATTTAATTTACTATTTTTAAGTTGTATTTGTAAGGGCCCCTGATGGATCGGATCCAGATTAGTTTTGAAACCCAGCGTTTGGGTATCCGCAGTTGTAAACTGTCGGATGCCGATACTCTGTCCAGTTTGATGACAGCCCAGATCAGCCAATGGGTGGCACATTGGCCTTTTCCACTGTCCCCTCAGCAGGCGCAGGCAAATATCGCGTCATATCTTGAAACGGCAAGCGCCGGCTTGGGCTTTCCTGCTGTCATCTGTAAAAAACCGACCGGCCAGATTATCGGCTGGCACATGCTGCAATTGCGACAGGTCCCAAAGAATAGTGCCGACTGAAGTTTTTGGATTGGAGAGGATTATCAACGCCAAGAGTTTGCAATTGAACTTGTCAGAGCCATGATTACCTTTGCATTTGAGAGCTGGGACATAGAGCAGGTGATCGCAGGGGCGCAGCTTGAAAACGCGGCTTCAATTTCGATGTTGCGCAAACTAGGCATGCAACAATCCCACCAAGCCCGCGTTTGGGCACCAGTGCGCACGCGTTATGAGACTTGTGTATTTTTCAGCCTGCACAAAGCGATGTGGCGCAGCGTTTCTTAACATCCCTGAACGAGACTTTCGACGTTATCGGGTGCGCAAAACAAACGTGCATCATCGCATTAATCAACGGGCACGAGATCAAACCTTATAAGGTCATCCCACCGCGAAAACCAAAGTGTGAATAATTCAGGCTGCGCCGTCTGCATCAGTTGATAACACACCCGCCGATCCCGATTTGACTACGAACTGAGATAAATCCGACCTTTTGGCAACAAGCGACCCTGCTGCTCAAACCTTTGGTACGCCGGGGCCCAGCACCCTGGCTTAAAGGTCTCGACAAGCATATATTTTTTCATGACCGTGCGATCTGAAAATAAGCCATTGCAATGCAGTCGGCGCCCCCTTTCAAGAGTTTATTTCCATCCAGTTGTTATACAGCCTTTCGGCCATCTGGTTAAATATTGCCATATGGGCCGCAGCATCGGTTTCCATGCGATCAGCGCCCCCTGCCCCGAGCGCTGCGGCATATTCGGGAATTTCAGCCCAATTGCGCACTGTGTCTGGCTCCAATTCCATATGGAATTGCGCCGAAAACGCATGCGTGCCCCATTGCATCGCCTGCACATCGCAGGCCACGGACGCGGCCAGACAGACCGCACCAGCAGGCATCGCGGCAACCTCGGCCGAATGCCATTGCAGGCATTGAAACTGTTGGGGAAGGTCTGCAAAAATATGGGCTGCGGCACCCTCAGCGGTCAAAGACACCTCCATGACCCCCACCTCCGGCACATTGGATTTTCCGACACGACCGCCCAGCGCTTCTGCCAACAGCTGGTGGCCCAAACACAGCCCCAGAAACGGCATTTTGCGGGTCTGCACCGCCTCTTTTATCAGGGCTTTTTCCGGCTTTAGCCACGGATGCGCGGCCTCTTGCCAGACATCCATCGGGCCGCCCATCACCCACAGCGCATCATAGGCGTCTAGCGCAGGCAATACCTCGCCCTGATCCAGTTCCACCGCATCATAACTGTGACCATCACGGGCCAAAAAAGATCGAAAAATACCAGGGTGTTCCACCACCGCGTGCTGAAGAACCAAAATATGCACAGGCCAGCCTCCTTCGCTGTTATAATATAAAAGCGTGCGCCCGGGGCTCAGCGCCAACTCATGTTAAGCGCCGCCCTAGAATATAAGTCGCCAGCCGCCTTAGCTATAATTGCCTTTCACACGCTCTTTTGTCGGGTCAAAATGCGGGAACGCCGAAACAACGGCCTTGAGCCGCTTTTGCTGGCCATCCAACTGACCGATTTCAATCTGGGTACCCGGTGTGGAATGCGCAATGGCAACCCGACCCAAGGCAATCACCTTGCCCAAGATCGGCGAGCGCATGGCCGAAGTGATCTCGCCCACCTGCGCCTTGCCGACCCGCACACAATCGCCCGGGGACGGTACCGTCCCGCTTTCGATCTCAAAGCCGACAAGTTTGCGGTGTGGATGCGCTTTGCGTTCTTCGATCGCGCTGCGACCAATAAAATCATCCAGTTTCGATTTCAACGGCACCGTAAAGCCAATCCCAGCCTCCATCGGATCGGTTTGATCGTCAAATTCCGACCCAGCAAAAATCAACCCGCCCTCGATCCGCAGCATATCCAGTGCCCCCAGACCCAGCGGGGTCATTCCATGCGGCTCTCCGGCTTTCCAGACGGCGTCGAAGATTTCAACTGCGTCTTTGGGATGGCAGAAAATCTCATAGCCCAATTCACCTGAATACCCGGTGCGCGAGATTACGACCGCCCGCCCACTGACATCACCAAGGCGGGCGACCGAAAAGCGGAACCACGCCAGTTCGTCAATGCTGGCCTGAGTGGGTGCCGTCCAGAAAACTTCTGACAGAATTTCACGTGAGAACCGCCCCTGTACTGCGATGTTATGCAACTGGTCGGTCGATGAACGCACCCAAGCGTTCAACCCGCGTTTGCTCGCCTGCTCGCGCAGCCACAACCCTGAGGTATCATTGCCACCAACCCAACGAAAATTAGTGTCGCCCAAACGGTACACCGTGCCGTCATCAATCATCCCGCCATGCTCATAGCACATCGCCGTATAAACCACCTGACCCACTGATAGCTTTTTCATGTTTCGGGTGACGCAAAGCTGCATCAGTTCCTCTGCATCCGGACCGGTCACCTCATATTTTCGCAGCGGCGACAAATCCATCACCGCGACCCTGTCCCGGCAGGCCCAATATTCATCAATGGCCCCATGATTGGTCATCTGATTGGCCAGCCAATAGCCATTATATTCGACAAAATCGCGCGTATGACGTGCGAAACAATCGTGAAAAGCTGTTTTTTTTGTGTCTTCCACATCCGCCTCCGCAGATTTTCTATAGCCAATCGAGCGGTTAAACTCTTCGGTTGATTTATAGGTACGCACTTGAATATCGGTCGGGTTCCAACCATTCGCCGGATCGACATCACAGGGACACCCCGTCGAGATACAAACCAGATCCGACATCGCCCGCAACAACACAAAATCCCCCGGTCGCGACCACGGGTCATCCATGCCGATGGCGTTTGTGTCATCCAGCATTGTATTGAAGAAGAAGTTAATCGCCGGCCAGCCGCCGCGCGGTTTGATATCATATCTTGCCAAATCGATATTCATGTTGTCCGAGCAATTGGCGTGTCCGGGGTAACCCAGATCCTCGTAATACCGCGCGGTGCAAGCCAATCCAAACGTATCGTGACGACCGCAGGTGTCTTGCACGATTTCAACCAAAGGCTCTTGATCCACAGACCAGTATTTGCTGAAAATTCCTGGGCTGGGGTAGAGCGCACCCATCAGCGTTCGCGTGGTGGTTGGGTCGATATCGCGCTCGATGCCCTTATCCAATGCACGCCGCGAAAACGCTTGAAAGTCCGAACACTCACGACCTTTGACATCGAGGATCTGAATATACTGACCTGCTTTGACCTCATAGGCAGTGGCGTTTCCGGGTTGAATATTGAAATCCAACACCGGATCTGCCAAAGGATCTGGTGGCCCAATATCGGGTTTACCGATCGCTGGATTTGCCCTGCGGATATACAGGATTAGCTCAGTTGGGGCATCTTGTGCTTGCGGCTGCATCGGGCCACCGGGAGCGGCAACAATGAGCAACCCATCACATAGTGAAGTGAAATTTTCCATATCTCCAGGGTTAGACCCCTCTTGAAACAACCCGATTGCATCACCCGTTCCGATGTCAAATTTGGCCGCATCCAGTGCTTTGAGTACCTTTTTCCCCGATGGCGACCCGTTGGCAAGCGTTGCGATTGTGGCCTCGGGCCGTCCCTTGCCAACCGCGCCCAGCATCGCAGCATCAGACCGCCGGTCTGGTGCGAAAAATACTATTTCGCCCGGTTGCAGACCTTCGCGGTCAAGCACAGAAATCACATCACCTTTGGACAGCGCCACAGCACGTGGCCCCCCCCCCGGCACCGGATGCCGTTCTGTGCCGTGTGGCAAGATCGGCAGGCCCGGCGCGATAACGCCCTTGCGTTCCCAAGGAACTTCGAAAACTGGATTAACACCCATCAGTCCAACCCCAATATTGCCTTTCGCTGATTTGCCCAAGTGACGATCAGGTGATCAACAGCCAAGCCTATGAAGGCCACACACAATCCAAGCATGAGCCCATTGCCCGTTCCATTCTTATCAGAGAGTGCCTTTAAAATATATTGTCCCAAATCATCGGTGCCAATCATCGCACCGATAATGACCATAAATAAAGCAAAGATAACCGTCTGATTGATCCCTAGCATGATATGTGGAAACGCCATCGGCAGTTCGATTTTCAGCCACCGTTGTACCCGATTGACCCCCGACATCGACCCTGCATCCTGAAGCGACTGGGGCACATTGCGCAACCCCTCGACCGTATAACGCGTTGCGGGAATAGTGGCATAAACAATGACGGCAATCAAAACCGAGGTGTCAGTGACCCCAAACAGCATAATCACCGGAATTAAATAAATGAAAGACGGAAACGTTTGAAAGGTATCGCAGACCAATAAGATCGCCTTACTCGTCAAATTATTTTGCGCGCAGAGCGTCCCGACTGTGATCCCGAGAATCACTGAAACGATCACCGCAAAAGACGTCATGTAAGCAGTGATCAAGGCGCGGTCCCACCATTCAGTCAAAGCGATGAACAGCACAAAACCACCAACCGTTAGCGCAGATCTCGCACCACCAATAATAAAACCAAGCCCCATCACCAGTACAAAGGTTGCGATTACAGGCATCCCCAAATAAGCATATTTCATCGGCATCAGAACGTCCCTGATCAGCGCCGTGTTAAACCCTTGCAAACCCTGATACCAATTATCAACCATCCAATCGACGCCAGCCTGCCAAAAGAATTCTGTTGTAATACCCTTATTGTGCGGAATGAGGTGAAAATAGTTTATCCCATCACCAAACAGGACGCGTCCAGCACCCGAAAAAACAATGCTGACCACAAACAGCGCAAACAGCGCAAGGCCATATTTATGCCGTTGTAAAAAACTGCGGTCTGCAAAATAGTCTGTTTGTTTATTGGCCCATGCCAAAGACAATTTGTCTAAAACCACCGCGATCAGAACGATACATATCCCCAGTTCCAAAGCTTGACCGATCCGCAGTTGATTGAGCGATAGCAGAAGATTGAAGCCAAGACCTTTGGCACCAATGAAAGACGCGATGACCGCCATTGCCAAACATTGCATAATGACCTGATTTATACCGATCAAAATATCACGTCGGGCCGTTGGGATCAGAACTTTGAACATGATCTGGTAGGTGGTGCAACCGCTCATCATTCCCGCTTCGACAACTTCGGGCAGCACCCGCTTGAGCCCTAAAAGCGTCAGCCGGATCATCGGCGGCGTCGCAAAAATAATCGTTGCAATCGCGCCCGCATGATCGCCAACACCAAAGAACACCATCACCGGCACCAAATAAGAGAAATGCGGCATCGTCTGTGCAATGTTCAAAAGCGGCATCAACGCGGCTTCAACACTGCGTTTTTTATAGCATAGAACCCCAAATAACAGTCCAAGAAGACACGACACCGGCGCAGCAACAAGAACAAAAGAAAGGGTTTCCATTGCAGGTTCCCACTGGCCGAAAATGGCAATATACCCCGTCGCCGACCCCGCCAAAAGCGCCAACCCTCGCCCTTTGAGCGCATAGCCCAGCAGCATTGCGCCACCCGAAACGAAGGTCCATGGCAAAGCGGGCCAAATCGCCCAGTCATTTTCACCGACAAAGTCCCAGCTGGTAAACGCGACGATGGTTTTCACACCGCCGAGCAAGATATCACGAATGAGCTCAATGCAAAAAAGAACCCCGCGCGAGAACCCCCTAGTCACTTCTTTGATCAGCGCAGATTCTTCATAATCCTCAAGTTCCGGATCGTAGATTTCAATCGGCATCCAATCGTACATCAGATACTCGACAAAGACATTGATCGCCGCTGGGAAGCCGGCAAACAGTGAGGGCAGTCTCCAGAGTATATTTGTCTCAGAAGGCGAAATACTAAAATAAAGGGCAAAAAACACCGCCAGAAGCCCGAAAAATTGCGAAAGCTTGGGATTTTTAGCGAAGAACTCCATGCGTCAGCCCTACCTGTTTATCTCGACCGGGTCAGACTTGCCAAACAGCATGCTGATCACCTTAGACGCATGGACCGCCCCGACGACGACCCCGGCATCATCAACAACGGCGACGTGTTTGTGTTCGGTCAGCACGGATTCTGCAACAGTTTCGATAATCGCATCTTTGAATACCTGTAATGACCCCAATTCGGTGGTGTCATCAATCGGATCCATCACCGCTTCGATTTTAAGAACTTTTTCGCGCGGCACATCTTCGGTAAACTTACGGACATATTCAGTAGCCGGGTGCAGAACAATGTTTGCCGGGGTATCAAGCTGTTCAATCACCCCATCTTTCATAATCGCAATCCGGTCCGCGAGACGCAGCGCCTCGTTGAAATCGTGGGTTACAAATAAAATTGTTTTGTTCAGCACCCCTTGAAGCCGCAAAAATTCATCCTGCATTTCTTTGCGAATAAGCGGATCAAGCGCCGAGAACGGCTCATCCAAGAACCAAATATCAGGTTCAACTGCCAGCGAACGCGCGATTCCGACGCGCTGTTGCTGTCCCCCAGACAATTGCCGCGGGAAATAGTTCTCACGTCCGTTCAGACCCACCAGTTCGACCATTTCAAACGCGCGTTTGACGCTTTCGTCGGTCCCGAAGCCTTTGACCTGCAGAGGAAAAGCAATATTTTCTAAGACGGTTTTATGCGGCAAAAGCGCAAAGTTCTGGAATACCATCCCCATTTTGTTTCGACGTAATTCGATCAGTTGTTTCGAGTTCATCGCAACCAAATCTTGACCGTCGATAAAAATGTCGCCAGCAGTCGTGTCGGTGAGACGCGATATACATCGAAGAAGGGTCGACTTGCCCGATCCAGACAACCCCATAACCACAAGCATTTCGCCCTCATAAACGTCGAACGAGGCGTTATTGACACCAACAACACAGCCGGCATCCTGAAAGACTTGAGCGTCCACTTGCCCGTTGGACTGTTGCAACATCTTATTTGAATTTTCGCCAAAAATTTTATAAACTGACGCGCATTTTATGACCGGCTTTGGTTCGGCAATCGCCTCATTCTGCGAAGACATGGGAAGTTTCCTAATCAACTCGATAGTGCGGATTTATACCTTAAGCGTGACTGCGGGGTATAAAAGATTACGTGTACACCCTGCGAAACCAGAGCCAACATGCGGGATAATCTGTTTCTCGGTGCAGGACTGAGAAAACGAAGAGTAACCCTGTAACACCACCAAGCGTTACAGGGTCGATTGAGACGATACTTATTCGGTGAACGGCTTCCACACGTCTTCATGCGCCGCAAGCCAAGCTTTTGCCGCATCCTGATGGCTCATTTTATCAATGTCGACAAGCGCCGCCATTTGTCCAATATCTGTCGAGGTGAACGATATTTTGCTAAACGCTGTATAGGCCGCCGGGTGCGTTTTAGGGAACTTATAGTTTGCAGCTTTTTTCAGCCATCCTTTGGGAGATCCGCAAGCACCATCGCCGCCATCACCGACACGGCATCCGTCAAAATAGGCTGGAAACTCGATAAAGACAAAGCCTTCAGCATCAGTGAAATTGGGCGTCCAATTAAAGGTAATAACGCCACGACCCTCTTTTTTTGCAGAGGCAAGTTCCGCCCAAAGCGCATCGGCAGAGCCGGCAAATTTCACCATGTATTTGTCGTCCAACCCGAGCCCAGCAAGGCGCTCAGGCATCTGATTTCCGTGCCAGCTTTGTGGTCCTTCCAGCCAACGGCCCTTGCCGCCTGAATCCGCCGTTTCAAAGACTTCCGGACAGTCTTTTAACGCTTCCCAATTTGGCAGGCCGGGGCACAGATTATCATCAATCACATATTGTGGAACGCCCATCTCTTCCAAGGTCATCGCAGCATGCGTGCCGGCATCAATAATACCACCCTTTGCCATTGCGTTATAAAACGAGGCTCCGAAAGTCGACTGCCACACTTCGTGCGAAATCGTGACATCCCCATTGCGAATAGCCTCATATACAGCCTGGGTATCGGCGGGCACATACTCTACATTATTTCCCATGCTTTCGAAAATGCCACCGATCACATAGGCCATAACGACCTGACTTGACCAGTTATGAGTCGGGATCACGATCGGTTTACTGGAATCCTTGGCAAAGGCTTGACCTGTCACCAGCGTCATCGACAGCGCCGCCGCTGTCACATTGCGTACTAAATTTTTCATTCTTCTCTCCTGGTTAAAGCGGCCGAATGACCGCGGCAAAATTGCTGTTTTTTGTCTCCGCAGGTTCACCCCTGCTTGTCTGTATTATTGAACGCCTCACAAATTTTGTTATTGCACTGCGCCCAGTTCTTCGCTCAACGCCTGATTTTTTAGCCGTACACCAACCCTAAACAACATGACCCAAGCCCCGATCAACGCCCCGTTTCTGGTATTTGTCGGGAGCATGTGCACCCTACAACGGCGTCAGTTTATGTACCAAAACTATACCGAAACTTTTCTCAAGAAAAACCTACGGCTTCTTTATTGGTCAAAACCAACTTAATTACAACTTTTTTTCCAAAAAAATTAGCATGCAGGCATATAAATACACTATTCCCCGTTTTTGGTATACTTTTGGACCAATCAAATAGGCCAGCCAAAACGCAGAATAGAAGAATTGGAACAATTGAAGTTGTGATCAACATTTACCAATGCGTTTCAGAGCTTTTACCGTTGCTCTCTCCGCCTTTACTTTTCGTTCGCATCACTCACTTTTCAGATAGCTCGCCAGACTGTCATCCAGCGCATCCACCCAAGCGGTGTGATGAGCAGGTGCTTTTGCACCTGTCATTGGGCTTACGTGGCCATGGTTTCGAAACTCCATTATACCTTTTTTTTTGCATTTTTTCCACTCATAGAACGCCTTGTTCGCAGCCTCGATGTCAAAGGAGGGGTAATCAGTCTCATCTATCAACTCCTGCGTATAAGCGCCCTGATAGGCGATGCAGGCATAGTCATCGGCCAACAAAGCTTCTTCAGCCTGCCGCTTCGCCACATCGGCCTGCCGTACCGTAAGATCAGGCACCGCAATTCGCCCCATAATTATATCGCGCACATACCACGCCTGAGCATCAAACATGTTGAAAGTGTACCACTGATCTTGCATACCCAAATAAAATAGATTTGGGTTTTGATTCCACACCACACCTTTGTACAGATCATCCGAGGCCAAAACATTCGGCGTTTTCAATCTCAGGTCATCTGGTAAAAACGGGAAGTGGTGCTTATAGCCAGTGCACAGAATAATCGCATCCACATCTTTCGACGTGCCATCAATAAAATACGCCGTTCGTCCAGTCACATGTGACAGCGCCGGCACCTCTTGCCAGTTACTGGGCCAATCATACCCCATCGGGGCAGTCCGATGTGCCACCGTCACCGATTTACATCCATATTTCCAGCACTGCGAGCCAATATCCTCGGCCGAATAAGAAGAGCCCAAGATCAAGATGTCTTTATCGGTAAACTCCCTAGCTTCTCGAAAGTCATGGGCATGCAGAATACGGCCATTGTAGTGTTCAAAACCTTCATAATGCGGAAGGTTTGGGACCGAAAAGTGCCCCGACGCCACGACAACATGATCAAAATTTTCTGTAGTTTCACAATCAAGCAAGCAATC
>Ga0209374_1004538_pt1 | contig 9998 bp, 9 predicted proteins | sample SaaInlLV_DNA_10m_FD_184683 | JGI IMG/M metagenome (GOLD analysis project Ga0209374, IMG submission 184683) | Marine microbial communities from expanding oxygen minimum zones in the Saanich Inlet - SI075_LV_DNA_10m (SPAdes) (version 2) | ecosystem: Environmental > Aquatic > Marine > Unclassified ...
CGGTGGGATCCTCAGCGTAAAGACGCACTTCAATGGCGTGCCCAAACAGTTCAATATCGTCCTGCTCTGCCGGCAGTGTTTCGCCCCGTGCCACGCGAATCTGCCACTCGACCAGATCATAGCCTGTGACCATTTCGGTCACTGGATGCTCGACCTGAAGGCGCGTATTCATCTCAAGAAAATAGAATTCACCCGCCTCATCAAGCAGAAACTCAACCGTTCCCGCACCCACGTAATCAACGGCCTTGGCCGCCTCAACCGCTGCCTGTCCCATGGCCACTCGCAACTCAGGCGTCATGACCGGACACGGCGCTTCTTCTACGACCTTTTGATGGCGGCGCTGAATAGAACAATCGCGCTCTCCGAGGTAAATCGTATTACCCGACTTATCGGCGAACACTTGGATCTCAACATGCCTTGGACGCACCACCGCCTTTTCAATGATCAACTCGCTGGATCCAAAGGCATTTTGCGCTTCAGATTGTGCCAGCTCGATAGCTGACTCCAGATCTGAAGGATCGTGAACCAACCGCATGCCACGACCACCCCCCCCAGCCGCAGCTTTGACCATGACGGGCATGCCAATCTTGTTCGCCTCGGCGATCAGTATCGCATTTGACTGATCATTGCCTTGATAACCCGGCACACAAGGAACACCGGCGTCGATCATGGCTCGCTTCGCACGCGCCTTGTCGCCCATCACCTCAATCGCGGCGTTTGGCGGTCCAATAAACTCAATACCGCGCGCTTCACACGCCGATGCAAAGGCTTGGTTCTCAGACAAAAAGCCGTATCCGGGGTGAATGCAATCGGCGCCAGTACGATCCGCTGCGTCGAGGATCGCATTGATTTGCAAATAAGACTCCGCAACCGGTGCAGGTCCAATACAAATTGACTGGTCCGCCTCACGCACGTGCATCGCATCTGCATCAGCTTCTGAGTAAACGGCAATCGTCCTCATACCCATCGTTTTCGCAGTTCGCATAATGCGCACCGCAATTTCTCCGCGGTTGGCCACGAGTAGGGTTGTCAGTGCCTTCATCATCAAATCTCCGTGTGCCAGTTGGGTTTGCGCTTCTCGATGAAGGACGCCACGCCCTCTTTGCCCTCATCTCCTTGCAGGCAGCCACTAAAATTCATGGCTGCAAACTCCACTTTCTGTTCATCAGACGTTGCAGGCATCCCAATGATCAGGGCCTTGCATGCCGCCACTGCACCCGGAGCGCACTCGAGCACGTCCTGTTTAACCCGTTGCTCAAGGGCCTCTAGCTCTTCAGTATTACTCGCAACAAAGTCCAAAACGCCCAGTGCTCCGGCCTCTTCACCCTTAAATCGGGCGGCTGTGAGCATTAAGCGTCGACCGGTTGAGTAACCGCATTTTTGCAACACATAGCGCGCTATTTGTGCAGGCGTGATCCCAATTCGCGTCTCTGAGAATCCAAATTTAGCATCGTGTAGCCCTACCGTAACGTCGCAGCAACAGGCGACACCCAAGCCGCCCGCCATAGCTGCACCCTCGATAACGGCAACCGTCACCTGCGGTAATGCATTCAACTCGGCAAGGACGTGTCCAATACGACGACTCATTCGCATCGCGTCTTGTGTCGCACCCGTGGCCATCGCATTAAAGCCCTTAAGATCGCCCCCCGCACAAAAAAAGCCACCTTTACCGCGTATCGTCATACCGCGAATGTCACGCTGATCCTTAATCGACTCAATAACAGTGGCCAGATCCTCCACAGCCTCTTCTGTTAATGGATTGCGGCGTTCCGGTTGATTGAACCAGACGGTGAGCCACCCCGCGTCGAGCGACAGCGCTAAGGTTTTTGTTTTAGGTAGTGTGGTCATCATCACATCCTCGCAATGCCGAAGGCATTGGCACGCGTTGCTCGTAGCCGACCTTCCAAAACAGTTTCGAGACAGAACGCGAGTACTTTTCGAGTATCCCGCGGGTCAATAATGCCGTGGTCAAGTACACGACCCGACGTGTAGAACGCATCTTCCTGGGCGTCAAAGTGCGCCCGAATAGCCGCCGCTTGCTGTTCCAACATTTCCTCAGGCGCCTCTTGCCCTTTTCGAGCCGCCCCTACACGAGCCACCTCAGACATCGTGTCAGCAGCGCTTTGGCCCGCCATGACACCCGTCCGGGCATTGGGCCAGGCAAACAAAAAGTCCGGTTGATAGGACCAACCACACATCCCGTAGTTGCCCGCCCCAAAACTTGCGCCGATGTAGAGCGAAATCTTAGGAACGCGGGCGTTAGAAACCGCCTGAATCATTTTTGATCCGTGCTTGATCATCCCAGCTTGTTCGTACTCAGTACCGACCATGTACCCAGTGGTATTGTTGAAGAACAAAATAGGCATGTCTGCAGCGTCACAGAGCTGTATGAATTGTGCGGCTTTCGTCGCACCATTGGGATCAATAGGCCCGTTGTTGCCAATAAAACCAAAGCTGATACCCGTAATCGATGCGTACCCACAAACGGTTGACACCCCATAACGCGCCTTAAACTCCTCGACGGACGAGTCGTCGACCAGACGAGCCAGCACCTCTCGGACATCGTAAGGGACCTTCGGGTCGACAGGAATGGCGCCAGCAAGCTCTTCAGCAGGAAATCGAGGTGGCTCATAGGGTCGTCTCACGACCGAGGTCACGCGTTTGTTCCAGTCGATGCTCTTCATGACCTCGCGCGCCTTTAAAATACCGTGCGCGTCGTCTTCTACTAAATACTCGACCACACCGGAGACGCTCGAATGCATCTCTGTGCCGCCAAGCTCTCGATCATCAGCCTCTTCACCGGTCGCAGCTTTTACCAAGGCGGCACCGCCAAGTGCCGCCATGCCATTTTCCTTAACCCCAATAACGTAGTCGGACATGCCGGGCATGTAGGCGCCACCGGCAGTAGAACCCCCGTGCAGTACCACCATGGTGGGTATTCCCGCTGCAGAAAGTCTCGCAAGGTCACGAAAGACATTGCCAAAACGAGACCACAACTCGACTTTGTACTTCAAAAGATTCGCGCCTGCACTTTCGACCAAGTGAATGACGGGGAGTTTTTGCCGCATGCACATCTCTAGAATTGAAGTCGATACAAAGCCCGTTGACTCTGTTGCAGCGCCTGCTGAAATCCCTGAGTCATCAACCCAAATCATGCAGCGCACACCCTCTACAAAGCCAACGCCCACGATGACCGATGCCCCGGGAACACTGGTTTCCTGATCGGGGTTTTCAACGCAAAAATTCGCCATTGAATGCATTTGCAAAAACGGCATACCTGGATCGAGCAGGCGTTCAAGACGCTCTCTGGGTGACAGTTGTCCGCGCGCCCTGAAGGTTTTAAGCCGCTTATTCGAGGTGTCAATGGTGCGCTGCTCAAGGTCACGCCAATGATTGATGAGTGCGACCATATTTGATCGATTTTCTTCAAAACTGTCGCTCGAAGGCTGCACAGTTGAGGTCAGGATTGCCATATCACGCCTCCAAAAGGTGTTGTGGAATCATAACGGGGGTATCCAGTAGTACTTGCGCGTAGGCCTTGGCCTGCGGGTCGTTCCTTAGACTCGCAATACCACCACCGCCCAGCGCGTTGTGCAGCAGAAAGTTGAGTGCCGACGTTCCCGGTAGATAGTACCGATCAATGCCCGGCGTTGTCATAAAGTGCGCAAAACGATCTGCCACGTACGCCTCGGTCAGCGTTGCGGCGATCCAAGGGAGATAATCGGGCTTTCGTGCAATAACGCCAACATTAGCCTTGTCACCCTTGTCCCCTGAGCGGCCCCAGGCGAGTGTCTCAAGTGGCACTTCGACAAGAGTGGATTTAGGGCTGTCTTCAATCTCAGGAATACCTGCCTCAAGGGCTGCGCTGACACCGACCGGCGCTGTGGGTGGAACAAACGTCGTTTCTGCCGACTCGTCGATGAGCGTCAACTCGATCGACGACTTATCAACGAGCGTTGAAAACAGACGGATCACAGGTGAAGGCTTAGCGCGAGCGCCCGCAAAAAACGCCATGCCCGCAGGCGCACCCAACGCCACACCGGATAACTCACGCAGCAGTAAAGCCACAGCACGTGCGTCCTGGTGGCGACACGCCACCTTAAGGGCCACCTCACGACTTGATGTTGCCGTCGCATGAGCTCCCCAGAAACTCTCTTCACCGATTACATCAATGACCACGTCGTCAAAGTCTTCAGCACCCATTGCTTTAATCTTCGCTCGTGTGCGCACCAAAGCCTCTTCAGCGAAAATACGCGCCTTGTCTGCGGCTCGCCGCCCAATGCACCAAAAGGTCGTGCCCGCACGCCAACCATCCGCCCACGTCATACTCGCCTTGTAGCTTGAGGTGACGCCTCGCCCGCGAGCACCGGACACATGAACGCGATTTTCACCCACTTCCTCAAGCCGGATCTGAGTAAAATCGCACACAACATCGGGCACAACATACGCCGCGGGGTCCCCAATTTCATAGAGAAGCTGCTCTGCCACCGTCCCCTTATTAACAATGCCACCCGTGCCCGAAGGCTTGTAAAGATCGCACGATCCGTCTTTTGATATTTCCGCAATCGGGTAGCCTACCTTGTACAGTGAGTCCGCCACTTTTTCCCAGTCGGTGAAGTTTCCGCCTGTAACTTGCGGACCGCACTCAATGAGGTGCCCAATGGCAGAGCCGGCAGCAAGGTTGTCGAGCTCATCGACAGACCAGCCAAATTCGTAAATGCATGCACCAAGCGTCACGGCACTGTCGACACAGCGCCCTGTGACCACAATATCAGCGCCCGAGGCGAGCGCAGCAGCAACCGGAAAACCGCCAATGTACGCATTAGCGCTCGCTATTTTATCCACCGGGGGGAATGCTTCATCCGAGAACATCTCGGTAACCCCAGAGGACTTAAGCTGACCGAGGTGTGGCATGAGGTCATCACCCGTGACCACCACTACTTTCAAATTCAATCCGGCGGCGGCAATGGTCTCTCGCAGCGCTTCACCACACGCCTCAGGATTCACTCCGCCAGCATTGCTGATTAGCGTTACACCCGAGTCCGCAATGCGCTGTAAATTCGGCTTCACAATGGCCGAAACAAAGTCCGTCGCATAACCCAAGTTCGGATCGGAAGCGCGTGCGCGTGCCAAAATCGACATGGTAATTTCGGCCAAATAATCAAAAACAATGTAATCAAGGTCACCTTCGTCGAAGAACTGCGACATTGCCATGTCCGTCTCGCCCCAGAAACCGGTTGCACCGCCAATCTTGATGGTCTTGTCAGCCACTGTGATGTTCCCCTATCATTCCCATGATTACTGCTCATTAATAATGAGCCTGACTCAGGTGACTATAAGCGCTTGCTGTTTAGCCCACAAGCCATTGCGCAGAAACAGTTTTTTGAAACAAAAACGGCGGAACTGGACTGACTATGAGTACGACACAACGGCAACGATTAGAGGCGCGCGAAGAGAACTTACTCGTCGCCGCAACCGCTGTATTTGCTGAGTCCGGCGTGGATGGTGCTCGCATGGCCGAGATTGCGCGACGTGCCGATATTGCCGAGGGTACAATTTATCTTTACCACAAAAACAAACAGGAACTCTTAGAAGCCGTTGTTGATCGATTCTGGAGGGAGCTGACGCGAGGCGCGCTGGCCGCACTTTCACCCCACGGCTCAGTGACACAGCAACTCAAAGAGCTTGCTAACTACCACCTGCACTCACTCATTGACGACTTCAAGATTGTCGAGATCACCTCGCGAGCGAGGGAACGACAGGGTGAGACCGGACGCCAGTTACCGCAAATTCGAGAGTACGTCCGCGTCTTTGACGCCATACTCGAGCGAGGTATTGGGCTTCAGGAATTCGATGCATCAACGCCCGTCTGGCAAATGCGCGACGTCTTCTACGGCACCCTTGAGCACTCCGCACGGACTCTAGTGCTACGCAACCAAGCGTTTGATGCCTCAGTCATCAACAACTTGCTGCTGTTGTTTGAACGCTTCCGACAGACCACACCCGGAGTAGAGGGACAAACCAAGACCGAGACATCCATTATGGAGGCGCTCGCTCGGATCGAAAGTCATCTGACAACAAAGAGGAGCTAACCGAACTGCTGACGAAGGGCGTCAATAAAGCGCCCTAATTCCTCTCGCGGCAAATGGTTTATACCCGCCGCCGCCGCGCGGCCACCCCCAGTTTTGAACTGACGACAGACGTCGTCCGCGCCCGTTCTATTATTCAGCGGCGCTCTCACACTCACCAAATAGCCCCCTTGGACATCGGTCAGCACCGCATGTGCCTTATTGGGAGATTGGTTGGCTAAATCATTACCCAAAACCCCGCTAACACGTCTCGACCACGACGCATCGGGCAGGGACACCACCACTAGATCGTCGTCATCGACCGCTCTAGGAGCCGACTGGGCGGAGTGCATGTCCAGACGGTAGGCATCGGTCAACATCTCAAATAAATCACGATCGTCACTGATCATTGCGGTTGGGGACTTGTGCTGCTGCATTCGCCGATAAAGTGCGGCCGGTTCAATATGCAAATCAGCCGCACTGGCACCATAGGCGTTATAGTTAACACACACACCCAGCTGTCGCAGCGCTTGCCGGTCCACCGAATAGCTCATCTTTCCAATAATGGTGTCAGCGGTCGTGTCTAAGTTGTCGCCAAAACATCCGACAACGGCCCACTCGGCAAACTCACCGCGTAAACGTCCATTGATAAGCGCACTTGTACACACCACAGGTGAGGCGCTCATCAGAACGGTTAGCCGCTCGTGTACAGGCACATCGCCCGAAAAGTGATGATCACAAAAAAACACTTCTGCGCCGGCCTCAATCAGCCTAATGCAATCGTCTCGGTTCTTGTCGAATGAAATATCTAATGCGGTGACCCGGTCGCCCTCATGGCTGGGGACCCGCTGAAGTAACTCGATGTCACGCTTGACACCTGTAATCAGCTCAGCATCGGGCTTTGGGTCAGCACGACGGAGTTGAATCAGGGCGCAAATACCGTCTGCATCGCCATTAAAAACATCGTAATCCATTGTCAACGCTGCCTCCGTTTTGCGGGGCGCATGCTACCAGATCAACAGAAAAAGGGGCAAAAAAACGCCCCATCTCAATTTTACTCGAGCACAATTCGTTGCTCATTTTTTTCAAGTAATACGGTCCCGATTCCCCGCACATCTGACAGCTCTTAAAGGCGCCGTATCGCTCCCGAAACTCAACAATTCGTTTCGCCAGCTGTGGTCCAACACCAACCAGTTGCGATGCCAGCGTACTAACGTCTGCCCGATTGATATTAACCGTCTCCGCGCCGTAGACCGGTAAAACTGCAAAGGACACCAGCGTGAGTGCAGCGACCAATGCCAGCCAAAATGATGATCTTTGTTCTGTGTAAACCATGTGAACGTCTCCTCTGTCACTGAGCCAATATGGCTCTGAAATGACATTAGAGGGCTACACCACGAACAAACAGACCAATCACCGAAACGGCTCAAAGGTGGTCAGTTTTGCTTACTCAATCCGACTAAGAATACCCTCAACAACGCGGGCAGGATCTGCGGCACCAGTGATCGAACGTCCCATAACGAGGTATGACGAGCCTCCCTCCATCGCATCCCAGGGCGTGACCACGCGGCGTTGATCACCCGCCGCGTCCTCGGGCAAACGAATACCCGGCGTCACCAAGGCGAAGTCATCTCCACAACTGGTACGTAACAGTGGCGCCTCCTGCGCGGAGCAGACAACACCTGCAAGTCCACAGGAGTGAGCCAAAGTCGCCAAGCGCGCGACACGTTGATTCGGTGGCTCATCGATACCCAGCTCCAAAAGATCTGTCGTATCCATGCTGGTCAGGACGGTCACCGCAATCAATTGCGTCGCTTGACCACTTCGCGCGACCGCGTCTGCGGCGGCCTCCATCATGCGACGTCCGCCAGAAGCGTGCACATTCACCATCCAGACACCGAGTGCTGCCGCCGCTGATACGGCGCCGGCAACTGTGTTTGGAATGTCATGAAACTTAAGGTCTAAAAAGACCTCAAAGCCCAGCTGATGCAACTCGTCTAAAATACGTGGGCCTTCACTCGTGAAAAGTTGCTTGCCGACTTTAAGGCGCACCTTGCGTGGGTCCAGTGCTCGCGCGCACGTCAAAGCCTGCTCCAATGACGAAAAATCAAGGGCGACAATTAGCGGGCTTTGCATAGAGATCTTCCTGGGTCCAAAAAGTGAAGCGCCTATTATCGCACGGGGCGATAGAGCGTATCCCAACTTTTACAGCCGGGACATTGCCAATAAAAACTTGGTCCGTGAAAACCGCATACACCACACAAGTAAGTCGACTGACGCGAGGCCAGTGTGTGAGCACTCGCCACCAGTGAACCGTCAATGACGTCATCGCCCAAAAGCGCCAGTGCTCTCGCTAATAACAAGGAGCTGGGCTTGCTCTCCAAACCCTGCTTGATCACGTCTAGGGCGCGCGCCTCTTGGCCACTTGCAATGTACGCGTCAGCCAGTATGACTCGGATCTGCGGATCCTCTCGACGCTTCAGCAGCCGCTCGACTAACGCCCTAAAAGCACTATGTCGGTCAAGCACAGTGCTGAGACTGACGAGTTCATTAACGACTTCGGGGAAACGCTCGGGCAACAACTCTGCCGCAGCAACTAACCGGTCATACGCGCGCGCCGACTGCCCTTCTTGCTGGTCTAGCCGCGCCAAAATAATTTGTGGCCAAATCGCGTTCTCACTCCACTTCAACGCTTCTTGGGCAAGCGCTCGTGAACCCTGCGCGTCCTTCTTCAGCTCATGATCTTCAGCATCTTCACAGCAGTAGTAACTGAGCTTTTCTCTGATCTTTCCTGCCTTGATCTTCGCAGCCGGCTCGGGTTGGGACACTGTCTGTGTCAACTGCGATTCAGCAAGACGACGCGCTTGCGACCAGTCGCGACTCGCTTCACACACGTCAATTAACAGCGTCTTTGCATCGGCCTCATGATCTTCTGACAGCTCAATCAAATCGTTCAGCAATTGCTCGGCTCGATCTAACAGCCCCGCGGCAATAAAGTCTTTGGCAAGTTCAAGGTGGGCTTGATTTTTTTGAACGTCAGGCAATCGAGTGCGAGACAGCAAGGATTGGTGAATTTTTATCGCGTTGTCCACCTCCCCGCGCTTCCTCAGTAGGCTGCCAAACGTAATATGCGTCTCAAACGTTTCGGCATTAACGGCCAGCGCTTCACTGAAGGCTTTTAAGGCGGACTCTTGCTCACCGTCCAGCAGAAAATTTAGACCGAGGTAATATTGCGAAGGCGGGGTCTGCTCGTCCGCGGCGTCGCGACTTGAAGCACCACGTCCCAACACCCAACCGGCTGCCACGGCCAAAAACAGCAATCCAAGAAGTAGTGTGCTGGGCTCAGCCATCGGCTGATGCCTGCTCAATACGCCGCTTTAGTTTTGTATTTTCACGCTTAAGTACCGCCAACGAACCGCGCTGCTGCAGCAGTAACACTGAACTAATCAGTTGACCAATCAGCACACCGACCACAAGAAAACCCAGCAACCAAACGGCCACTGACTGCTCAGATAAGCTGATGGTTCCCAAGGTCAAGGGTACCGCCTCAGTATTTTGAGTGGCAAATACCGCACCGAGGAAAATGGACAGGGACAGCATTGCGAGTATGAGGGCGGCACGTAGCCATTGGAGCATTAAAATACCGCCTTGATTGAACGATTTACACGTTCCCTCAGGTCTTTACCCGGCTTGAAGTGAGGCACGTATTTGCCCTCAAGTTCGACTGCATCGCCTGTTTTTGGGTTTCTGCCTTGCCGCGCCTCTCTATAGTGCAGCGAGAAACTACCGAAGCCTCGAATCTCGATACGCTCACCTGAAGTGAGTGATCCTGCCATATGATCGATCATCAACTTCACCGCCAACTCGACGTCCTTCGTTGTCAGTTGATTTTGTTGTGACGCCATGAGTTCTATGAGTTCGCTACGTGTC
>Ga0209374_1004539_pt1 | contig 9994 bp, 9 predicted proteins | sample SaaInlLV_DNA_10m_FD_184683 | JGI IMG/M metagenome (GOLD analysis project Ga0209374, IMG submission 184683) | Marine microbial communities from expanding oxygen minimum zones in the Saanich Inlet - SI075_LV_DNA_10m (SPAdes) (version 2) | ecosystem: Environmental > Aquatic > Marine > Unclassified ...
AGAAGAAGTTTCTGATGAGATTGCTGGTGGTGTTTATGTTCTTAGAGAAAAATCAAAAAGAGTAAATGTTAGTGATTGTGTGGACACTTGTGGAACTGGAGGAGATGGCATGAATACTCTTAATATATCTACTGGTTCTGCTTTACTTTTAGCTAGTATGGGAACAAAAGTGGCTAAACACGGCAATAAAGCTGTATCATCTAAATGTGGGTCAGGTGATGTTTTGGAGGCACTTAAAATTAAAATAGATCTTGAACCTAATGATATAGAAAAAGAGATAAACAATAAGAACTTTGGTTTTATGTTCGCACCAAATTACCATAGTGCAATGAGATTTGTTGGGCCTGTAAGAAAAAAAATTGGTAAAAGAACTATTTTTAATATGATTGGTCCATTAAGCAACCCTGCATTAGTTGATAGGCAAGTTGTAGGAGTATTTGATAAAAAATTACTTACAATATTTGCTGAAGGACTTAGAAATTTAAATATTAAATTTGCATGGATTGTAAATAGTGATGACGGTTTAGATGAAATCTCTCCCTACACAAAAACAAATGTAATTCAGTTAAAAAATGGAAAAATATCTGAAATTATAATTGATCCAAAAATTCTTAATATAAATGCTGAAAAATTTGAAAATTTAATTGGAGATGATGCAAAATTCAATGCTGATAAAATGATTGAAATTTTTAAAGGTAAAGATAATGATTTTTCAAAAGCAGTCTGTTTAAACGCTGCAGCCGGTTTAATTGTTGGAGAAAAATGTGGTGAATTTTCTAAAGCATATAATCTTGCAAGAGAATTTATACTTTCTGGTAAAACTTATACATATTTAAAAAAAATACAAAATGTCTGAAAATATACTTGAAAAAATAATCATTAAGAAAAAATTAGAATTAGAGATAAGCAAGACTAGCAATTCTATAGAAAGTTTTTTGAATGTAATAGAAAATAACAATCACAAAAGTATATATATAAATTTTAAAGAAAAAATTGAACAAAACATTAAAGAGAATAAAATTTCAATCATTTCAGAAATTAAGCAAGCTAGTCCTTCAGCTGGAATAATAATTGAGAATTATGATCCTGTAGAAATAGCAAAGGTTTATAATAAAAAAAAAGTAACTTGTCTTTCTGTACTAACTGAGCAAGATTATTTTAAAGGAAAGATTTATGATGTTGCTAAAATTAAATTAGCTAACATAAAATTACCAATTTTATGTAAAGATTTTTTTATAGACAAATGGCAAGTACCTTTTGCAAAAGCTAATGGTGCAGATGCAATTTTAATTATTCTGGCTGGAGTATCTGATGATTTGGCTGATGAATTATATGAAGAAGCATTACGATTTAACATGTCGGTTATTGTAGAAGTCCATACTGTAGAAGAAGCTAAAAAAGCTTTAAGATTTAAAGATGCTTTAATTGGAATTAACAATAGAAATTTAAAAACACTTAAAACTGATATAAATACAACCTACGATATTCATAATGTGCTTATTGACCATCCTGGACCTTTAATTTCTGAAAGTGGAATTAAAACAAAAGATGAACTTTTAGACTTGAATGATAAAACTTCTATTAAAACTTTTTTGATTGGTGAATCACTTTTAAAAAATTTATCAGAAAATTCTATTTTTTCAGTTTTATAGTCAAATTAACCCCTATTTTACACATTTTTTTACTATTGTTTATTTAAAAGAACTTTTATAGAACATTATCTGTACGATATTTGTTCTTATGCTTACAAAAAAACAAAAAAACCTACTTTTATTTATCAACAAAAAGTTGAGAAGCTCTGGTGTTTCACCTTCTTATGAAGAAATGAAACATTCACTTAATTTAAAATCTAAGTCTGGAATTCATAGATTGATTAGTGCTTTAGAAGAGAGAGGGTTTATTAAAAGATTGGCTCATAAAGCAAGAGCTTTAGAAGTAATTAAATTACCAGAAACAGCATCTGCAAATGATATTTATAATAATTTTTCTCCGAGTGTAATTAAGGGTGGATTGGATGAAGTGAACATTAATTCTGATGACATTGAAGTGCCAGTTCTTGGAAAAATAGCTGCTGGAACCCCAGTGGAAGCTATACAAAATGAAGTGTCAAGAATTCCTTTGCCAAGCAATTTGGAAAAAAATGGTGATTATTTTGGATTAAAAGTTCAAGGTGATTCAATGATAGAAGCAGGTATCAATGAAGGTGATACTGTAATTATTAGAAGAACTGACACAGCAGATAATGGAAAAATTGTTGTAGCTTTAATTGATGAACATGAGGCTATGCTTAAAAGGATCCGTAAAAAAGGCAAAGTCGTAGCACTTGAAAGTGCTAACAGGAACTATGAAACTAAGATTTTTGGACCAGATAGAGTTAAAGTTCAAGGAGTTTTGGTATCTTTATATAGAAACTTTTAAAAAAATAGTCTAAACAACATTGATGTCAAATGTAGCAACTAGATTTGCTCCCTCACCTACTGGAGCTCTTCATATTGGGGGTGTGAGAACAGCACTATTTAATTGGTTATTTTCTAAAAACAAAAAAGGGACATTTCACCTTAGAATTGAGGATACAGATAAAGAAAGATCTAAGGATGAACACAAAATTCAAATTATCAAATCTCTAAAATGGATTGGAATAGAACATGATGGTGAGGAATATATTCAATCAACTAAAATTAAAGATCACATAGATATAGCAAGTAAATTACTAGACAATGGTAACGCTTATAAGTGCTACTGTTCTAATGAAGAAATTGAAGAACAAAAAAAAAGAGCTAGACAAAAAAAACTTCCTTATATCTATAATAGAAAATGGAGAGATATACCAGACTCTGAAGCTCCTAAAGATATTAAACCAGTAATAAGATTTAAAAGTAAAATAGAAGGGTCAACAGTATTAAAAGATTTAGTTCAAGGTGATGTTGAAATTGACAATAGTACAATTGAAGATTTCATAATTTTAAGAAACGATGGCACCCCAACATATAATTTGTCTGCGACTGTCGATGATCATCAAATGAATATGACACACATTATTAGAGGAGATGATCATAAAATTAATACCTTCAAACAAATGCAAATTTATTTAGCTATGAATTGGGATTTGCCGAAATTTGCACATATACCACTTATCCATACAATAGAAGGTAAAAAATTATCAAAAAGAGATAATGCATCAACATTAGATGATTATTCTAAGATTGGCATAATGCCCGATGCTTTAAGAAATTATTTACTTAGATTAGGTTGGTCTTATGAAGATAAGGAAATATTTACTCTTGATGAAAGTATAGAGCACTTTAACTTAGAAGGTGTTGGCAAATCTCCTTCAAAACTAGATATGAGCAGAATTTTATCAATGAATGAGCATTATATTAAAAACATAGATGAAAATGATCTCTACAAACATCTTGTTGAATATTGTGAAATTTACAAAAAAAAAATAAGTCCAGCAAAAGAGTTAAAAATCAAAATGTCACTATCTTTTCTTAAAAATAAAGCAAAAACTTTGGAAGATATTTATAATAATGCGAAATATATAATACTAGATAAAATTGAATTCAATGATGAGGATTTAAAATTAATAGATGAAAAGTCAAAAAACATAATAAAAGAATTTAATAACGATCTAACAAATATAGAATATTTGAATAAAGAAAACCTTGAGCCAATTGTAAATAAACTAATGAAAAAATATGAAACAAATTTTAAAGGAATTGGCCAACCACTGAGAGTAGCCCTAACAGGATCTAAATTTGGCCCAGGACTGTACGATATTATCGTTTCTTTAGGCAAAGAAGAGATTAAGAAAAGATTAGGGATTAAGATACTTGTTTAAAATTAAAGCTGACTCATTTGATGAGGAAGATTTAGATCTAATACCATTTAATGTATCATTACAAGTTTTTAGCTGTTTTTTTATTAAATCTGGATTTTTTAATAAATAGATTACAGAGTTAAAAATTTCCTTAGAATTACATTCTTTTTGTAATAATTCAGGAATTACTTCTCTGTCATTGATAATGTTAATAATGTTAGCAAATTTGATATTTGCTAAGAATTTGAAAATCATAAAATTTAAAAAACTTAACTTGTAGATTATTATTGAAGGTATATTTAAATTACAAATTTGCAACGAAACTGTTCCCGATTTAGAAACAGCAAAAATAGAATTAGATAAAACTTTTAATTTAATATTTTCATCCGAAACAACATCAATATTTTTTAGATTAGATTTTTTAATTTGATCAGCCACAAATATCTTATTTTCATTTGTTGCATGAAAAATATAATCATAATTATAATTTTTTTTATGCATTAACTTTATAAAATCTAACAATATTGGCATTAGAACAGTAGTTTCTGATTTTCGACTACCTGGAAATATTGATATAATCATTCTATCTTTTGAAATCAAATTATTTGAGACAATTTTTACATTTTCTTTATCTTCTATTAATGGATGACCTACAAAAGTAGTTTTAATATTTTCTTTTTCAAAATACTCTTTTTCAAAACTAAATAATAAAAGCATATGATCTATGAATTTTTTAATTTTTTTAACTCTTTTTCTTCGCCAAACCCAAACTTTAGGAGCAACATAGTGAACAGTTGTTATCTTGTTATTCAACTTTTTAACTCTGTCTGCCACTCTTAGTGTAAAGTCAGGACTATCTACGCTTAATAATATATCGGGATCAAATTTTAAAATTTCATCGACAGTTTTACTGATTTTTTTTTTTATCTTAAAAATATTTAATAATACACTGGTAAAACCAAGATAAGTAATATCCTTTAAATCATAAATAGATCTTATACCTAAATTATTTAAATGTTCACCTCCAACAGATAAATATTCAATGTCAGGATTTTGAATTTTTAATTTTGCAATTATTGAAGAAGCTAATTTGTCACCTGAGGGTTCTCCCGTTAATATAAAAATTTTTTTCATAAAACCTTTATAAAAATTTTATTTTTATTTGCAAAACTTATACATTTATATTTGTCTAAAAAAATATTGTGCATAGATTTTAAAACTATCCCCTTTAAACCAAATTTTTTACAGTCTTTTAAAGTATTAAATCCAATCGTTGGTAGGTCTAATCTTAAATCTTGTTTTGATTTAGGTAATTTTATTAATATTCCCTCAGTTTTCTTTTTTAATTTCGAGAGCATTTTTTTAGTTCCCTGCCTACCTTCTTTTGCTACTATATTATCATCTTTGACAATAATTGCCTGAACATGATCTAAGTTATTTAAACTTTTGAAATATTTTATTCCCATATTAATTGAACTAACATCTCTTAAGTTTGGTTTTATTTTTGAATAATTTCCAGATTTCAATGATAATTCAGGATTATAAAAGTTTGAACGAATAACTTTAATTTTTTCTGAATTTAGTATTTTGATTATTGTTTTTAAGATTGCCGCATCACCAAATTTAGCAGCCTTAAGTATACTTGGCATATAATAAATACCTTTTAAATCCAATCTTAATGTGGAAAAATTTGGCTTTATAATCTTGCCTGCAAATAAAACTCTTTTTGTCTTTTTTTTATTAATTAGATCAATTATTTTTCCAAATTTACCTATACTTATTCGAAATGAATTTTTATCATTTTTAAAAATATTATTTTTTGAGAGATCAATAATAAAATATTTAATATTTAATCTTTTTATTTTTCTAAGAACTATCTTTGGAAAATCGGTATCACCTAAAAATAATCCAATCATCTTATTTTGAAAATGGAGTACAAATTGGTCTTTTTTTATCTTTTTGAAGAAATTCTAAAATTTCCATAACAAGATTATTTTTTTTAAAATCATCAGATAAATTTTTTAAATTTTCTGATAGATTTTCACTTTTAAACAGTTCCTTATAAGCATTACTGAGTAATGTAATATCTTGATTTGAAATATTATTTCTTCTTAGACCAATTAAATTAATACCTTGAAGTATGCTTCTGTTTCCATGAACTAATCCATATGGTATCACATCTCTGATGACAGCACACATTCCACCTATCATAGCAAACTTACCTATTCTAATAAACTGATGAACTGCAGAGTTACCTCCAATGATCGCATTATCTTCAATATGAACATGTCCACCAATGGCAACATTATTAACGACAACGATATTATTGCCAATATTACAATCATGAGCAACATGAGACGAAACCATAAATAAACAGTTATTACCAATTTTTGTCACTCCGGAGCCACCATCCGTACCAGGATTTATCGAGACGTATTCTCTTATTTTATTATTATCTCCAATTTCAAGACTAGATATTTCACCTTTAAATTTTAAATCTTGAGGATCATTTCCAATAGATGCAAAAGGATAAATTTTATTATTTTTTCCAATTTTAGTATGGCCAGCTATACTTACATGTGAATTAATATCTGTATCTTTTCCTATTTCTACGTTTGGACCAATGATGGAATATGGACCAATATTTACACTAGAAGAAATTTTTGCTTTAGGATCTACAATTGCTGTTTTGTGTATCATTTATTTTCTTTCAAAAATTCTCTAATGCTTTTAGCTGGGTAACCCATTACTTTGATATTATCAGGTATATCCTTTATAACTCCACTCCCACCTGCAATCTCAACATTGTTACCAATTTTTAAATGTCCTGAAATTCCAACTTGACCACCAATTCGCACATTATTACCAATTGAGGAGCTGCCAGCAATCCCTACTTGACCGGCTATAATTGTATTTTCTCCAATTTTAACATTATGAGCTATATGAATTTGATTATCTAAATACGTATTTTTTCCAATATGTGTATTTGACATAGAGCCCCTGTCTATAGTCGAGCTGCAGCCGATTTCACAATTATCTTCAATTAAAACAACACCTATATGAGGATATCTTAAATTTGATTTATTATTTGGAAAAAAACCAAAACCATGTTTTCCTATAGTACAATTATCTAGAATTTTAACATTTTTTCTAATTAATGTATTTCTGATTAGTGTATTAGATCCGATAGAGCAGTTATCACCAATAAAAACATTTTTTTCAATAATTGTATTATGCCCAATAGAGCAATTTGAACCAATTGTAACATTTTTACCGATTAATACATTTTTACCATATTTTACAAAATCATTAAACTTTGTTTGATTAATTTCTTGAACGGTATCATCAAAACCATCTTCAATTGAGTCTGGATAAAATTTAGAGGTAATAATAGAAGTTGAAACTAAAACATTATCTACAATTATGGGTTTACAATTTTTTGGTAAATCTTTTTTTAAATTTTCTGTTGTTAAACAAAAAGAGGCTTTTGTAATATTTGCTGCCGATTTATATTTTTTTGAATGAAAAAATGAAATTTCATTTGATTGTGAGTTTTGCAAATCTTTAATATCATTAATAAGTAAATCTTTTTTATTTTCTATTTGATTAAGATTTAATTCTTTCAATATATCATCTAATTTAAAAGGACCATTATTTATGAAAAATGGATTAATCATAATTGCTTTTAACAAAGCAAAATAAAATAAGTTATCAATAATTATTGCTATTTATTTCTTATCTACGATAGTTGCAGACCACATTGCATCTGCCATTTTCTTATCCCCTACAAAAGCTTCACCTTTATATTTCCAAACTCTACCATGAGACCTTATGGCTTCAACATTTAACAAAAGTTTACAATCAGGAATAACAGGATTTCTAAAACGTGCTTTTTCAACACCCATTAAAAAAACAAGTTTATTTTCATATGTGGATTTATCAATACCATGGGCTGTTAAAGCAGCTGCTGTTTGACCAAAAGCTTCAACTATAAGAACTCCTGGCATAACTGGTTGTTCAGGAAAATGTCCTTGTACAAAAAAACTGTTCTTTTTAACATTAACTATTCCAGTAGCAGATGTTAATTTTTTGATATCATAAAGCTCATCAATTAACAGCATTGGATCTCTATGAGGAAGTAAACTTTCTATCTCACTTTTATTTAAATTTGTCATTTATTTTATATCTATACTTTTAATTTTATTATCTATGAGTGTAATCAAGTTTTTTGTAATATCATAGTCTTTACTTGCAATGAAAATATTTTTTTTATCTAACAAAATAGATATTGAATTTTCTGTCATATAGTTTTCAATTATAGGGTTTATCAATTTTATAAAGTTTAAAATATTCCTATTTCTTTTAGCTTTAAATTTTTTAATTTCATTCATTTTATTTTTTCTATAACTTTGAAATTCAATTTGTAATGATTTTAATTCTTTATTTATTTCATCGTTAGTTATAAGGTTTTTTTTTGCTAATATTTTTCTTTCTTTATCTTTAAAATTATCATCACTGACTTTAAAATTTTCAATTTTCAATTTTTCTTCTTTTTTTAACGTTTCTAAAAGTGATTTGCCAGCAAGTGAATTAGATAAAATATAATCAACATCTACATATGAAGTTTTTTCATCTGCTTTTAATACATCAACTGATAAAAATGAAACTGATAATATGAAAAAAAAAACTTTAAACATTGAATTAAAAAGTTGTACCTAAATTAAATCTAAAAGACTCAGTCTTATCTCCAGTTTCTTTTGTTATTGGATAAGCCAAACTAAAATTCATAGGACCTAATGGACTCATCCAATCAAGAGCAATCCCAATTGAAGATCTAATACCATTACCTTTAATAGATGAATTATAATCAACACCCCATATATCAGCTGCATCTGCAAAAATTAAAAAGTCTAGTTTTTGCGACTCTTCAAATAAAAAAGGTACATTTGATGCAAAATTAATTGAATATGCATAATTTCCACCAATAAAATCATCCCCATCTTTAGGACCAACTCTTCCTCTCTCAAAGCCTCTTAATCTATTTGATGGTATATTTATTCTTTCAGATAGTTTTATATTCTTATTATTTAATGAATTAGCGGCTTGAAAATAAAAAGAAATAGAAGAAAAGTTATTTTCAAAAAAATCAAAATAGTGATCGTAATTATAATAATTTTTTAAAGTATTAGTGTCACTTAAAATTGGTATATCCAATGAATAGAATGATCTAAAACCAGAATTTGTTTGAAATTTTTGATTACGTTTATCGTAATTAAAATCTAATTCTATAAACGAGTCCCAATAATTTCCTTCTTGCGCTTGTTGTTGTGCTGATGCTGTACTATTTGTCCGTATTACCTCGTAAAAATTAGAATTAGATAATCCCAAATAAAAATCATTAAGGTATTCAAAATTAGTGCCAAAACTAAAACCAGTTTTGTTAGTTTTGTAACCAAATGTTTGATAATTATCATTTTCAATTGCTTCTGCAGATACATAAAAAGATTTATCCGTATTATTAAAATTTGGATTAGTGACTGAAAACTTACCCTTAAATGCTTCACTTGATAATTCAAAATTTGTATCAAGGTTAATTCCATTCCCTAAAAAATTATTTTCCCTAATCCCAAAACCAAATGATCCCCCAGAAGTACCGGCACCAGCTGTAGCAAAGATTTCACCAGTAGGTTTTTCTTCTAAGAAAATATTAATTGTTTTGGTGTTATTATCTTCATTAATTACAATTTTTGATTCAACTTTTCTGAAAAAATTGAGACTTTTGATATTATTTATAGATTTTGTAACTAAAATTTCACTGAAGGGATCACCCTCATCAAGCAATAATTGATTACGAATTACATTTTCATTAGTAATAGTATTTCCAAGTATATTTATTCTGTCTACAAAGATTTTTTCACTTTCTTCAATTGTAAATTTTAAATTAATTAAATTATCTTCTATATTTTCAATAACATTAGCTTTTATAAATTTGTACTGTTCAAGAGTTGTAATAGTATCAATTTCATCAAGAATTTTATCTATTTGATTAATTGAATAAGCTTTTCCTTCAGTTTTTATAAATAGTTCTTTGATAGGAGTAAAATTTTTTTCATCAAAATCTGAAGGTAAATCTAAATCTAAGTTACCAAAAAAAACTTTAGAACCAGAATCTAT